>Ga0180434_10006540_pt1 | contig 13371 bp, 12 predicted proteins | sample SS_ome_7_FD_132453 | JGI IMG/M metagenome (GOLD analysis project Ga0180434, IMG submission 132453) | Hypersaline lake sediment archaeal communities from the Salton Sea, California, USA - SS_1_D_2 metaG | ecosystem: Environmental > Aquatic > Non-marine Saline and Alkaline > Hypersaline >... | reverse complement strand
CAGCCGACGACAAGGTCATGCCGCAGACGGTCGAGGCGATCAACCACGCCAAGGCCGCCGGAGTCCCGATCATCGTGGCGATCAACAAGATCGACCTGCCCGACGCCGATCCCAATGGTGTCAAGCAGCAGCTGACCCAGCACAATATCATCGTCGAGGATTTCGGCGGTGAGACCGTAGCGGTGCCCGTTTCGGCCAAGACCGGAGAGGGAGTGGATCGCCTCATCGAGATGATCCTGCTTCAGGCCGATCTGCTCGAGCTCACGGCTGTGCGTGTCGGTCTGGCCCGCGGTGTGGTTCTCGAATCGGAACTCGACAAGGGTCGCGGACCGGTGGCGACGGTGCTGATCCAGAAGGGTGTGCTCAACGAAGGCGACCCCTTCCTGGCGGGGCAGTACTCGGGCCGTGCCCGTGCGCTCTTCGACCAGCGTGGCCGGCAGCGCCATGATGTTCACCCCTCTCAGGCGGCCCAGATCCTCGGCTTCGACGGTCTGCCTCAGCCGGGCGATACCTTCTACACCCTCGCGGATGAAAAGGAAGCCCGGGCGCTGTCACAGAAGCGTCAGCAGATCAGGCGCGAGCAGGAGTTCGCGGTCCGGGAGTCGACCGCTCTGAGCGACGTGCGCAAGAAGATCGAGGAGGGCGAGATCGAGGCCCTGCCGCTCATCGTCAAGGGCGACACCGACGGTTCGGTCGAGGCTCTCGGCGATTCGCTGGCGAAGCTGAGCACCGAAGAGGTGCAGGTCAGCGTGATCCACAAGGGAGTCGGGGCCATCAACGAAACCGACGTCATGCTGGCTCAGGCCTCGAACGCCATCATCGTCGGTTTCCATGTCCGGCCGTCACGTCCGGCGCGGGTCGCGGCCGAACAGGCCAAGATCGAGATCCGCACCTACGACATCATCTACGAAGCGGTCGAGGACATCCGGCAGGGTCTCGAAGGTCTGCTCAAGCCGCTCATCGAGGAGAACGTCATCGCCACCCTCGAGGTCCGCGATACCTTCCGGGTTCCGAAGGCGGGCACGATCGCCGGCTGCATGGTCGTCGAAGGTACGATCGAGCGCAAAAGCCGGGTACGGCTGCTCCGCGAAGGGGTGGTGACGTATGAGGGCCGGGTGGGCAGTCTCAAACGGTTCAAGGAGGACGTCAAGGAGGTCAAGGAAGGGTACGAGTGCGGAGTCGGACTCGAGAACTTCAACGACGTCAAGGTTGGCGACGTGATCGAAGTCTATGAGCGCGAAGAGATCGCCCGGACCCTCTAGGCCGATGACCCTCGGAACCCTCATGATCGATCTCCACCTGCCGGACTGCCGCTCGCTGAAGCAGAAGCGGAGCATCCTGAAGCGGCTGACGGCCCGTCTGCGGCGGGATTTCAACATCTCGGTGGCCGAAGTCGGCAAGCAGGACCTGCTGCAATCGGCCCGCCTGGCCGTTGCCGCAGTAAGCAACGATCGCAGCTTTACCAATGCCGTTCTGAGCAAGGTCGTGGATACCGTCGAACGCGAAGCGGCCTGCTATCTGCAGAACTACGAACTGGAAATGCTGTGAGACGATGAGCGGATTCAACCGGACAGATCGCATCGCCGACGAGATCAAGCGCATCGTTTCCGAACTGCTCGAACGGGAGGTCCGCGATCCGCGGGTCGGTTTCGTGACCGTCATGGATGTCGAAGTGACGGCCGACCTCTCCTATGCGACCGTGTACGTGACCCCGGGGGAGGGTGAGGAGGGCGGGGACGTGCTCGCCGGGCTCACAGCTGCCTCCGGCTTCCTGCGCCGGCGCCTCGGCGAGAGCATCCAGCTCCGCCACATCCCCGAACTCCGTTTCCGCGAGGACACTTCGATCGAACGGGGGTTCCGCATGGACTCCCTGCTCAGGCAGCTGGCCGAAGAGCGTGGCGATGACTGATTCGATCACCCGATTCCAGCAGGCCCTGGCCGGGGTGGAGCGGATCCTGCTCACCACTCACGTCAATCCCGACGGTGACGCAGTAGGCGGAACGCTGGCCATGAGGGCTCTGCTCGAACTCGCCGGCAAGACGGCCGAGATCATCATGAGCGACGAGGTCCCCGAGAAGTATCGCTTCCTGGTCGATCGCCCGCCGCATCTGATCGCGGAGGGAACTCTCGAGAGCGTTGTCGCCGCGGGTCGGTTCGAAATGGTCGTGTTCGTGGACGCCTCCGAACGCTCGCGGGTCGGTTCCGTACTCGATTCCCTGGGTGACTGGTGTGTCGAAGGGGCCATCGAGGTCAACATCGACCACCATCTGAGCAACGACCGTTTCGGCGATATCGCGATCGTCGATCCCGAACGGGCTTCGGCGGCCGAGGTCGTATTCGACATCGGACTCCAGATGGGCCTGGGGATCACGCCCTCGATCGCGACCCAGCTCTACGCCGGCGTACTGACCGACACCGGCCGCTTCCAGTATTCGAACACGACCATCGAAGCGCTCGCGGCCGCCTCCCGGCTGGTCGAAGCGGGCGCCGATCCGGCCCTGATCGCCGACCGCATTTACGCGCAGCGCCCGCTGATGTTCTACCGCCTCCTCGGCCGGCTTCTGGCGCATCTGGAGATCCACCACGAGGGGCGCACGGCCCTGATGTACCTCTCCGGCGAACTCATTGACGAGATCTATCCCGAGGGCGGCATGGATACCGAAGGGATCGTCGATTACACGGTCCAGATCGCCGGGGTGGAAGTCGGTGCCTTCGTTCGCCAGGTCGGGCCGGATCGTTTCCGGGCTTCATTGCGGTCACACGGCCGGGTCAACGTGCGCGAGATCGCCGAAGCCCTGGCAGGCGGCGGGCACGACAGTGCGGCCGGCTGCTCGCTCGAGGGCGAGAGCTCCGAAGTCCGGGAACGTCTGCTCGCCGAGATCGCCGGGAAGCTGCCATGACCGGGCACAATGGAGAGAACCAGCCGATCCAGGATGGCTTTGTGCTCGTCGACAAGCCGGAGGACTGGAGCAGTTTCGACGCGGTTCGCTGGGTCCGCAAGGCTCTCGGTGGAGCCAAGGTCGGCCATGCCGGCACCCTCGACCCCTTCGCCACCGGCCTGCTGATCCTGCTCATCGGGCGGGCTACGCGGCTGATGCGCTACCTCGAAGAGTATCAGAAGGTGTACCGGGGCTCGATGCGCCTGGGGGTGCGGACCGATACCTGCGATCTGACCGGGGAGGTGGTTGATGATTCCGGTGTCGCACGGGCAGCGGACATAGCCGGTGATGATCTGCGGGAGGCCTTCGCCCGCTGGACGGGCGAAGTCGAACAGGTGCCACCGCAGTACTCGGCCGTGAAGGTCGAAGGTGAACCGGCCTACAAACTCGCCCGCCGGGGTGAAGCCGCCGATCTCGACGCCCGCGTCATCACCATCTATGAACTCGAGCTCGAAGCGTACGAACCACCTGATGTGGCGTTCCGGGCGGTCGTGGAAACAGGTACCTACCTGCGGGCTCTGGCACGCGATATCGGTGAAGAACTTGCTGTCGGCGGCCACCTGCGCGAACTGCGCCGGACCGGTATCGGCCCCTTTGACGCCGCCGACGCCTTCCCGCTGGCCCGGCCGGAGGGGGAGGGGTATGTCCGCGACTGGGTCAGGCCGATGAGCGAGCTCCTGCCGCGCGAGATGCTCATCGAAGTCACTCCGGCCCAGGCCAAACGCCTGGCGCACGGGAATGAACTCCGCCTGCCGGCCGAATCGGTCAGACACGCCGAAGAATGCAGCCATGTCGGCGTACTCTGCCGGCACGAGCTGGTCGCGGTCGGGCGCCTCGTGGTGGTCGGACACGACGGGCTTTTCCAGCCGCGTACGGTTCTCGCCGCGCCGCCCGGCACCGGGGGGCGGCCATGAACGTCATGCTCGGACTTCCTCCCGGCGGGCTCCACCTGCCGGCCCCGGTGGTGACGATCGGTTCTTTTGACGGCATCCACCGCGGGCACCAGGAGCTCATCGCGCGGGTGATCGGAATCGCCCGGGAACGAAGCGGCACGCCCGTTCTGGTCACTTTCGAGCCTCACCCGCAGCAGGTCATAGCGCCCGGAACGGCTCCGTCCCTGCTGAGCGGCCGGGAGGAGAAACTCTCCCTGCTCGAGAAGGCCGGAATCGAAGTGGCGGTCATTCTGAATTTCAATCGTGAGCTGAGCGAGCTCGAGGCCGAGGATTTCGTGCGACGGATCCTCATCGACGGACTCGGGACAGATTTTCTCGTTCTCGGCCATGATCATGCTTTCGGGCGCGGTCGCCGCGGCCGGGAGCCCCTGCTGCGCCAGCTCGCGCCCGAACTCGGCTTCGAACTCGAAGTCGTCGGGGCGGTGATGGACGGCGATGAAGCCATCACGAGCACCGTGATCAGGCGCCTGCTGGCAGGGGGAGACGTGCGGCGCGCCGCTGATATGCTCGGCCGGCTGTACTCTCTGAAGGGACTTGTTGTCCGGGGTGAAGGACGGGGACGCGAGCTCGGATATCCGACCGCCAACCTGGCCCCGGTCGTGAACCGGAAGTGCGTGCCCGGTGACGGTATCTACGCCGTCGGAGTCCGGGTGCGCGGAAAGAGCTGGACGGGTGCCTGCAGCATCGGGCGGCGCCCGACTTTCGGATCGGGGGATCGCACCATCGAGGTCCACCTGATCGATTTCGAAGACGATATCTACGGTGATTCTGTCGAAGTGACGTTCTGCGAGAGAGTGCGGGATGAACTCGCATTCGACACCCCGCAGGAGCTCGTCGAACAGATGGCCCGGGATATCGAAGACGTGCAACGGATCATACAGCAGGAGGAACACTGAGTGCCTCTCACCAGAGAAGATAAGACGGCCCTGATCGAAAAGTACGGCCGAACCAGCGACGATACCGGATCGAGTGAGGTCCAGATCGCGCTGCTGACAGAGCGGATCTCGTACCTGACCGACCATCTGCGGATGCACCCGAAGGATCACGCCAGCCGACGGGGATTGCTCAAGATGGTCGGGCAGCGTCGCAGACTGCTCGACTACCTGCGCCGGAAGGATTCCGAGAGCTATCGGAAACTGCTCGAGGAGCTCGGGCTCAGGAAATAACCGGGTACAGGCGGCGGGAAGGACCCGCCGGTAAAAACCGAACGACAGAGAGTAGAAAAAAATGATAGTACGCAAAGAACTCGAAGTGGGGGGAAGGACCCTCATACTCGAGACCGGAAGAATCGCCCGTCAGGCCGGAGGATCGGTCTGGGTGCAGTACGGCGGAACCGTCGTGCTGACCGCATCGACCGTTTCACCCCGGCCCCGGGATGTTCCCTTCTTCCCCCTCACGGTCGAATACCGTGAGAAAGCCTACGCCAGCGGGAAGATCCCCGGCGGTTTCTTCAAGCGGGAGGGGCGCCCGAGCGAGAAGGAGATCCTCTCGGCTCGCCAGATCGATCGTTCGATCAGGCCTCTCTTCCCGAAGGACATGCAGAACGAGGTGCAGGTCCACGCCAACATCATCTCGCACGACCGCGAGAACGATGCCGACTTCCTCGGCCTGATCGGCGCCAGCGCCTCCCTGAACATCTCCAACGTTCCCTTCGGCGGCGTCATCGCCGGAGTGCGGGTCGGCAAGATCGACGGTGAGTTCGTCATCAATCCCACCTTCAGCCAGCTCGAGGAGTCGACCATCAACCTGGTCGTGGCCGGATCGGCCGACTCGATCGTCATGGTCGAGGGCGGGGCGCGCATGGCCACCGAAGAAGAGATGGTTTCCGCGCTCGAATTCGCCCACGAGCATATCAAGCCGATCGTGGCGCTGATCGAAGAACTCACTGCCGAGGCCGGCAAGGAGAAGTTCGTCTACGATCCGGTATCACCGAGTGAGGAATTCACTCACCGCGTGACCGAACTCAGCCGCGAGAAGATCCTCGCTGCCAACGACATGTCCGAGAAGCACGCCCGCGAAGAGGCGATGGATGAGGTCATGGACCAGGTCCGCGAGGAGACCGAGGAAGAGTACACCGATCAGCAGCGGTATGTCTGGGATGTCACCCACGATATCCAGAAGGAAGACATGCGGGCCCGGATACTGGCCGACGGCAGCCGCATCGACGGGCGCACGCCCGAGCAGGTGCGCGACATCAGCTGTGAGGTGAGCGTCCTGCCCGGCAGTCACGGCTCCGCACTCTTCACCCGCGGCCAGACCCAGGCTCTGGCGGCGGTCACTCTCGGCACCAAGCAGGACGAGCAGCGTCTTGACGAGCTCGAGGGCGAATCGTGGAAGTCGTACATGCTCCACTACAATTTCCCGCCGTTCTGTGTCGGCGAGGTGCGACCCATCAGGGGCACGAGCCGGCGCGAGATCGGGCACGGCGCCCTGGCCGAGCGGGCCCTGCGTCCGGTTCTGCCGACCGAGGAGTACTTCCCGTACACCATCCGGATCGTTTCCGACATCATGGAATCGAACGGCTCTTCGAGCATGGCCACCGTCTGTGCCTCGGCTCTGGCGCTGATGGATACCGGGGTTCCGATCAAGGATCCTGTGGCCGGTGTGGCGATGGGTCTGATCCATGACGGCGAGAAGAACATCATCCTGACCGACATCACCGGCACCGAAGACCATCTTGGCGATATGGACTTCAAGGTCGCCGGAACCCGCGACGGGATCACCTCGATCCAGATGGACATAAAGATCAAGGGTGTCTCGCGTGAACTCCTGGGCGAGGCTCTCGGCCGTGCCCGCGATGCCCGCCTGCACATTCTCGATGCCATGACCGGTACGATCGAGAAGCCGCGCGTGGAGCTGAGCGGGAATGCGCCCCGGATCATCAGCCTGCGGATCAACCCGTCGAAGATCGGTGAGATCATCGGTCCCGGCGGCAAGATCATCCGCTCGGTCCAGGAGGCCACCGGCGCCAAGATCGACATCGATGACGACGGTCTGGTCACCGTCGCCTCGATCGAAAAGGACGGCGCCGAACAGGCCTTCAGGATGATCTCGGCGATCGTCGAGGAAGCCGAACCGGGCCGGATCTATGAAGGAACCGTGCAGACCGTGGTCAAGTTCGGCGCCTTCATCGAGATCCTTCCGGGCAAGGACGGCCTCTGCCACATCTCCGAGCTCGCCGACAAGCGTGTCGAGACGGTCGAAGACGTCCTGCGCGAAGGCGACAAGGTGCGCGTGAAGTGCATCGGGATCGACTACGGCGGCAAGATCAAGCTCAGCCTGAAGGCAGCTGCCCAGGATATCGGCTGGGACGAGATCTGGATCACCAAGGTTCCGAGGTAGAGCGAACCGATGAACCGGAACGATCCGACCGCTGACATCCCGGCCGATCGGTACCGGATAACCAGGCTCGAGAGCGGCCTGACCGTCATCACGGAGGCACTCCCGTATGTACGGTCGGTCGCTTTCGGCGTCTGGAGCCGGGCCGGAAGCCGGGATGAAGCGCCGGGGCGGGAGGGAGTCGCCCACTTCCTCGAGCATATGTTCTTCAAGGGCACCGAGACACGCTCCGCCTTTGATATCGCGTATGCGCTCGAGAAGCTGGGCGGCTATCTCAACGCCTTCACGAGCAAGGACCACACCTGCTACTACTGCCACCTGCTCGACGAGCATCTTCCGACCGCGGTCGATGTCCTCAGCGACATGATCCAGCATGCCCGGCTCGACCCCGACGAGACCGAACGGGAGAAGCAGGTCGTGCTCGAAGAGATCAAGACCTCGTTCGACACCCCCGATGACTGGGTGCACGAACTTTTCTTCACCGATCTCTTCGGAGACCACCCGCTGGCCCACCCGGTGCTGGGCTCCGAGGAAACGGTTTCGCAACTCTCGCCGGAGGATCTGCAGGCCTTCATCGACGAGCGGTACCGCCCCGACACCATGCTGCTGGCCGCAGCCGGTTCGCTCGATCACGACGAGGTGGTGGCCGAGGTCGCCCGCCGCTTCACCGATCTTCCCCGCGAGCTCTCACATGAGCGGAACGGGGAGGAGGCGGACGGCCGGGGCAGACTGCATCACCACCACCGCGACATCTCACAGATCCACGCCATCACCGGCTCTCACGGCCTGTCGTACCATGACGATGATCGCTACGCGCTGGTCATCCTCATGAACATTCTGGCCGGCGGGATGAGCAGCCGGCTCTTCCAGACCGTGCGGGAGCAGCGCGGCCTGGTCTACACCATCTCGAGCCTGAATTCGTTCTACGATGAGACCGGGGTGGCGGCCTTCTACTTCGCCGCCGCACCGCAGAACACCGTTCTGGCCCTGGAGTTGATCGCCGAGGAGATCGATAAGGTCACCCGCCCGGGTGAGATCGTCGAGGAAGAACTCATCAGCGCCAGGGAACAGGTCAAGGGACACCTCATGCTCAGTCTCGAGAGCACCTTCAACCGGATGTCACGCCTGGCCCGGGGGATCATGTTCGAGGGGCGGATCATCCCGCTGGATGAGACCATCGCCCGGCTCGAAGCGGTCACCGCCGAAGATCTCGCCCGGCTGGCGAAGACGATTCTCGCTCCAGTCACCATGACGACCACTCTGCTGGGGGCTGAAACCGGACCGGCAGAGAGCTGAGGGCCGGAGCTGTGCCCTGTGAGGAGGAAGGCGTGACGGATCAGAACCGCTGCCGGGTGCAGATACAGCGCCTGCGATCGGAACCGCCGGTCGAGGTGCCCGCGTATGAGAGTGCAGGGGCGGCCGGCATGGACGTGCGGGCCTGTCTGGCCGAGCCGCTCACCATAGCGGCGGGCGGCACGGCCCTGGTGCCGACCGGTTTCGCCATCGCCGTACCGCACGGCTACGAAGCCCAGATCCGGCCGCGCAGCGGACTGGCGCTCAAACACGCCCTGAGCCTGGCCAACACGCCGGGCACGATCGACAGCGATTACCGGGGCGAAGTCGGGATCATCATGATCAATCACGGTTCGGAACCGTTCACGATCGAGAACGGAATGCGCATTGCGCAGATGGTCGTGGCTCCGGTAAGCAGAGTAGAATGGGACGAGGTTCCGGAGCTTCCTGGCACCGACCGGGGGGCCGGAGGATTCGGATCCACGGGACACTGAACGAACACACGGATACGGGACGCTGACGGATGCGGTCATCGATGGATCAGAGCTATCTCGACTACTGGGGCTTCCAGCGGGCACCCTTCGCCCTGACACCCGATCCCGACATGCTCTATCTCTCGAAGCAGCACCGCGAATGCCTGCTGCGCCTGCAGTACGCCATCGCCGGGAACAAGGGCGGAGCCCTGCTGGTCAGCGAGAATCCCGGCGACGGCAAGACGAGTGTCCTGCGCCGGCTCGAGAAGGACCTGAAGGCGTCAGAAGAGGAACAGTACCGCATCGTCTTCATCGATCATCCCACCCTGACGCCCAACCAGATGCTCTGGGAAATCCTGCGCCAGCTCGGCCTGGGTGAGGTGCGGGGTGAGAAGATCCAGAACCTGCTGCAGCTCCGGGAAGCCCTGCTCGAAATGTACGAGCGCGGTCAGCGCTGCATCTTCATTCTCGATGAGGGCCAGCTGCTGGCCGAGCGCCCGGAGCTGATGCAGGAATTCCGGGTTCTGCTCAACTACACCGTCGGCGACACCTTCCTGCTGACATTCATCTTCAGCGGCCAGAGCGAGCTCGAGGGGGCGATGAAACGCCTGCCCGAGTTTTATCAGCGTCTGCCGGTCCGCTATTTCCTGCACAGCATGGACCTGACCGACACCGGACGGATGCTCGAGTACCGCATCAAGGTGGCCGGGTACCGGGGAGCGCCGCTCTTCAGCGAACGCGCCATCAGGGAGATCTATCGCTACGCCCGCGGGATCCCCCGGGTCATCTGTTCGGTCGCCGATCTCTGCCTGGTGGTCGGGCACAGCCGATCGGTGCGCACGATCCACGATCGAGAGGTCTTCATGGCCATCCGCGACCTCGATCGCAGCACCCAGGACGGCTATCACTACTATCACTTCCTGCGCTCGGCCGGTTCGGCCACGCCCGAAGAGGAGCAGGAGATCCAGGCGGCTGAAGAGGAGCTCGACCGCCGTGAGGCCGAGGCCGCTCTTGAGCGCCTCGAAAGCGCCGAATCGGGGGTGAACCACCTGGCGGCCCGGATCGAGTCGTGGACACCATCTGAGGAGCTCTCCGGGGCAGGGGAGGAGCTGTCGGAGTCTGAACTCCCCGCTGCGGAAGACGAAGTGAGGTTCGAGCCGGAAGAAGAACCTGTGGCGGTAGAGGAAGTCTCGGAAGAGGAACCGGCTGACGAACCGTTCGCGGAGCCGGCTGAAGGGGAATTCGCGGAATCGGCAGAGGAAGAAGAGACTGACGAACCGGTCGCGGAGCCGGTGGCAGAGGAATCGCCGGAGGAAGAACCAGAGGACGAACCGTTCGCGGATCCGGCTGAAGGCGAATCAGCGGAATCGGCAGAGGAAGAAGAGACTGACGAACCGTTCGCGGAGCCGGTTGAAGGGGAATCAGCGGAATCGGCAGAGGAAGAACCGGCTGACGAACCGGTCGCGGAGCCGGTGGCAGAGGAATCGCCGGAGGAAGAACCGGCTGACGAAGAAGAGGACGGCGAAGAGAGTGCGGTTGAGGAGCCGGTCGGGACTGACGTCACCGGGGATGAATCGCCCTTCAAGCCTCTCTGGGTTCAATCCGAAACCGCCCCCGATGAGATGGTCCATTGCCCGATGTGCGGCACTCTGCAGCCCTCGGATCGGACGACCTGCGTGCAGTGCAGCGGACCGCTCTACTGGATCTGTCCCTCCTGCCAGCACCGCAACGCCGCCCAGCGTCCCCGCTGCGATCGCTGCGGGCAGAGCCTGAGTCTGGCGGTCGGCGAAGCAGAATCCGCCCTGCGCGAACTCGTCACTTCCTCGGCGATCGCCTCCGAATGGGGCCTGCTCCCGGCCCCCGATTTCAGCCTGACCCTGGCCGAAGGGGAGAAGATCCTGGCCGTGCTCAGGAACAAACCGCTCTTCGGACGGGGAGTCTCGATCCGCGCCCGCGCCGAAATGTGGGGCGAGCGGGAAAAGAAGGCTGATGTCGTCCTCACCAACCACCGTCTGCACGTCGTGGCCGGCGAACTGCAGAGCCGGATCCCCTATCACGAGATCCAGGGGGTGCGGGCCACAAGCGGCAAGATCCATCTCTTCCACGCTGCCGGTGGGGTGAGGATCAGCTATCCGGGCAGCGATTCGCCGGTCTACGAACTCATCCACGCGCTGCTCGATTTTCTCGAGTTCCAGACCCAGAGGTACCGGGTGTGAAGCGCTCGATCGGGATCGCCTCGGTCGCACTGCTGCTCGTGGCAACGCCGACCCTGCTTCCGGCCGGCGATCCGCCGCCGGGCCCGCCGTGGCAGATGACCTGGGCCGAAGCCCGTTCGCATGCCCTGGAGCACGGGCAGCCGATCTTCATCTACTTCACCAAGACCTACTGACCGCACTGTGTCCCGCTGGAGCGGGACGTCCTCTCCAACCCGGCCCTCGAGCCATGGTACGAGCGGGTGACCTGGCTCTTCGCCAACCGCAATTTCGCCTGGGATCACCGGAGCGAGATCCTGGCGGGCTCCTCACCGGAGGCTGTGCCGGACTCATTCGCCGCCGATCTCGAAGCCCTGCGGGTTCACGATCGTTTCGGCATCACCTCCTGGCCGCAGATGATCGTCTGCGACCCGCGCGATACCCGGGTCATCGGCATGCCCGAGCGCACAACCGAGAGTGTCACGGCCCTCTTCGACCGGGCCCTCGGGGCCCTCACGACACCCGTCGCGATCCGGCTCCCCGAACAGTCTCCCACTCCGCTCGAACTCGAGCGTCTCCTGCTGCGCCTCGAAGCCGGTGAAAGCACCGGGGTGGTCGTGACGCAGGAACGGGCGCAGCTGCTCGAGCGGCTCCTGGTGAGGGACGGGAGCGATATCGTTGTGCGCCTGCGGGCTCTGCAGATCATGCTCAGGACAGATCCGGAGACCGTTCGCCAGCATGCCCCGGCCCTGCTGGGAGTGCCCAACGATCCCTTCCGGTACGCCGTTCTGGGACTGCTGGCCGAGCAGCCCGATCCGACCGTGGAGAAGGACCTTCTCAGGCTCTTCACCGGGGCCGGGACCGAGGTCCCGAGCCTGAATCCGAATGTCCTGCGTATCAATGCCGTGCGGGCCCTGGGGAGCGGGGGGGGGCCCGAGGCGATCGAGGCCTTTGCTGCTGTCCTGGCCGAGCCCGAACCGCGCAACTACCTGCATCGCCTGCTGGTCGAAACCTGCGGCGAGATCGGAGCCCGGGCCGATGACAGCGTTCGGGCCCGGATCACAGGTGTCCTGCTCGGGGCGGTCCCGGCGGCAGTGGTGGGAGGAGCTGATGAGGATCTGGCTCTGACCGAAGACCGGCTGGCCCGGGCAATGGCCCGCAGTATCCGGGCGGCCTGTGAACATCTCACCGGAAATTCAGCCCTCCCGGCGGTTCCCGGGTCATGGCGCCGCGAAGACAGAGAGAACTGGCTCGAGGCTCTGCAGAGCGCGCTCGGCGGGCAGGCGCCGCGTTGACTTGTTCCGGAGGCGCACCTATTATGCGCTTTCTCTCAATTCTGAACCCTTTCACCTGGTCCGGTTGCCATGGTTGAGGTCTACATCGGCGAAATCGGTGCCCACGACGGGCAGGAAGTCACTCTCAAGGGCTGGCTCTACAACAAGCGCTCGAGCGGGGGGCTGCAGTTCCTCCTGCTGCGGGACGGAACCGGCATCATCCAGTGCGTTGTCCGGCAGGAGAACGTGGATGACGACACGTTCGCGCTCTTCGACGATCTCAATCAGGAATCTTCGCTCATGGTGACCGGTACGGTACGGGCAGATGAGCGGGCGCCGGGCGGATACGAACTGGGGGTGTCGACCGGCGGGATCGAGGTCGTCCAGATCGCCGGAGAATATCCGATCACGCCCAAAGAGCACGGGGCGGCGTTTCTGCTCGACCACCGCCATCTCTGGCTCCGTTCCCAGCGGCAGTGGGCGATCCTGCGCATCAGGGCCCGGACGGTCAAGGCGATCCGGGACTGGCTCGACGCCAACGGCTTTCTGCTGGTGGATACCCCGATTTTTACTCCCAATGCGGCCGAGGGCACCACGACCCTGTTTCCGGTGGAGTATTTCGGCGACACGGTCTACCTGACCCAGTCGGGGCAGCTTTACAACGAGGCCAACATCATGGCCCATGGGAAGGTGTACTGTTTCGGACCCACCTTCCGGGCCGAGAAAAGCAAGACCCGCCGCCACCTGACCGAGTTCTGGATGGTCGAACCCGAGATGGCCTGGTTCGACCTGGAGGACAACATGGTCGTCATCGAACAGATGATGGCTTCGATCGTCCATGACGTCCTGACCGATTGCGGGCACGAACTCGAAGTCCTCGAGCGCGATCTCGCTCCGCTCGAGGCGGT
>Ga0180434_10006539_pt1 | contig 13372 bp, 11 predicted proteins | sample SS_ome_7_FD_132453 | JGI IMG/M metagenome (GOLD analysis project Ga0180434, IMG submission 132453) | Hypersaline lake sediment archaeal communities from the Salton Sea, California, USA - SS_1_D_2 metaG | ecosystem: Environmental > Aquatic > Non-marine Saline and Alkaline > Hypersaline >... | reverse complement strand
TTTCCATTAATCTCTGCAAACGAATGTTACGATTTAAGACTCGGCGATACAATTCATTCAAATCTGAACTTGCAAACCGACCTCCTTCAAGAGGAACAAGGGGACGAAGATCCGGAGGAAGAACTGGCAAAACACCGAGTATCATCCATTCAGGGTTCAATTTTGACTGAATAAGTCCCGAAAAAACTTTCATACGTCGCATGATTTTATGGCGTAACGCAACAGAATTAGTTTTCTTATATTCCTCTTCAAGCGCAACGGTTTCAAGCTTAAGATCTAGTTGCTTGAGATATAATTGTACCGCAATTGCACCCGTGTCAGCTAAAAATTCAGTATCATCAGGATGTGTCTCATTATACTTTTCATATTCGGCGGTTGTAATAAGAGTCTTTCTTGTATAAGGAGATTTCCCCTGATTAACAACCATATATAAGTCATAATAAATTACACGCTCAAGATCTTTAACTGGCATGTCCATTATGAGCCCAAGGTAACTTGGTATGCCCTTTAAATACCAAATGTGACAAACAGGAGCTACTAATTCAATATGCCCCATACGTTCACGACGAACACGAGACTGAATAACCTCGACACCACACTTTTCACATGTAATACCACGATGTTTCATGCGCTTGTATTTACCGCAATTACACTCCCAGTCCTTAACAGGACCAAAAATTCGTGCACACAATAGCCCATCGCGCTCTGGTTTTAAAGTTCTATAGTTAATAGTCTCGATCTTTTTTACTTCGCCATATGATAATGAACGTATTTTTTCAGGAGAAGCAAGTCCTACACGTATCGCATTGAATTGTGAAATGCTTATGTATTCTTTAAATCGTTCTAATATTCGATTTCGATTACTCACCGACATTCTCCTTACCAGCCTTAAACAAATCTACCTGAATACCAAGGCTTTGCAGCTCTTTTACCAAAACATTAAATGATTCGGGCACGCCTGGCTCTGGAATTTCTTCCCCACGAACAATTGCTTCATACACCTTATGTCGTCCATTAACATCGTCTGACTTATAGGTTAACATCTCCTGTAATGTATACGCAGCCCCATATCCCTCAAGAGCCCAAACTTCCATTTCACCCAACCGTTGACCTCCAAGTTGAGCCTTGCCACCTAACGGTTGTTGAGTTACTAATGAATATGGACCAACAGAACGCGCATGGAGTTTGTCATCAACCATGTGAGCAAGCTTCATCATATATATATGCCCAATAGTAACTGGCTGATCAAACTTTGCACCGGTTCTGCCATCATAAAGATTAAAGACTCCTGTTTCTGGTAAGTCAAGCTTCTTTAACATAGGCTTAACATCGTCATCAAAACTAGCGCCATCAAAAACTGGGGTTTTGAAAAATAACCCTTTAGTGGATATCTTTTTTGCCAGATCAATAATAGCTTCTTTACCATGCGCCTTTTCAAATGACTTAATAAATGAGTCATCAAAATACTCTTTGAGCATTGATCGAACGGCCGTATCAGCATTCTCTTCAATCATAGGCTTAAGTCTATTTCCTATTTCCCGACCAACAAGACCTAATGCTGTCTCTAAAATCTGACCAACGTTCATACGAGAAGGAACACCAAGCGGATTTAACACAACATCAACCGCTGTTCCATCCTCTAAGTAAGGCATGTCTTCACGGGGAACGATCGTCGAAACTACACCCTTATTACCATGCCTACCAGCAAGTTTGTCACCTACTGATATTGAACGTTTCATTGCAATATAAACCTTAACCATCTTAATGACTCCCGCTGGAAGAGGATCGCGCTTCTTTAGCCGATTTATATTTTCTTCCTTAAGATTCAATAATAGGTTTATTTGATTTGTATAACTATGTTGCAAATGTACAAGCTCATCAACAATCTTTTTATCAAGAGGTTTTAACGCAAGCAATTCATCAACCAATAAGGCATCCAATAAGTCGTGTTTAAAGGTCCCACCTTTGACACCTTTCTTAACCCGCGCTGCAGCCTTCTTTCCGTCAAGAAGCGTAACAACCTTATCTTTAACCATATCTCCCAACAAAGAAAAATGGTCATTATAGTCTCTTTCAAGTTTTTTAACTTGTATCGCAACTTCTTCTCGATATCTCTTATCTTTTCGCACGCCACTACGTGAAAAGATCTTTACATCGATTATTGTACCGGTTGTTCCAGGAGGAACTCTCATTGATGTATCGCGTACTTCACGTGATTTTTCACCAAAAATGGCTCTTAGTAGCTTTTCTTCGGGAGAATATTGAATGTCACCTTTAAGCGTAACTTTTCCAACGAGAATATCTCCAGCTTTTACACGCGTTCCAACTTTAATAATGCCATCATCATCCAAATTTTCCAAAGCATTAGTACTTACATTAGGAATATCTCGTGTTATTTCTTCTGGTCCCAATTTTGTCTCTCGAGCATCCACAGAAAACTCTTCAATGTGCACCGACGTGAGAGTATCATCTGAAACCATACGCTTACTCAATACAATTGCATCCTCAAAGTTATAACCATGCCAAGGCATAAATGCTACAAGTAAATTGGAGCCTAATGCAAGCTCACTATTATTAACAGCTTGAGCACTTGTAATAATCGAACCTGCCTCAACAATATCACCCTGATTTACAATTGGGGCCTGATGGATCCATGTAGAAGCCTGAGAGCGCTGAAATTTTTTCAAATAATATGTATCAATGCCACCAGCCATCCATTCATCAATGCTAGAAAATTCATCGCGATTTGCCCGAATCATAATCTTATCGGCAGATACATATTCAACAACACCAGCACGCATCGCTTCAATAACATCTCCTGAAGCCTTTACAATTTCCTCTTCCATTCCTGTTGCAACAATTGGAGCTTCGGGCTTTACTAAAGGAACTGCTTGTCGTTGCATATTAGCACCCATTAACGCACGAACTGCATCATCATGCTCTAAAAATGGAATCAAGGCAGAAGATACCGAAACTAATTGTTTTGGCGATAAATCTATGTAATCAATCTTCTTTGAATCAACATAAAGATAGTTTCCTTCGTGTCTCGCAACAACAGAACCTTTCTTTAGAGTTTTACCGTCTTTTTCTACGGCATCGGCCTGCGTTATGTGTCCACTTGCTTCATCAAATGCGTCCAAGAAAACGACTTTATCTTCAGCGACTCGATTTTTTACAGGTCTATAAGCTGTTTCAATAAATCCAAGATCATTAACCATTGCGTATGTTGCCAATGACGATATAAGACCAATAGTTTGTCCTTCAGGAGTCTCAATTGGACAAATTCGACCATAGTGAGAAGTGTGAACATCTCGAATTTCATACGTTGCACGATCTTTTAAAACACCACCCGGTCCGAGAGCAGACAATCTTCGCTTGTGTGCAATTCCTGCGAGAGGATTATTTTGATCCATAAACTGAGACAATTGACCGAGACCAAAAAATTCCCGTAAAACTACCGAAATTGGACGGACATTAAGAAAGTCCTGTGGCATTGTTGCACCATGTTGTTCTTGAATTCTGAATCGTTCACGAACAATGCGCTCAACACGGGTAAAACCAAGATAAACTTGATTGGTTAACAACTCGCCAACCAATCGGACGCGACGATTCCCCAGATGATCAATGTCATCCAGCTCGCCCTCTCCGCGTTCACGCAAATTTACCAAGTACTTAATCGTTGCAATAATATCTTCATTTGTAAGAACAGTAACATCTTCCGGAATGCCCAATTCCAATTTTCTGTTAATGCGAATTCGCCCCACACGGGTTAAATCATAGTAACGATTATTAAAGAAAAGATTATGAAAACGCTCTTTAATTTCTTTTAACAGCGAAGTATCACCAGGCCAGACTTTAGTATGAATTTCCTTTAAGGCCTCATCCTGAGAAGCGCAACGATCTTGAGCCAATGTCATAGCTATAGTTGGTTGCAGCACATAGCCCGACGAGCGAATAAGGTCAAACGTCAACCCTTTAATTTTTTTAAGAAGCAGAAACGTTTCATCCGCAAAAACTTGCCCTTGTTCAACAAGAACTTCACCCGTTTCAGGATCAATTACATCATTGGCAAACACTCTGTTTAATAAGCTTGCTTTTTTAAGAACAAGTTCATTAATTCCAGCCTTGTGAAGAGCTTTTAAAATTTCCTTAGTGATTCGTTTTCCAAGATACAACTTTTCCTGCTTTTCAGGGAGTATTCCACGCTCTACTCGCTGTCCAATTAAACTCTCATCAACATTACATATAAAAGCCCCTGCTTCAATATGTATGTGATCTGAGTCATAAAAAAATGAAATTATTTCATCACGCGGAATGCCAAGAGCCTGTAAAAACGTTGTAACAAAAACCTTTTTTTTCTTGTCAATTCTTACATAGCAATAATCATTGCTATCAAATTCAAAATCAAGCCAAGAGCCTCGCATTGGAATTATACGAGAAAGATAATATGGACGCCCTCGAAAATCTTTTATTTTTTTGCTTTGAGAAAAGATAACTCCTGGCGAACGTTGCAATTGACTTACAACAACTCGATCAACACCATTAATTAGAAATGTCGCAAGGTTTCCCAATTTAAAACGACCCTTACTTTCATAAAGATCGGCCATTACCGGAACATCCGCAAAAAAGATATCCTGCTCTTTAATATCACGGATTACCTTATTATCATCTTCATCTTTTGCCCAGGTAATTAACTGAATTTTAATCCGCAAAGGCATGGCAAATGTTTGCCCCGTAGACCGACACTCATCCAATGACATTGGAGCGTGTACAACAACACGAGATAAACAATGCGGGCAGACCTTATAACGAGCGGTATTTTTTTTGCAAGATGGACACTCCTGATCATGAGCAAGACGCGAGCACCCTGTTTTCTTACACGAGGAGCATGCCCACTGATAACGGTTCTGTATTCCCTTGAGGACACCACAAGTACAACTCCAGTTCCCTAGTTCATAACTAACAAACTCTAAAGAAAGTTTATCCTCATACTCAATAGGAAAAATATCCCTTAAAACTCTTTCAAGCCCAATTGGTCTCCGCTCTTCAGGAAGATAATCAAGTTGCACAAAATCATTAAAAGATGATGACTGTATCTCTATTAAATTAGGGACAGGGACAATATCTTTAATTTTTCCAAAAGACTTACGAATATTAACCTTGCTCATGTGCAAGTTTGACATCAAGCAGCTCCTCGTTAACTATTGAAAAGTAAACCTCACATAAAAACGGTTAAAGAGACTAATTTTAAAATTAGTCTAACTTTACCTTTGCTCCAGCAGCTTCTAACGTCTCTTTCATTTTATTAGCATCATCTTTTGGTGCTGCTTCTGCAATTACACTTGGAGCTCCCTCAACAAGTTTTTTTGCATCAGTTAAACTTAATGCTGAAACCACCTGTCTTAAAGCCTTAATTGTTTTGATTTTCTCTGGGCCCATTTCTTGCAGAGTAACTTTATATTCTGCTTTTTCTTCTGCTTGAGCAGGAGCTGCTGCCGCTGCAGGCGCCGCTGCTACAGGCATTGCAGCTGAAAATCCAAACTTATCTTCCAGTGCCTTTACCAAGTCAGCAACTTCTAACATTGATAATGCGCCGATTTCTTCAACCAATTTATCCAAATTCTTGGATGCCATAACATTCTCCACTAAGTGAATAGTATTATTATTAACTTATACCGATACCCAACTTCTTACTGCTCACCTTATTACAAGTTTACTTTTTTTGTTCTTCAATCTTTTTTAGTGCCACTAAAAGACGTGTTCCTTGCTGATCTAACAAACTAGCCAACCGAACGATAGGCGCCATAAACGCACCACACAATTGCGCATAAAGAACATCTTTTGAAGGAAGTTCCGCTATTCGCGCAATGCCTTCCTGGGTTAATAAATCAGAGTCCAAACATCCCGCTATTAATTTTAATTGCTCATTTTTCTTTGCAAAATCAAAGAGAACCTTTGCAATAACAGGAGCTTCTTGATCTGAATAAACAACCGCAAGCTGTCCCTTAAGATACGGCATCAAAAACTCAGTTCCGCCAACTGAATCAACAGCCCTTTTCATCAAGCGAACTTTGGCGACCTTTAAACTACCACCCTTTTCACGCAATCCACAACGCAATGCCTGCATTTGCGGAACCGAAAGCCCCTGATAATTTACCAAAAACAATGACTGATTATCAGAAAAATTATTTTTTAGATTGTCTACAAGTACTTCTTTTTGTTGACGATTCATTATGCAACCTCACAGCCTATCAAGCTTATAATATTTCATCTGGATTTATTGAACAACCTACGCCCATCGTAGATGAAACGGTCGCCTTTTTAATAAACCTACCCTTTGCTGCGGCAGGCTTTGCTGCCGCTAAAGCCTTAAGAAACGTAACCAAATTCTGATGTAACTGGTCAACATCAAATGAAACTTTTCCAAATGAAAAATGAATCATTCCTTGTTTGTCATTTTTGAAAAACAAGCGACCTCTTTTTAAATCCTTTATCACATCAGCAACGTCAAAGGTCACAGTACCAAGCTTTTTATTAGGAAGAAGCCCTCGCGGTCCCAAAATCTTAGCAAGCTTTCCGACTACCCCCATTAAGTCAGGAGTCGCAACAGCGTAATCAAAATCCATCCAACCGCCTTGAATCTTTTCGACAAGATCTTCCGCGCCAATATAATCAGCCCCCGCCTCTTGAGCCTGATCAGCATGATCACCTTTGGCAAAGACTAATACGCGAACATTTCCCCCTTTTTTAAACGGAAGAACCACTGAACCGCGGACCGCTTGCTCACCCTTCGAAGGATCAATCCCTAAATTTATATCAACATCAACTGACTCATCAAATTTTGCATAGGCCAACTTCTTAATTGCCTCAAGAGTCTCTTTAATAGAGAGCATTTGATTGCCAAGAACTTGTTCTTTTGCTGCAGTATATTTTTTACCATGCACCGACATTTTGTTCACCTTATCAATCAACGACATCAAGCCCCATACTTCGAGCGCTACCAGCAACAATCTTTTTTGCTGCTTCAATTGTTGTAGCATTCAAATCGGGAAGCTTAACCTTTGCGATCTCTTCAACATCTTTCCAGGATATCCTGCCAATCTTATCTAGATTAGGGCGAGACGAACCTTTACCAATATTAACCTTCTTACGAAGCAACTCGGCAACCGGAGGAGTTTTTAAAATAAAATCAAACGACCGGTCTTTATATACCGTTATAACAACCGGAACTGTTTGCCCCTTCTTGTCGGCCGTTTTTGCATTAAATTGCTTGCAAAACTCCATAATATTAACACCTTGCTGACCAAGCACCGAACCCACAGGGGGCGCAGGTGTTGCAGCTCCACCAGCAATTTGCAGTTTTATTTTTGTTTTTACGATTTTTGCCATTGCAAAAGCACCTTAATTATTGTTTTACCTGATTAAACCGTAGCTCAACAGGCGTCATCCTGCCAAAAATACTTACCATTACGGTCAATTTTTCATTTTCTGCATCAACTTTTTCAACTATACCGACAAACCCCTCAAATGGACCTTCATTAATTGCAACCTCACTTCCAACAACAATGTCAACCCTTTTAGGAGCAACCGTAACCTCACCCTTCATCTGAGCAACGACACGATCAATTTCTTTTTGACTTAGAGGAACAGGATCTTTGCCTCCCAAGAAACGAATAACACGAGGACTAGACGCAACCAAACGAACAGCCTCAGGAATCGCCTCCATCTCAACAAGCATATAACCTGGGAAAAGCTGCTCATCCTTTTCTTCCTCAAGGCTAAAAAACTGTTTCAACCTAGCTGAAGGTATCAAAACCTCACCAAACTTATCTTCCAAGCCCTCATCCTGAATACGCTTCATAAGGCCAGCCTTAATCAAATCTTCATATCCAGCAAAAACTTGAACTACATACCAGCGCTTCATCCGATTAAACCCTGCTTGCAATTAATATGCACCAAAACGACTAAAAATATATTTTGCAATTTGCGACATTCCAAAATCGAGTACCCCAAGATAAACCGAAAAAAATGCGATCACAAACAAAACGATAACAGTTGATCCGACCAAATCATCCCAACTCGGCCAAATAACCTTCGTAAGTTCGCCACGCACTTCGTAAAAAAATTTTGCCACATTTCTCATAGCAATGCCATCCACCTTCAAATAAACCCAACGTTTTATTCCTGAAACTTCTTATAAAGCACTGGCAGGCCAGGAGGGATTCGAACCCCCAACCCGCAGATTTGGAGTCTGCCGCTCTACCAATTCGAGCTACTGGCCTTCAAATTACTTTGATTCCTTATGCTCGGTATGCTTGCGACAACGAGAGCAGAACTTTTTAAGTTCCAACGAGCCAACTTTTCTCTGTTTGGAGACTACTTGACTATAGTTACGCTCTTTACACTCCCTGCATGCCAAATGTGCTGTAACTCTATTTTTTGCCATCTCTATATCATTCCATACTGTTAGGGCTACTGGAGCCCGCGACCGGGATTGAACCGGTGACCTCTCCCTTACCAAGGGAGTGCTCTACCTACTGAGCTACGTGGGCGCTTTTATCATTATTCTCGCCAATTATTATAATATTACAAGGAAAAAAAGAAAAAAACAACTTATTTTACGCTAGAAAGTGCTTCAAAACTTTTTGGAGCTGGCGACTGGACTCGAACCCGTGACCTGCTGATTACAAATCAGCTGCTCTACCAACTGAGCTACGCCAGCTTAATATCTTCTTTTGGAGCGGGAAACGGGACTCGAACCCGCAACCTACAGCTTGGAAGGCTGCCGCTCTACCAATTGAGCTATTCCCGCAAATCGTTTTCTGGTGGCGAGGGCAGGATTCGAACCTGCGAAGGAAGAACCAACGGATTTACAGTCCGTCCCCTTTGACCGCTCGGGAACCTCGCCATTGATGTCAAATATCACTCTTAAGTATAACAGATAAACGTATGTATAGAATAATTTTTTTAAAATTAAATGCAACCATTTTCTAACATTTTTTTATTTTTTTATTCGCAATTCTCGCTTATCATTATAATAATCAAGCATAATGTAACAACATTTGTCTTTCAACAATGAATCAATAACTTCGGGCCATTCGATAAAAACCTTGCCATTTGGTTGTTGCAAATATTCATCAAATCCTGCAGCAAGAAAGTCTGAAACACGCTCAATACGATATAAATCAAAATGATAAAAAATCTGTTCTTCACTATTTTTGTAACGATTAACATAAACAAATGTAGGACTTGTAATTCGCTCCTTGACCCCACTCCTTCGCAACAATTCACGAATAAGAGTCGTTTTTCCTGCGCCCAAAGGCCCACTAAATGCAAAAATTTTACAATCATTAAGGTGATCATAAAGATAATCTGCAACTTTTGTAATTTCATTTTCACCAAAAACTATGCGATCTTTATAGTCTATCCCTTTTTGACTATCCATTCTTTCCCTTTATCTACAACTTTTTAATTTTTTTCAACAAAGCCCGGTCTTCTTTTGAAAGTTTATGGCGCATAGTAGGATCTGGGCGATTTTCAATTAAGTCTACAGCCTTTGGCTTTACACCACGAGAGGCTTCCTGCATTAATTCATCTAATTCAGGATTGAAATCTTCAGTGATTTTCAAAGCTTTTTGCCCTTTTGATATTTTTTTTGCACTGGGGTTGATTGCTTGAATCATCAACATGTAAAATTCATCTGCATCAATTGACGCAACACCATTTTCAGCCGCCCATAAACACACTTGCCTGTCAGAAGAAACCAAAAGCATATTCTCTGCATTCTCTCGATGCTCTTTCATAAATGAATGAATGTAGTCATCCGCAGATAAACGAAAACCGGAATACACAACAGAAATCCCGCGGACTCTTTCCTGAATCGGCCATGAAGAACTTCCACCATCAAATATCACCTTAATTTTTTTATGTCGACGCTTGCGTTGATATATTGCCAGCTTTCTTATAAATGAACCTCGTTGCTGGTCACTAATTAATTCACCATCATAAACCTGCTTTAAAACATTATAACCATCTATAATAATAATCACATTTTTCTCCACAAATAGAAATCTCTCATTAACTAGTATAAAAAAAGATTGAATTCTTTGTTAATATTTAAATTGCTTAGTTAATATTGCATCAAAAACAAACAAGCAGTATTATATTAATAGATTGCACCTTTTTTTCATCAATATAAAGGCAAAAAATGGCAAAATTAATGGCTATGCGACAACGCATAAAAGCTATTCAAACAATTAAAAAAATTACTCACGCAATGCGTTTAATCTCTATGTCGACTCATTCACGATTAAAACATAAAGAAACACCTTTAAACCATTACTGCAATTCAATAGAAAATCTCTTTCATAAAATTAAACCCTCCTTTCCTCGCTGGCACAACCCTGTCATTATGCCAAGCAAGTCACACCACCACAAAGATTTAATCATTTTAGTAGGCTCTCAAAAAGGATTATGCGGCACTTTCAACTCAGCTCTTTTTAAATCATTTGACTCGATAATACGCAATTATAATTCAAAACACATTCAAATAATCGCTGTTGGAAAACGGTCGGCAGATTATGTTAAGGCACGAAAAATTGCCCCGACAATTGAAACGTATGACAAATTTACCGCAGCCACACTCAATTCAATCTTGAAAAAAATAACTCATACTATTTTGAATGCAAATCCAACCTTTCACTCGGTAACAGTTGTCAGCAATGTTTTAAAAACATTCTTCATTCAAAAACCAAAAGCAACAACTATTATCCCCTTTACCCGAAAAAACTCGAACGAAGAAAGCCAACTTCCAGAAGATTATATATGGGAGCAAAAGCCACAAGAATTATTAGATTCTATTGCATATCTTGCAGTCCAATCATCATTAGAACACCTACTATTTCAATCTCTTTTGTCAGAACAAGCCGCTCGCTTTTTATCTATGGATGGCGCAACTCGCAATGCAGAAAGCCTTCTAGAAAAGGCAGAATTAGCATATAACAAACTACGTCAAGCAAAAATCACACGAGAACTCACCGAGTTGTCTGGTAGTTTTCAATAAAAAAGCTGATTCCCTTTATTAATCTTTCCAATTCCACCATTTTAGTAATTTTGGATCATGATTAGAATGCGTCACAAAATAAATTGCACCCCTAAAAACATACAACATGCAGCGATCAACGTAGCAACCTTTAATGCTCATCAAATCTTTGTACATCCATTCAGCATCAGCACTCTTCAATTCTTTCAACGAACGAAGACCAAGACGCCATAAGTCTTTGGCAATTGAATCCCCAACACCAGGAATTTTTTTGAATTCAGAAACAATTTTATTTTTATTAACCAGTTTCATATGAGATGACTATTAATACCACTGCTGCGTCCGTTTTTGACTTTGATCATTACGCAATAAGGGCGCTTCATCTATATACTCTATGGATGCACCTAAACCCTGAAGTTTTCTCTGGATAGACTCATAACCACGGCTTAAATGATGGATGCCAGATATTGTTGTTATTCCTTTTGCCGCTAGTCCAGCAAGAAGCAATGCACAACCACCTCGGATATCACTTGCGGCAACCGGAGCACCATATAACTCTTCAACTCCCGTTATAATAGCCCTGTTGCCATCAACCTTTATTTGCGCTCCCATTTTTTGAAGTTCATGTACATGCTGTAAACGATTTTCAAATACTGTTTCATTAATAACGGCCCTGCCTGATGCCAAGCACTGGGCAACCATCATTGGAGCCTGTAGATCAGTAGGAAAACCCGGATACGGTGCAGTTTTAAATGACACCGCCTTAGGTGAAAGAGTTGCCTTCAAACTAACGCCTATTCCATCGGCCCCTCGAACGACATCATGCCCCATCTCTTCAAGCTTCATTAAAAAAACATCTAGATGGTGAGAATTCGCTTGAGGAAGATCTATTTTTCCACCTGTAACAGCTGCAGCAAGCAATAAAGAACCCGCCTCTAACCGGTCAGACATAACCGTATGATTAATGGGTTTAAGAACCTTTCCGCCCTCAATAACCAGTGTTGCCGGTGGCTCCATGGAGATACTTGCACCCATTTTTCTTAGCACATCAATAAGATCCAAGACTTCCGGTTCTAATGAAGCATTGATGATTGTTGTTGTTCCTTTTATACTCAATGCCGCCATCAAACAATTTTCTGTAGCCCCAACACTTGGATATTCCAAAACCAATCGTTGTGGGCGCAATTTTGGAGCATGTGCAAATAAATATTCTCCTTCAATCGTTATCATCGCACCAAGCTTGCGCAAATTATACAAATGATAATTGATTGGACGAGCTCCAATGACACAGCCACCAGGTAAAGCTATATCTGCTTTGCCAAAACGTGAGAGCAGCGGGCCCATAACTAAAATTGAAGCCCTCATTTTTTTCATAACCTCTCTCTTTACTTGAAACTTTTTGAGAGAAGTTGTATCAATTTCAATCGTATGATTATCTTTATCAAAATTAACTCCAGCACCTAAATCACGAAGAAGCTGAATCATGTGCACAACATCATCAGAATGTGGAACATTTGATAACGTAGACTTACCTTCGGTCAAAATTGTAGATGCCATAATAACCAATACTGCATTTTTTGCACCAACTAAGGATGCTGAACCATACAATTTGGAAGAATTCTCAACCTTCAAATATTTTTCCATAAAGCCTCATCTATTAGTATCAACCTCAATATTTTACCAAAAACTACTTGGCTTAATCTTTTTTCAAAGCGCTTACTTCCTTATCTGTCAACATTCTCAAAGAGCCCTTAGACAAGCCCTTTTTTGAAAAAGAAGCATATCCAAATCTGTCTAATGATTTAACAGTATACCCAAGATAAGCAAAAAGTCTTCTTACAATTCGATGCTTACCACTATGTAATATCAACTTTATATGATTTTTTTTATTTTCAGACCAGTAACGAATATAATCAACTTTAATTAAACCATCTGAAAGCTTTATGCCCTTTTTAATTCGCATGATAACCGATTCGGGAACCTCTCTATCAAGAACTACATGATATTGTTTTTTTATGGCGAATCGCGGGTGTGCAAGTTTATTTGCTAAATCACCATCATTGGTTAACAATAATAGGCCCGTTGTATTATAATCTAGTCTGCCTACAGGATAGATACGTTCTTTTATTTTTTTTGGAACTAAATCAAGCACTGTATTGCGCCCACGTTCATCCTTAACGGTTGAAACATATCCTGCAGGCTTATTCAAAAGAATATAAACCGTCTTCGCTTCTTTTTTTATCAATTTTCCATTGACCTTTACAGAATCTTTCCCCTTAACATCATATCCAGGCTCTCTCGCAATGGCCCCATTAACGGTAACGTTGCCGT
>Ga0180434_10006535_pt1 | contig 13376 bp, 14 predicted proteins | sample SS_ome_7_FD_132453 | JGI IMG/M metagenome (GOLD analysis project Ga0180434, IMG submission 132453) | Hypersaline lake sediment archaeal communities from the Salton Sea, California, USA - SS_1_D_2 metaG | ecosystem: Environmental > Aquatic > Non-marine Saline and Alkaline > Hypersaline >... | reverse complement strand
GGACTGCCGTTCGCGCTGTTCTTCCTGTTGACGCTGTCCGCGTGGCGGCCCGGTGTCGGAATGCGGCGAACGCCGGCCGGTCGCCAACTGTGGTCGCAGGCGGGCGGTTTCCACCGAATGCTGTCCACCGACTCCGCGGAGTCGCGTTTCGACTTCGCCGCACGTAAGGACCTCTACACCGCCTACATCCCGTTCGCGGTCGCCGGCGGGGCGGCCGCACTCTGGGCGGCCAAGTACCAGGCCGCGACCGGTCAGGTCGCGCCCCAGCCCGGTTGGTATCACTCCCGATCGGAGACCGACTGGTCGGCCGCGACGGGTGGCGGTGCTAGTTTCGACAGCTTCGAGTCGGCGCTCTCCTCGTCCATCGGCGCTTACTCCGCCTCGCAGTCGTCCTCATCCGGCGGCGGCGGAGGCGGGGGCGGCGGTGGCGGCGGAGGCGGAGGTGGAGGAGGAGGCGGATCGTGGTGACCTTCATTTTGGTACTGGTTCTGGTCATCGCCGTCGCGGCGCTGGCAGGTTTCGTGCTGGGCTACAACAGACTTCGGGCGGCCGACGTTCGCGCCGACGAGGCCCTCGGCGGAATCGACGTCCAGCTCACCCGGCGCGCCGCGCTGATACCGGCCCTGGTCAGTACCGTGCAGGGGTTCGCCTCCCACGAGAAGGCCGTCCTGAGCCACGTCGCCGACGCCCAGGCGGCCCTGACCGCCGCGACGGCGGGAAAGTCGGTGGCGCAGCGCACCTCGGCCGAGCATCAGTTCGACACCGCGGTCCGCCAGGTGCTCGCGCTGGGCCAGACCTATCCGCAGCTGAACTCGTCGTCGAACTTCCTCAACCTCCAGCACAACCTCGCTGACACCGAGGACAAGCTCGCTTTCGCGCGGCAGTACTACAACGACTCGGCCGCCACGGTGAACCGCCTGCGCGGCACGATCCCGTGGATGTTCGTCGCCGGAGCCGCGGGGGTCCCGGAGCGGGAGTTCTACAAGGTGCCGAAGTAACGGCATGCGGATCGTCTTCGCCGGCACCCCGCACCCCGCCGTCCCGTCGCTGCTGCGGCTGATCGAGTCTCCCCGTCATGAGGTGGTCGCCGTCCTCACGCGTCCGGACGCGGCGGCGGGCCGTCGCGCCGCTCCCGGACCGTCGCCGGTGGCGCAGGCCGCCATCGACGCCGGCATCCCCGTGCTGCGGCCCACCCGGCCCAACACCCCGGAGTTCGTCGCCGAACTGACCCGCATCGGCCCGCAGTGCTGCGCGGTCGTCGCCTACGGCGCCCTGCTCGGGGCCGAGTTGCTGGCCGTCCCGGCCCACGGGTGGGTCAATCTGCATTTCTCGCTGCTGCCCGCGTGGCGGGGCGCGGCACCGGTGCAGGCGGCCATCGCCGCCGGCGACACCGTCACCGGCGCGACGACGTTCCGGATCGAGCCGCAGCTGGACACCGGCCCGGTCTACGGCGTGGTGACCGAGGACGTTCGTCCCACCGACACCGCCGGTGCGCTGCTGGACCGGCTGGCGGTGTCGGGAGCCGCACTGCTGGAGGCGACCCTCGACGGTATCGCCGACGGCAGCCTGGTCCCGGTCCCGCAACCGGCCGACGGGGTCAGCGTTGCTCCCAAGGTCAGCGTCGAGGACGCGAGAGTCGACTGGAACCAGCCGGCGCACCTGCTCGAGCGCCGGATCAGGGCGGTCACACCTGCGCCGGGTGCCTGGACCACGGTCGGCGATCTGCGAGTCAAGCTGGGCCCGGTGACGGTCGGCGAATCAGAACAGCCGCTGCCCCCGGGAGTCCTTCGGGTCGGTCGCGCCGCTGTCGAGGTCGGCACCGGCTCGGCCCCGGTTGTGCTCGGGCAGGTCCAGCCGCCGGGCAAGAAGCCGATGGCGGCGGCGGACTGGGCCCGCGGAGCCCGGCTCGCCGAACGGGTGCGTGCGGTGTGAACGCTGACCGGCGCCCTCGCCGCAACCGGCGGCGCACCCCGCTCGACCCGGCCCGCCGGGCCGCCTTCGATGTCCTGCGCGCCGTTTCCGAACGGGACGCCTACGCCAACCTGGTGCTGCCCGCCCTGCTCGCCGAGCGCGGCATCACCGGACGCGACGCGGCCTTCGCGACCGAACTCGCCTACGGCGCCTGCCGGGCCCGGGGAATCCTCGACGCCGTGATCGCCGAGACCGCCGGCCGGCCGGTGGAGCAGATCGACCCGATCCTGCTGGACCTGCTTCGGCTCGGGGCCTACCAGCTGTTGCGCACCAACGTCGCCGAGCACGCCGCGGTGTCGACCACCGTCGAGCAGGCTGGGGTCGAATTCGACTCGGCACGAGCCGGATTCGTCAACGCGGTACTGCGCGCGGTGGCGCAGCGCGACGAGGCCTCCTGGGTGCAGCAACTCGCGCCGCCGGCTGACGCCGACCCGATCGGCCACGTCGCCTTTGCCCACGCCCATCCGCGCTGGATCGCGCAGGCATTCGCCGACGCGCTCGGCGCCGATGCCGGCGAACTCGACGCGGCGCTGGCCGCCGACGACGCCCGGCCCGCGGTCCACCTGGCGGCCCGCCCGGGTGTGCTCACCGCGGCTGAACTGGCCGAGTCCGCCGGCGGTGTCGTCGGACGCTACTCGCCGTACGCGGTCTATCTGCAAGGCGGGGACCCGGCCCGGGTGCCGGCCATCCGCGACGGCATGGCGCTGGTTCAGGACGAGGGCAGTCAACTGGTCGCGCGTGCGTTGACGACGGCGCCACTGGCCGGTGAGGACGGCGGCCGTTGGTTGGACCTGTGTGCCGGACCCGGGGGCAAATCCGCTCTGCTGGGCGCGATCGCGGCTCAACGGGGCGCCTCGGTCACCGCGGTCGAGCCCAACGAGCAGCGGGCGGCGCTGGTCGAGCGCAACACCCGGGGTCTGCCGGTCCGGGTGCTGCGCGCCGACGGGCGCGAATCCGGGCTTGCATCAGAAGGATTCGACCGGGTCCTCGTTGACGCGCCCTGCACCGGACTCGGAGCGCTGCGTCGCCGCCCCGAGGCGCGGTGGCGGCGCACCCCGGCTGACATTCCGGGGCTGACGAAACTGCAGCGCGAGTTGCTGGCCGCCGCGGTCTCCCTGACCAGGCCGGGCGGTGTGGTGGTCTACGCGACATGCTCCCCGCACCTGGCCGAGACCGTGGGTGTGGTCAGCGACGCGGTGCGCCGCCACGGTCTGACAGCGCTGGACACCCGGCCGCTGTTCGCCCCCGCCGACCACCTCGGTCCCGGCCCGTTCGCGCAGCTGTGGCCGCACCGGCATGGCACCGACGCGATGTTCGCCGCGGCCCTTCGCCGGACGGCCCCGACGATCTAAGCTCTTCAGCCATGACGACACCGAATCGTCCGATGATCGCCCCGTCGATCCTGTCCTCCGACTTCGCCCGGCTCGCCGAGGAGGTGGCGGCCGTCGAGGGCGCCGACTGGCTGCACGTCGACGTGATGGACGCCCATTTCGTCCCCAACCTCACACTCGGCCTGCCGGTGGTGGAAAGCCTGCTGAAGGTGACCGACATCCCCATGGACTGCCACCTGATGATCGAGGACCCCGACCGGTGGGCACCCGGCTACGCCGAAGCCGGCGCCCACAACGTGACCTTCCATGTGGAGGCCACCGACAACCCGGTGGCGGTGGCCCGGGACATCCGCGCGGCCGGGGCCAAAGCCGGCCTCTCGATCAAGCCCGGCACCCCCTTGGAGCCGTATCTGGAGATTCTGCGCGACTTCGACACCCTGCTGGTGATGTCGGTGGAGCCGGGATTCGGCGGACAGAGTTTCATCCCGGAGGTGCTGTCCAAGGTGCGAACCATCCGCAAGATGGTCGACTCCGGTGAGATGACGATCCTGGTGGAGATCGACGGCGGCATCAACGCCGACACCATCGAGGCGGCCGCCGAGGCGGGGGTGGACTGTTTCGTGGCCGGGTCGGCGGTCTACGGTGCCGCCGATCCCGGGGTTGCTGTCGAGGCGCTGCGGCGGAGCGCCGGCAGCGCCTCAGCTCACCTCAGGGTATGACCGCGCCCGGCGACGTCGTCGCCGCCATGCGGCACGCCGCCCGGCTGGCCGACCAGGTCAAGGGAACGACCTACCCCAACCCGCCGGTCGGTGCGGTGATCCTGGACGGCGACGGTCAGGTCGCCGGGGCCGGCGCGACCGAACCGGTCGGCGGCGCGCACGCCGAGGTCGTCGCCCTTCGCCAGGCGGGGGATCGGGCCGCCGGCGGCACCGCGGTGGTCACCCTGGAGCCCTGTAACCATCACGGCCGCACCCCGCCGTGTGTGGATGCGCTCCTGGCCGCGGGCGTCGCCGCGGTGGTCTACGCGATCGCCGACCCCGATCCGCAGGCCGCCGGCGGTGCCCGGCGGCTGCGCTCGGCCGGCGTCGCGGTGACCGAGGGAGTCGGGGGCGCCGAGGTCGCCGACGGGCCGCTGCGGGAGTGGCTGCACAAGCAGCGCACCGGACGGCCGCACATCACCTGGAAGTTCGCCACGAGCATCGACGGCCGCAGTGCCGCCGCCGACGGGTCCTCGCAGTGGATCACCAGTCCGGCCGCCCGTGCCGACCTGCATCGCCGCCGTGCGGCCGCCGACGCGATAGTGGTCGGGACCGGGACGGTGTTCGTCGACGACCCGAGTCTGACCGCCCGAACCGCGGACGGTGGGATGCGCGGCCACCAGCCGCTGCGGGTCGTGGTCGGCCGGCGGGAGATCCCCCCCGATGCACGGGTGCGCAGCGCCGACGCGCCGACGGTGCTGCTGCGCACCCGGGATCCCCACGAGGTCGTCGAGGCGTTGTCGGATCGCACCGACGTCCTGGTCGAGGGCGGGCCGGTGCTGGCCGGGGCCTTCCTGCGCGCCGGCGTGGTGGACCGGATCCTGGCCTATGTCGCGCCGATCCTGCTCGGCGGTCCCGTCACCGCGGTCGACGACGTGGGCGTCGCCAGCATCGGCGGGGCACTGCGGTGGCGTTTCGACCGGGTCGACCGGATCGGCCCGGACCTGCTGCTGAGCCTGGTGCCCGACGGACCCGGCTAGCCTTCGGAACGCAGCGCCTTGTGCTCGATGAGATCCCGGGAACCGCCGGCACCGAGCATCTCCCGGAAGGCCTGGACGGTGTAGCCGGTGACCGTGGCGGCGGTGCGCGCCCGGGCGGTGGCCGACCGTGGCAGCGCGAACAGGGGCGCCATCTCCCCGAAGTAATCACCTTCGGAGGCGACCTTGAGCAATTCGTCAGCGCCGCTGGGTAGTTCGCGAATCAGTTCGATCTCGCCGGCGGCCACGATGTAGATCGAGTTGCCCATGGTGCCCTGCTCGAACAACGTCTCACCGGCTTGGAGGTCGACGACCTCGGGCTCGTGGTCGGTGGCGCTGAGATGCGGAACCAGCTCCACCACCCGGTCGGCAAGCGGCAGCATCCGGGTGTCGTGGGTGGCGACCACGACCACCCGTGGTGGTGAGGCCAGCTCCCGGATCAGCCGGAGCACCTCTTCGACCTGCAGGTAGTCCAGGTGGGCGGTCGGCTCGTCGGCGATCAGCAGCGGCGGGTCGAGGGCGATCGCGCGGGCCACCGCGACCCGCTGCTGCTGCCCTCCGCTGAGATCGCCGGGCCGGTGTCCCATCCGGTGGGAGAGCCCCACCCGGTCGAGGAGTTCAGCGGCCCGATGCTGGGCTTCGCGGCGGTTCACCCCGGCGGCCCGCAGTGGCACCATCACATTCTCGGCGGCGGTCAGGCTGGGCACCAGGTTGAACGCCTGGAAGACGATGCCGACGGTGTTGCGGCGGTAGTCGGACAACTGGCGCTGGTCGAGCCGGTTGACGTCGATGTCACCGAACTCGATCTTTCCGGCCGTCGGGCGCAGAATCCCGCCGATACAAGACAGCAGTGTGGTCTTGCCGCATCCGCTGGGTCCCAGCAGGATCGCCAGCGAGCCCTCGTCGACGTCGAGGCTGAGCCCGTCGATCGGGCGGACCGACTCCTGACCGCTGGCGTATTCGACGACGAGGTCTTTGATCCGCAGGTCGGGCATGTCAGGGTCCTCCGAAGGCCAGGGCCGGGTCGACCGTCACCGCGCGGCGCAGGCCGGCCAGGCTGGCGAGCACACCGATGGTGATGGCGACCACGGGCAACAACAGGAAGGCGACGCGGGGTATGTCCACCCGCATCGGGAACAACGGGCCGAGCAGCACCGACAGCGCCCCGCCGAGCGCGGCGGCGAGCACGGCGACGATGACGGCCTGCATGGCGAGCCCGGCCAGGATCGACCGGGTGGGCACCCCGACGGCCTTGAACACCGCGAAGTCCCGCATCCGCTCCAGCGCTGACATGTAGATCATCGAACCCACTATCAGTGCGGCGACCACCCAGAGCAACCCGGCCATCAGGGTCATCGCCTGCCGGGCGCCGGTCAGGGCGCGGAGCAGGTCATCGATCGCGCCGGTCCGGGTGATGATCTTGAAGCCCGGGGGAGCCCGCTCCGGCAGGCCCTTGACGCCGATCGAGGAGATCAGCTGCTGACCGGAGAACAGCAGCTTTTGGGCGCCGGCCACGGTCAGGAACACATTGGACTGCCCGGCCAGGGCCGTCGAGTCGTCGACGATCCCGACGATTTGCAGGTTGCGCGATCCGATCTCGACGGTCGCGCCGATCGGGCGGTCCATCGTGGAGGACACCGCGGTCTCGTGCGGTTCGACCGGTAGGCGGCCCTCCTCGACGGGCGGCATTCCCGGGCCACGCTGGGGTGCGCCGAACACGTTGACGCTGCGGGCGGAGTTGCGGTACGGCATCGACGCGCTTCCGTAGACCAGGGGAACCGCCAGTTCGACGCCGGGAATCTGCAACCGGGTGGCGGGAAACGCCGTCGACCCCAGGAACGGGCCGATGGCCCCGGAGGGGACCAGGAACCCGTCCAGCCCGAGCGAATCGACGGTGCGGGTCGCCTCCACCCGGAACCCGTTGGCCAGGCCGGTCAGGACAAGGGTCATCGCGAACACCAACCCGGTGCCGACGATCGCGATGACGAAGCGGCGCTTGCGCCACTGCAGATCGCGTAGCGCGGCTTTCAGCACGTCGTTACCAGCATGGGCCCGAGGTTACCGACCCGCCGGCCGATCAGCAGCGCCGTTGGCGTGATCCCTCGCCCTGATCTCGGCGGCGCCGGTCTCGTCGTCGTCGACCGATCGGGCGCCACGGCCGCCGATGAACAGCGCGAACGCCGCGCCGACGAGGCAGACGATCGTGGTGATGAAGAAGATCGAGCCGTACTGCATGGCGAACGCGGTGCGGTAGCGCGCGGTTTCGGCGGCGATCTTGGCGGCCAAGTTGTCCTCCTGGGTGGCGGGCAGGGTGGCCAGGATCTGGTTGAAGCGGTACAGGCCCCACGCGGTCAGCGCCGCGACGCCGATCAGCATGCCGGTCATCCTGGCGACCACGACCAGTGACGAGGCGATGCCGTGCTGGGCGGCCGGCACCACCCGGAGCGCCGCTGAGGTCAGCGGGCCGATGACCAGGCCCAGGCCGATCCCGGCCACAGCGAGATCGGTGTCGAAGGTCGGCAGGCTGATCGGACCCAGAACATGGCGTGCGGAGAGCACGTCGACGCCCCAGTGCGAGACCAGCCAATAGCCGAACGCCGCGATCAGCATGCCGGCGACCGCCACCACGCGATCACCGATGCGGGTCGCCAGCCAGCCGCCGACCAGTGCCCCGATCGGCAGCGCCACCAGGAAATGCAGCAGCAGGAAAGCCGCGCCGGTCTGGTCCCTGCCCAGGACCCCCTGGCCGAAGAGTTCGACGTTGACCAGGGTGACCATCAACGCCGCGCCCGCGCACATCGAGGTCGCCAGCGAGGACAGGAACGGGCCGAACCGGATGCCGCGGGGCTCGATCAGGCGGGTTTTGGCGAAGCGTTCCCACACCGCGAACGCGATCGCGGCGACGACGGCGCCGACGATCAGCGGCGGGCCGTAGGCGGGCAGGATCTGTTTGCCGTCGGGGGCCGGGTTGTACAGGCCCCAGACAGCCAGCCCGAGCGCCAGCGCCAGCAGTACGCCACCGACCACGTCGACCCGTTCGGCGCTGCTCTCGCGCTGCCGCGACGGCAGGCTGAAGTGGATCATCAGCATCGCGACCAGCGACAGCGGGACGTTGATCCAGAACACGTCGCGCCAGGTGTTGAGCAGCCAGACCACGCCGATGCCGTAGAGCGGACCCAGCACACTGCCCAACTCCTGGGCCGCGCCGATCCCGCCGAGTACGGCGGCCCGGCTCCTGGCCGCCCACAGGTCGGCGGCCAGGGCGAGCGTCACCGGCAGCAGCGCGCCACTGGCCACGCCCTGGATGAAGCGGCCGATCACCAGCGTGGTCAGATCGCCGGCCAGCGCGGTCACCACCGACCCGGCCGCGAAACCCACCAGGCTGAGCTGGAGCACCAGCTTGCGGCCGAACCGGTCGGAGAGCCGTCCCAGCAGCGGCATGGCGGCGATGTAGCCCAGCAGGTACCAGGTGATGATCGGCGTGACCTGCTGAATCTTGTTGATGGGGATACCCACGTCGCGCATGATGTCGACCATGATCGTCACGACGACGTAGGTGTCGAGGGCGCCGAGCAGGACCGCCAGTCCGCCGGCGCTGATCGCGATGCGGCGGCTCCGCCCGGCACCGAGGGCCCGGGCGGGTCCGGTCACGGTCTCCGGCGCCTGAACCATCACACCGCGGGCTTGGTGACGGTGACCGGCTTGTCCCACTCCGAGAGGGTCAGCGAGACGCTGTTGCCCTCGCTCTGATCGACCTTGGCCTGCACCAGCTGGTGTGGTGCGTCCTTCTCGATCCACACCGTGGCCGGCAGCGGGCCGCTCGCTTTGAGCTGCGGGATCAGCTTGTTGACCGCGTCGGCCGTCACGGTGCCCGCCACCCGGACGGTCGGCACGCCGCCGACGGTTTCGAAGGCCTCGGACTTCGCGTCGGTCAGGCTGGCCAGCATGTTGGCCAGCCCGGTGTCGGGGTTGAGGATCACCGACGGGTCGTAGACCTCGTCTGCCGGGCCCATGTCCAGCCAGCTGTCCGGGGTCAGCGCCGCGTAGAGCGTGCCGTCGAGTACCACCAGTTGGACGTCGAGGTCGGAGCCGCCCATCGACAGAGTGGAGGTTCCCTTGACCGCCACGCTGGGCACATTGGTCAGATCACCGGACAGCGTCTTGACCGGAAGGCCGTCGATGGTGCCGGTGACCGCGATCTCCAGATGCGCGCTCTTGAGTTCCCTGGTCGCCGTGATGGACTGTTCGATCAGACCGGTCGCGTCCGGCAGCGGCTCGCTCGGCTTCGTCGAGCACGACGGAACGAGCAGGGCGACGGCGAGTAACGCGGCAACCAGGGCGAACGCCCCACGGTGGGCGCGGCGGTGTCTCTGCATAGCTGCATCGTAGAGGGTCACGCGCCGCACTCCGCGGCGGCGAGGCCGGGCTTGTGCCGGCATCAGCGGATTGGTAGGAGTGGGCATGTGCCCGGCGAACTGGAGTTTCGGTCCGCCCTCGCGGACACCGGGGACGCCGCCGAACTGCTGGCGGCCATGGTGGCCGAAATGCGCGACCTCTACGACGGCCTCGACCTCGACGCCCCCGGGATGCCCCGGGCCGGGCCCGCCGAACTCGGCCCGCCGGGAGGCGTCTACCTGGTGGGTTACCGCGACGGAGTCGCGGTCTGCGGGGGCGGTCTCAAACGCCTTCCCGACGGGACCTGCGAGATCAAGCGCATGTACGTGGTCCCCGGCGCCCGGCGGTCCGGGGTGGCCAGGGCGCTGCTGGCCGCACTGGAGGACGCCGCCCGCGGCCTGGGCTACCGCGTCGCCCGGCTGGACACCGGCGACCGTCAGCCGCACGCCCAGGCGTTCTACGAGGCGGCCGGCTACCGGAGGGTGGGAAATTTCAACGACAACCCGGCAGCGGCGTTCCACGGCGAGAAGAGGCTAGATTAGCGAGGGTGTTCACCGGCATCGTGGAGGAGTTGGGAGAGGTCGTCGGCATCGACGACCTGGGGGACTCGGTCAGGCTGACCCTCCACGGCCCGACGGTCACCTCCGATGCGCGCCACGGTGATTCGATCGCGGTCAACGGCGTGTGTCTGACGGTGGTCGACGTGGGGGAGGGCCGGTTCACCGCCGACGTGATGGCCGAGACGCTGAACCGCTCGAGTCTGCGGGCGCTGGGGCCGGGCAGCCCGGTCAACCTTGAGCGGGCGGCCGCGGTCGACAGCCGGCTCGGCGGCCATATCGTCCAGGGCCACGTCGACGGAACCGGCCAGGTGCTGGCACGCACACCGTCCCGGCACTGGGAGGTGGTGCGGATCTCGCTACCGGATGAATTGTCGCGCTACGTGGTGGAAAAGGGCTCGATCAGCGTCGACGGGGTCTCGCTGACCGTGTCGGCGCTGGGCGGCGGCTGGTTCGAGGTCTCGCTGATCCCCACCACGCTGGGGCTGACCACGCTGGGTCGGGCGCAGCCCGGAGCGCCGGTCAACCTCGAGGTCGACGTTCTGGCCAAATATGTGGAACGGCTGCTCGCGGCGCGCGATTGACGGTGCGGGGCGCCGCCGACCGGCGCAGAGTGCCGGTCGGGCTGTTCGGCGGGGTGGTTCATACTGTGTTCGGAACGGTCTGGGTCCCGCGCGGGGCCTCGCGGAACGGGCAGGCGGCGATTCGATGACGAGACTGGACACCGTCGAACGGGCGGTAGCCGACATGGCGGCGGGCAAGGCCGTCGTCGTCATCGACGACGAGGACCGGGAGAACGAGGGCGACCTGATCTTCGCGGCCGAGAAGGCCACACCGGAACTGGTGGCGTTCATGGTCCGCTACACCTCGGGCTACCTGTGCGTACCGCTGGACGGCGCGATCTGCGACCGGCTGGGACTGCTGCCCATGTACGCGCTCAATCAGGACAAGCACCAGACCGCCTACACCGTGACCGTCGACGCCAAACATGGTGTCGGCACAGGTATTTCGGCAACCGACCGCGCGACGACCATGCGGCTGCTGGCGGATCCGGCCAGTGTGCCCGACGACTTCACCAGGCCCGGGCACATCGTTCCGCTGCGGGCCAAGGAGGGCGGTGTGCTGCGCCGCCCCGGGCACACCGAGGCCGCCGTCGACCTGGCCCGGCTGGCTGGGCTGCGGCCGGCCGGCGCGATCTGCGAGATCGTCAGTCAGAAGGAAGACGGCTCGATGGCGCTGACCGAGGAACTGCGGGTCTTCGCCGACGAGCACCGGCTGGCGATGATCTCCATCGCCGACCTGATCGCCTACCGGCGCCGTCACGAGAAGCTCATCGAGCGAGTCGCGGAGGCCCGCATCCCGACCCGCTACGGCGAGTTCCGGGCGGTCGGGTACACCAGCGTGTACGACGAGGTCGAACACGTCGCGCTGGTGCGCGGCGACATCGGCGGCCCGCATCGGGACGGGCAGGGCGTGCTGGTGCGGGTGCATTCGGAATGTCTGACCGGTGACGTGTTCGGGTCTCAGCGATGTGACTGCGGTCCGCAGTTGGACGCCGCCCTGGCGATGGTCGCCCAGGAGGGCCGCGGCGTGGTCCTCTACATGCGCGGCCATGAGGGCCGGGGTATCGGGCTGATGCACAAGCTGCAGGCCTACCAGCTCCAGGACGCCGGTGCCGACACCGTCGATGCGAACCTGGAGCTCGGATTCCCCGCCGATGCCCGCGACTACGGGATCGGGGCGCAGATTCTGGTCGACCTCGGTGTGCGGTCGATGCGGCTGCTGACCAACAACCCCGCCAAACGGGTCGGTCTGGACGGATACGGCCTGGAGATCGTCGAGCGGGTGCCGCTGCCGGTTCGGGCCAACGCCGAGAACATCCGCTACCTGCGGACCAAGCGTGACCGGATGGGACACGACCTGGCCGGGCTGGAGGACGGCGAGGCCGGTCTGGAACTGCCCGGCGACATGGGCGGGGCGCGATGACGCCGGCGTCGAAGACCCGAGGGTGCCGATGAGCGGTGGAGCCGGCGTTCCGGACCTCCCGGCGATGGACGCCTCAGGACTGCGGCTGGCGATCGTCGCCAGCACCTGGCATACCGCCATCTGCGACGCGCTGCTGGAGGGTGCGCTCCGGCTCGCCGCCGAGAGCGGAATCGCCGACCCGGCGGTGGTCCGGGTGCTGGGCGCGATCGAGATCCCGGTGGTGGCTCAGGAATTGGCCCGGACCCACGATGCCGTGGTGGCGCTCGGCGTCGTCATCCGTGGCCAGACACCGCATTTCGACTACGTCTGCGACGCGGTGACCCAGGGGCTGACCAGGGTGTCCCTGGACGCCTCGACGCCGGTTGCCAACGGCGTGCTGACCACCGACACCGAGCAGCAGGCGCGCGACCGGGCCGGGCTGCCCGGATCGGCCGAGGACAAGGGCGCCCAGGCCACCGCGGCGGCGCTGTCCACCGCGCTGACCCTGCGGCAGCTGCGCCGGGGATGAGTCCGGATCCGGACGTCGGGGCCGCCGACTGGGACGTCGTGCTCAGGCCGCGAACGACACCGCGGTACGCCTACGGGGCGGCGGCCCTGACCCTGGCGGTGGGGATCGCCATCGCGCTGACGCTGAGAATCAGGTCCACCGGGCCGACTCTGCGGGTGGCCGACCAGTTCGCGATGGCGGGCCTGGCCGTCATCCTCGCGGGCTCGGTGCTGCTGCTGACCCTTCCCCGGCTGAAGGTCGGACCGGCCGGTCTGGCGGTCCGAAATATGCTCGGCTACAGGGTTATTCCCTGGGAAGAGGTCGTCGACGTGTCATTCCCTCGGGGCAGGCGCTGGGCTCGGGTCGACCTCGCCCACAACGAGTACTTCCCGGTGCTGGCCATCCAGTCCAACGACCGCGACCGGGCGGTCGCCGCGATGGACACGGTGCGGGAACTCATGGCGCGCTATCGGCCCCGAGACGACTGACCGGTCTCGCTCCCGTCGCGGCCGTCGGTACTACCCTGACCTCTGTGCCCGATCCCGCGACCTACCGCCCGGCGCCCGGATCCATTCCGGTCGAACCGGGCGTCTACCGCTTTCGGGACGTTCACGGCAGAGTCATCTACGTGGGCAAGGCCAAGAGCCTGCGCAGCCGGCTCACCTCGTATTTCGCCGATATCGCCGGTCTGCACCCGCGAACCCGGCAGATGGTGACCACCGCCGCGAAGGTGGAGTGGACGGTGGTCGCCACCGAGGTCGAGGCGCTCCAGCTGGAGTACAACTGGATCAAGGAGTTCGACCCCCGGTTCAACGTCCGCTACCGCGACGACAAGAGCTACCCGAGCCTCGCCGTGACGCTGAACGAGGAGTACCCGCGGCTGCAGGTGATGCGGGGCCCGAAGAAGAAGGGCG
>Ga0180434_10006534_pt1 | contig 13377 bp, 5 predicted proteins | sample SS_ome_7_FD_132453 | JGI IMG/M metagenome (GOLD analysis project Ga0180434, IMG submission 132453) | Hypersaline lake sediment archaeal communities from the Salton Sea, California, USA - SS_1_D_2 metaG | ecosystem: Environmental > Aquatic > Non-marine Saline and Alkaline > Hypersaline > Sediment... | reverse complement strand
CGGAAGTGGCGCATGCCGGTGAAGAGCATGGCGATGTCGTGTTCGTTGGCGGCCTCGATTGTCTCAGGATCGCGGATCGAACCGCCGGGCTGCACAATCGCCCGCACCCCTGCTTCAGCGGCCGCATCGATGCCGTCGCGGAAGGGGAAGTAGGCATCGGAGGCCATCGCACACCCTTCGAGGCTGAGCCCGGCGTTGGCGGCCTTGCGGACCGCCAGTTCGGCGGAATCGACCCGGCTCATCTGCCCCGCTCCGACCCCGAGAAGACGATCGGCCCCGGCATAGACGATCGCGTTTGATTTGACCCATTTCACGATCCGCCAGCCGAAGGCGAGAGCAGCCAGTTCGTCATCGGTCGGGGCGCGTTCGGTCACGACCCGGGCCTGATCCATCGGCACCCGGCCCGCGTCGGCTTCCTGCACGAGCAGTCCCCCGTACACCCGCTTGTAGTCGACCCCGGTGCCGAGGTCCCGGGGGGTATCGGCATCGTAGCGCATGATCCGCAGGTTCTTCTTCTCCCGCAATATCGCCAGCGCTTCTTCAGTGAACTCCGGAGCCACCACGGCCTCCCAGAAACGGCCGTCGGTCATCTTCGCTGCCAGGTCGGCGTCGACCGGGCGGTTGAAACCGGCCAGTCCGCCGTAGGCCGAGAGCGAATCGGTGGCCAGTGCCTTTTCGTACGCGGCGAGCAGGTCATCACCCGAGCCCGCCCCGCAGGGATTGGTGTGCTTGATCAGGGCGCAGGCGGGCGCCTCGAACTCGAGGGGAATGGCCAGGGCCGATTCCAGGTCGATGATGTTGTTGAAGGAGAGCTGCTTGCCGCCGAGCTGTTCGCAGTCGGCCAGATTCGGCCCCACCCTGACCGGGTCGCGGTAGAAAGCGGCCTTCTGGTGGGGGTTCTCCCCGTAGCGCAGGACCATGACCCGTTCGAAGCGGGGCACCATCACGGTTCCGAAGGGGGTCGGTTCGCCTTCCTCTGCGCCTTCGTCTGCACCCTCATCGTCCCGGCCTGCGAGTTCGTTCAGATAGCTGGCGATGGCGCTGTCGTAGAGGGCCGTGCGCCGGAACACTTCGGCGGACAGCCGGCGGCTCAGGGCCAGGTCGACTGCGCCCTGCCCGCTTTCCAGAGCCTGCATGACTTCGGGGTAGAAAGACGGGTCGGGGACGACGACGACCCCGCGCGGATTCTTGGCCGCGGAACGGAGCATGGTCGGGCCGCCGATATCGATGAACGCGGCAGCCGAATCGGCATCGAGCCGCTCGGCCACGGCCCGGTCTTCGAAGGGGTAGAGATTCACGACCACCAGATCGATGAAGCCCCACTCCCGGCCCGCCATCTCAGCCTCGTCACCTTCGTGGCCGCGCCGGGCCAGCAGCCCGGCGTGGATCTTGGGGTGCAGGCTCTTGACCCGTCCTTCCATCATCTCATCCGAACCGGTGTAAGCCGCCACGTCGATCACCTCGAGTCCCGCTTCCTCGAGGGTCGCGCGGGTGCCGCCGGTCGAGAGGAGCTCGACTCCGAGTCCGGCGAGTCCGCGGGCGAAATCGACGATCCCGGTCTTGTCACTCACACTCAGCAGGGCGCGCTGAACCGGTACTGTCTGAGCCTGCTCTGTCATTTTTCAACTCCGCTCGTTCGAAAAGATGGGATCGGGATCGCCTCCGACGACACGGCCATCCACGATCTGCAGACGTCCTTGAGCCAGCCACTGCAGGACCTGCGGGTAGAGTTCGTGTTCCCGCTTCAGGACCCGGGCCTGGAGGCTCTCGGGCGTGTCGTCGTAGAATACCGGTACGATCCGCTGGGCCACGATCGGCCCCCGGTCATACTCCTCGTCCACGACGTGCACCGTCACCCCGCTGACTTTGACCCCCCGCTCGAGAACGGCCTCATGCACGTGGATCCCGTACATTCCCTTGCCGCCGAAGGACGGCAGAAGGGCGGGATGGATGTTGAGCATCCGCCCCGGCCACGCCCGGACCGTCTCGGCCGCGATGAGTTTGAGATACCCGGCCAGGACGATGAGATCGGGAGCAGCCCCGGTGAGCAGAGCATGGAGGCGCTCGTGGTAGTCATCTCCGGGCGGCACCCATTCGGCCCTCACCCCGGCTGCCCGCCCCCGCTCGAGCGCCCCGGCATCCTCGCGGTTGCTGGCCACCAGAACCACCCGCCTCTCCAGGGTGCCGTCGGCGATCGCATCGAGGATGGCCTGAAAATTGGTCCCGCTGCCCGAAGCCAGCACGGCGATGGTCTGGGACATGGTCACCCGCCTCCCCTTCAGGAGTCCGACAGAGGTGCGAAAGTAACACAGCAAGCGGTATGGCGGTAAGGAGAATATGCGGAGCCGACAGTGTCAGAGAGCGGCTTCTCCGCGCTCGCGGGTCCGTATCCGGATGACATCATCGACCGGCACGACGAAGACCTTCCCGTCACCGATCTCGCCGGTACCGGCGGCCGAAATGATCGCCTCGACAGTCTCTTCAACGAGGGCATCGGAAACCACCGTCTCGACCTTGATCTTCGGGAGCAGATCGATCTGGTATTCGCTGCCGCGGTAGAGCTCGGTATGCCCCCGCTGCCGGCCGAAACCGCGGACTTCGGTCACGGTCATCCCGCGCACGCCCAGGGCCATCAGGGCTTCCCTGACGGCATCGAGTTTGAAAGGCTTGATGACCGCTTCGATCCGCTTCATGCGATCCCCGTTTTCCTGACAGGGGGGCTGAACGCTACCGACCGGAGTCTAGCCCCCGGTCCGAGGAGGGGCAAGAGGTTCTCCAAGGGGGTATGCCCCCGTCGCCTGCCGGTCCTATACTCAGGCGCGATGAACACCTCACGCCGACAACCGGCAGAGGGAGATTTCGCTCCCTGGCTCGATCCGTCCCGGAGCAGCGGCACCTCGCCGGAAGCTCTGCGTTCGCTCGGACTTCTCGATGCCGGTGGCGCCGCTCGCCGTCTCGCGGATCTGGGTGCCGGCGAAACCGGCGATCGCTGGCGCGAGCGGGCGGATGAACTCGCCGCCGCCCTCGCCGGGGCGCCCGACCCCGATCTGGCTCTCGGCCTTCTGCAACGGCTCGATGCCGACCCGGGCAGCAGCCTCCCGCCCGCCCGGCGGAACGATCTCGGCCTCCTGCTGACTCTGCTCGGCTCCTCACCCTTTCTCGGCGAACTGCTCACCAGCAGGCCCGAACGCATCACCTGGCTCCTCGATGACGCCGGCCTTGAGGTGGCCGCCGACGTCGCCGTGGCACAACTCGACCTTCCCGGGATCGGAGAGAGCGCAGACAGCGACGCCTGGCTGCTGACTCTCAATCAGATCAAACGCCGCGAACTGCTGAGGATCGGCTCGCGCGCCGCCGCGGGGCTCTCGACCCTGGAAGAGGAATTCTCCGCTCTCTCCCGACTGGCCGAGATCTTCCTGGGCCGCATCCTCGATGCGTTCTGGCCGCCGAACCTGCCGGTCCCGATCGTCCTCGCGGCCGGAAAACTCGGCGGGTGCGAACTCAACTTCTCGAGCGACCTCGATCTCATTTTCGCCCAGCCGCTCCCGCCCGAAGCGCCCCCGGCCGGGATACTTCACCCCGCAACCCGGGCCGTGGAACAGTGCGTGGACGCCCTCACCCGCTATACTGCCTCCGGCATGCTCTACCGGATCGATCTGCGCCTGCGTCCCGGCGGCGACCGGGCACCGCTGATCCCCAGCACCACCCGCCTCCTGGCCTACTACGCCGAACAGGGCGCCCCCTGGGAACGACAGATGCTCGTCAGGGCCAGGTGCTGCGCCGGCGACCGATCGGCCGGCGAACGGCTTCTGGCCGGGCTCGAACCGTTCATATACCCGCAGCATGCCGAACACGACCCGCGTGAGGAGGCGCACCGATTGCGGCGCGAGCGCCGCTCCCGCGAGGGTTCAGGTTCCGACCCCCGCGATGTCAAGTTCGCCCCCGGCGGCATCCGCGATGTTGAATTCGTGGTGCAGGTCCTGCAGCTGCTCTACGGCGGCCGCGAGCGCGACCTTCGCCGCACCGGCACGCAGGAGGCGATCGCGGCCCTGACCCGGGGCGGCTTCCTGCCGGAGGAGAACGGCGACGACCTGAACCGGTCCTACGCCTTCGCCCGCCGGTGCGAACACCTGATCCAGATGCAGGATGACCGCCAGGAATTCACCCTCCCGGCAGCCCCGGGACGCCTGCGGGCCCTGGCCCGCATGCTCGGAGAACCTGACGGGCAGTCCCTGCTCGCGACCTGGGACCGCCACCGGGAACGGGTCCTGAGCTCTCTGCAGGTACTCCTGCCCGGTCTGGGTGAAGAGGAATCCGGTGAGCCGGTTGAATCGCTGCTCACCCTGCCTCCCGGCGGCGAGGAGGCCGTCCGGCGGCTGAGCAGCCGGGGCTTCCAGCGGCCGGCGCACAGTCACCGGGTCATCCTGGCCACCGCTTCGGGTATCCGTGCGGGCGGGGCCGGCGCGCGGGCCGCCTTCATCGGTCTGCTTCCCCCCCTGCTCTCCGACGCCCGCGACACCGGCGACCCCGACCGGAGCCTCAACAACCTCGAACGGATCCTGCGCCGCCTCGGCAGCCCGGGCGCCTATGCCCGTCTCATGGCCCGCGAACCGGCTCTCCGGAAAGCCCTGCTCACCCTCTGCGCCTCCGGGGATTATCTGCCCGACCTGCTGACCCGGCATCCCGAACACTTCGAACGTCTCTTCAGCCGGGGAGCGGCTTCGGAAGCCGCCACGGCTTCGGCCTGGCGCCAGCGCCTGCAGCGGGCCCGGCATCACGCGCGATCGAGCCGGGAACTGGCGGCCGACCTGGAATCGTTCCGCACCCGGGAGTTTCTGGCCGCCGGCCTGGCCTATCTCGCCGGCGAACGCACCCTTGAATCGCTCATGGCTCACCTGGCCGGGGTGGCGCGCGATCTCGTCCGCTGCTTTCTCGGGTATCATTTCCGGGACTACCTTCATCCCCCCCGCTTCGCCACCTTCAGTCTCGGCACCCTCTCGGCGGGATTCATGACCTTCGCCTCCGATGCCGACCTGCTCTTCGTGCACGCCGAGGGTTCGGGCGCGGCCGTGCAGAACCTGACCGCCCAGGTGGCCGGGCTCCTCTCCCCCCCCGGCGGACCGTACAGCGTCGACATGCGCCTGCGCCCCGAAGGTCGTTCATCCCCGACCAGCGCCGACATTTCCTATCTGCGCGATTACCTGCACGAACGGGCCTCAGCCTGGGAAGCCCTGGCACTCTGCCGCTTCCGCCCCCTCTACGGCCGGCGGGCCCTGCTCGCCCCTGCGGCAGCGGCGATCGAGGAATGGCTGGGTGGATTCGCCTTCACCCCCGCGGTGGCCGCCGAACTCGGCGCGGTGCGCCGGCGGCAGGAAGAGGCGCTCGGAAGCGGGACCGGAGAGGAACTCGATGTCAAGCGGTCACCGGGGGCAATGGCCGACATCGAATTCGTCGGCCTGGCACAGGCCCTCGCTGCCGGCCTGCCGCCCGGCTCCCGCCCGGCTCACCTCCCCGAGCTCATGCCGGCGGTGGCCGCAGCGGGTCGCCTGACGACATCGGAAGCCGATCTGCTGGCGGCACACTATCAGGAACTCCGCCGCATCCAGATCGGCCTGCAGCTGCACTACGGCCGTGACAGCACCCGCCTCCCGTCGACCTGGCCTGAAGACATCGTCCCGGTTCCCCTGCGCGGGGTCGACTACCCGGGCCTGTGCGAAAGGTGCCGGACCGTACGGCAGGTATGGGAGCGGTTCTATCGTTCTACGCCGTGAGGAGATCGGTCAGCTTCTGCCGGAGCAGCTCGCGGGCGGAATCGTCGAGCGGAGCGCCGAGAGGATCGGTCAGGTAAAAGGCATCGACCGCCCGCTCGCCCTCGGTGCTGATGAAGGCCTGGTGGATCGCAACCCCCACCAGGGTCATCGTCAGGGCGAGATCGTGCAGCAGACCCACCCGATCAGCAGCCCTGATCTCGAGCACGCTGTAGCGGTCAGAGGCCGCCGGATCCCAGAGCAGCGAAACCGGATGCGACATCCGGGGGCGGTCGCGCAGGCGCCACCGTTCGGCGTGTGCCGCCAGCATGCCTTCGATATCCAGTTCCCCCGTCACCGCTGCGGCCAGCTGTGCGTTCACCGCCTCCTCCTGCCCGGCGGTGATCGTGCCCCCGCGATCGGCGTCAGCCACCATGAAACGGTCGACGATGGCTCCGTCGAGCCGGGTGAAGATGCGCGCCTGCAGAATCGTGATATCGTGAGCCGCCAGGAGTCCGCAGATCCGGCTGAGCAGGCCGGCACGATCGACCGTGATGCAGGACAGCCGGGAGAGGTCGCGATCGTGTCCGACCCGGAAAGCGACCGCATCACGTCCCCGATCCGATGAGTGCCATTCGCGGAAGAGCCCGGCCTCGAGCTGCAGGCTCTCGCCGTCAACATCGGCGAGATACTCGGCCGGCATGCCGGCCAGCCATGTTTCGAGGTGGTCGCGTTCATCGTCGGGCAGGTCGATCAGCAGTTCTGCGATCCGTTCCCGGCGCGAGGTGATGCGATCCCCGGCCATGATCCTCTCGACTCCGGCGATGAGTTCGGCGAGGAGACCGGCCTTCCACCGGGTCAGCACGCTGGAACCGAGGGCGGCCATGTCGCAGAGGGTCAGCAGCGCGAGCAGATGCAGGCGCCGCGGGGTCCGGATGATCCGCTGCAGGCGAGTCAGCAGGATCTCTTCGGTGAAATCGCGACGCTGGGCCGTGCCGGAGAGAAGGAGATGGTGCCTGACCAGAAAGGTGACGTCGCGCAATTCACCGTCGTCGAGGCCGAGCCGCAGGCCGGCTTTCCTGACCATGCGGGCCCCCCGCTCGGCATGTCCTCCGGCGCCGGTTCCCTTGGCGATATCGTGATAGAGCAACGCCAGCCGCAGCAGGGCCGCATCGCGGCGCGTCGGTGCCCACGCCGCGAGCGGGACCAGATCCCGGACGGTCGCCAGGTCGCGCCCGATCTCGCTCTCGCGGGCCGGGCAATCATCCGCCACCAGATCTTCAAGCGCGTCGAGAGCGCGCAGGGTGTGCTCGTCGGCGGTGTAGCTGTGATAGGGATCGAACTGGACCAGTGCCCGGAGCCGGGCGAATTCGGGCAGGAGTGCGCCGAGTATCCCGTAATCGTGCATCAGGCGCAGCGTCGCGGCCGCTCGCGGCTCCTCGAGCAGGGCCATCAGCAGGGAACCGTGCTCCGCCTGCCCCGCTGCCGCCCGCCCGAGGTTCTCGCCGCCGGCCAGCAGGTGTTCGGCAGTCTCCGGGGCGATCCTCCCGCCGCTCCTGGCCAGGGCGAGCAGGCGGTCGAGCAAAGCGAGGGGACGGGCGGTGAGTTCGTCGAACGGCCAGTTCTCGCCCTCTTCCCCCTCGGGTGCCAGAGCACGGGTGAAGGCGAGCCGGGGCCGATCCGGCGCGTACCCGCCCGCCGCCAGCTGGAGCCTCGTGAAGGTGAATATGCTCCAGACCGCACGATAGTACTCCTGCATGAAGACCTCGACCGGGAGGCGCCCCCGGCAGCCTTCGGTTCCGGCGATCCGGGCCAGTTCCTCCTGGGAGCGATGATCGAGGCGATCCCACTTCCGGGCCCGGTGCAGGTGCAGGGCGTTGCGCACCCAGAGACTGTGATCGCGAGCCCGCAGAAGCCGCTCCTCCTGCCGGCTTCCCCCGGCCTGCTCCGCCAGGTACTCCGGCCAGCTGTGCGGACCCTCCCGGGCCCGGCTCAACCAGAGCAGGGTATGCACGTCCCGCAGCCCCCCCGGGCTCTCCTTGACGTCGGGCTCGCTCAGATACACCGTTTCGCCGGCCTGGGCGTGCCGGGCTTCGAGTTCACCGACCTTGCCGGCGCACCAGGCCTCGCGACGCGGCCCGAACACCTCGCGCCGGAGCATCCCGGCGAAGTCCGTGAAGGCGCGTGGCGAGCCCCGGAGCAGGCGCGCTTCGAGATAGGAGGTCAGGGTTTGGGAATCGCTCGCGGCCAGATCGCAGGCATCGGCCGGGGTCAGCACCTGGTGACCGAGATCCCAGCCCATGTCCCAGAGCGCGGTCAGAAAGGGCGTGAGGGTCGTCTCCGGATCGGGATCGTCGTGCAGCAGGAGCAGGTCGATGTCGCTCGCGAAGGCCAGTTCGCCCCGTCCGTACCCGCCGACGGCCAGGAGGGTGATCCGGTCGGGTCCGGGCAGGTAGAAACGGGCCAGGGCCGTGATGGCGCGATCGACCGCACGGGTGTGGGCTCTGACAACTGCCCCCCCGCCCTGGCCGCCTTCGTGCAGTTCCCGGCAGCGGGCGCGATCAGCGGCCAGGCGCGCCCTGATCGCGGCGGTTTCCGAGGCCGGGTGGCTCACATGTCGTAATAGAGCGTGAATTCGTGCGGGTGCGGGCGCAGGCGCACATCCTTCACTTCGTTCTCCATCTTGTAATCGATCCAGGCGTGGACCACCTCTTCGGTGAAGACATCGCCCTTGAGCAGGAACTCGTGATCGTCCCGCAGGCAGGCCAGCGCTTCCTCCAGGCTCGCCGGGGCGGCCGGAACCGCAGCCAGCTCCTCGGGGGGCAGATCGTAGATGTCCTTGTCGAGCGGATCGCCCGGATCGGTCTTGTTGGCTATCCCGTCGAGCCCGGCCATGAGGATCGCGGTCAGGGCCAGGTAGGGATTGCACGAGGGATCGGGGCAGCGGAATTCGATCCGCTTCGATTGCGGTGTCCGGCTGTAGACCGGGATCCGCACCGCCGCCGACCGGTTCCGCTGGCTGTAGGCCAGGCTGACCGGGGCCTCGAAACCCGGGACCAGGCGACGGAAACTGTTGGTGGTCGGATTGGTCAGGGCGATCAGGGCCGGGGCATGCTGGAGCACCCCGCCCATGAAGGACATCGCCTCATCGCTCAGGCTGGCGTAGTTCTCGCCGTAGAAGAGGTTGGTCTCCCCCTTCCAGAGGCTCACGTGAACATGCATCCCGCTGCCGTTGTCGCCGTAGAGCGGTTTCGGCATGAAGGTGACCGTTTTCTCATGCCGCCGGGCAACGTTCTTGACCACGTACTTGTAGAGCATGAGCTGGTCGGCCATCTGCAGCAGGGGGCCGAAACGCATATCGATCTCCATCTGCCCGCCGGTCGCCACTTCGTGATGCCCGCTCTCGATCTCGACTCCCAGGTCGATCATGGCCCGGATCATCTCGTTGCGGATATCGGCCATCGAATCGTGCGGCGGCACGGGGAAATACCCCTGCCCCAGGCGCGGCTTGTAGCCCAGGTTCGGGTTCTCATCCCGGCCCGAATTCCAGAAACCCTCGCGGCTGTCGAGGTGGTGAAAAGCTTCGTTCACACCCGAAGCGAAGCGCACGTCGTCGAAGATGAAGAACTCGGCTTCGGGCCCGAAGAAGGCGGTATCGGCCAGGCCGGTGCTCTGCAGGTACGCTTCGGCCTTCGAGGCGATATACCGGGGACAGCGGGCATAGCGCTCCTTGGTGACCGGATCGTAGATATCGCAGATCAGGCTGAGGGTGGGAACCTCGTAGAAGGGATCGATGATGGCGGTCGCGGGATCGGGGATGATCAGCATGTCGCTTTCGAAGATCTTCTGCCAGCCGCGCAGGCTCGAACCGTCGAATCCGAAACCGTCCTCGAAGGCGTCGGAATCGAGCTTGTCGGCCGGCACGGTGAGATGCTGCCAGAGCCCGGGAAAATCCATGAATTTGAGATCGATCAGCTTGATGTGATTCTCCGAGACGATATTCATCACATCCGCGGGGGTATAGGCCATCTCTCCCTCTCTCCTCGTTCGGAACGACCGCTGCAGTGCGGGTCCTGAGCCCAACCTATCAGAGGGACCGACAGAGTTCCACCGCCACCGCTCCGGGGAGCAGTCCGGAGAGCGGCACCCGTCCCGCCGGGCCGGCTACCAGCCGGCGACGATCCCGGCCAGGATCTCGTCGACGAGCTGCTGAATGGCCTCGCCGAGACCATCCTCGCGGGCGGTGGCTGCGGCATCGGCCGCATTGGAATAGATGGCGGAACCGAAGACGCGCTCGGACTCCCAGATGACCTCGTCGCGCACCTGGTCGTAGAAGCGGATCCCGACCGTGATCCGGATGATCTGCTGCTCGACCGCCTCCTGGCGGTCGTAGGTATAGGCTTCTTCCGAATACGACCTGACCGTGCCCTCGATCAGGGCCGAGGCCTCGGTCTCATCCGATACCACCCGCAGGGTGCCGTCGCGGACCAGGCCGTTCACGACCCGTTCGGTGACCTCTTCGGCGATCCCGTATTCGGTCGTCTCGTTGGCGAAGAGCGGCACCGCCACGGTGCGGATATGGGACGGGAGCCCCGAAGTGAATGAGTAGGCACAGGCGGCGGCGAGGCCGGCGATCACGATCACCGTCGGCCGGGCCCGGCGCAGAGCCTCAACTGCTGACCCAGACATTTTCCTCTCCCAGCAGGTCTTTGAGCTCTTCGAGCACGGCGGCATCGGGCTTGACTCCGATGCCCTCGGCCCGCAGCCGCAGCGGAGGGCCGTCTTCGGCATGCTCGACGTGCAGGTAAACCGGGATCGAACCGGGGTGGCGGCCGATGATCGCCAGTGCTTCGGCGGCCCGGGGCTGGCCGTTGGTCGCCACCAGCAGCAGGTGCAGTTTCCCGGTCAGCCTCTGGCGCGCCTCGCCGAGCGGCATGAACTCCTCGGCAATGAGTTTGGGCGCCTCTCCCTCTTTTTTCGATACCCGGGCCTTGAGCAGGACCATGGCGTCTTCGTGCAGGTACTCGCCGTAGGCCTGCCACGGATCGCTGAAGACGATGGCCTCGGTCGAGCCGGTGAAATCTTCGAGGCCGACGAAGGCGATCGGGTTCCCTTTCCGGTCGGTCTTCCGGCTCAGGTTCGCGATCACGCCCGCCACCACGACTCCGGCGTTGTCGGAGAGTTCGTGCAGTTCGCCGAGCCGGGCGTTGGTGAAGGCGATCACCTCGTCACGATACCGTTCGAGGGGATGTCCGGAGACATAGAATCCGAGGGCCTGCTTTTCGCGGGCGAGCATCTCGTTGACCGGCCACTCGGGCATCTCCGGCAGGGCTCCGTTGTCGGGCAGGATCTCGCCGTTGCCCTCGTCGAAAAGGCTGACCTGTCCGCGCTCACGCTCCATCTGCCGCCGGTGGGCACCCTCGATCTGGGTTCCGGCGGCGGCGATGAGCTGGGCCCGGTGCCCGCCGAGATCGTCGCAGGCCCCGGCCGCGATCAGACTCTCGACAACCCGCCGGTTCACGCTCTTGAGATCGGTGCGTTCCAGGAATTCGATCAGGCTCGGGAACGGACCGCCCTCGTTCCTGGCGGCGATGATCGCCGCAATCGCGCCGTGGCCGACATTCTTGACGGCGCCGAGGCCGAACCGTATGACCCCGTCATCGGTTACTGTGAATTTCTCGTTCGACTGATTGATAGCGGGCGGAGCGACCTCGATCCCCAGCCGGCGGCACTCTTCGATCAGGATCACCACGCGATCGGAATTGCTCATCTCGCTCGAAAGCGAGGCCGCCATGAACTCGGCCGGGTAATGCGCTTTCAGATACCCTGTCTGATAGGCAACGATGGCATATCCGGCACTGTGACTGCGGTTGAAACCGTAGCCGGCGAAATAGGCCATCTGCTCGAAGATGGCTGCTGCGGTAGCCTGGGCGATGCCGCGTTTGACCGCCCCGGCAACGAACTTCTCGCGCTGCTCCTCCATCACCTCGGCCTTTTTCTTCCCCATGGCCCGGCGCAGCAGGTCGGCTTCGCCGAGGGTGAACCCGGCGAGTTCCGAAGCGATCCGCATCACCTGTTCCTGGTAGACGATGATGCCGTAGGTGGGCTTGAGAATCCCTTCGAGCTGAGGGTGGTCGTAGGTGATGCGTTTGCGGCCGTGTTTCCGTTCGATGAAATCATCGACCATGTTGGCGCCGAGCGGGCCGGGCCGGTAGAGGGCATTCATGGCGATGAGATCTTCGAGACTCCCGGGGTGGAGCTTGCGCAGGTACTCGCGCATTCCGCTCGATTCGAACTGGAAGATCCCGGTCGTATCGCCGCGGCTGAAGAGCCCGTAGGTCCGGGCATCCTCCAGGTCGATCCGGTCGAGATCGATCGTCACCCCGTGCTGTTTCTCGATCAGGGTCACGGCGTCGTGCAGAACGGTGAGCGTGCGCAGACCGAGGAAATCGACCTTGAGCAGGCCGACCTTCTCGAGCGGACCCATGCTGTACTGCGTCGTGACCTCCCCCTTCGAACCCTTGTAGAGCGGCACGAAATCGGTCAGCTGCCCCGGTGCGATGACCACCCCGGCCGCGTGGGTCGAGGCATGACGGGAGAGGCCTTCGAGCACGCGGGCATGCTCGAAGAGAGTGCGGTAACGGTCCTCGGATTCGATCGCATCCTGCAGGGCGGGTTCCTGGGTGATGGCGTCCTCGAGCTTGATCCCGATCTCCTCGGGAACCAGCTTGGCCAGCCGGTCGACCTCGCTGTAGGGCAGTCCCATGACGCGCCCCACGTCCCGGACCGCCGCCCGCGCCGCCATGGTGCCGAAGGTGATGATCTGCGAAACGCTCTCCTCACCGTACTTCTCGACCACGTAGCGGATGATCTCGCTGCGGCGCTCATAACAGAAGTCGATGTCGATATCGGGCATGCTCACCCGTTCGGGGTTCAGAAAACGCTCGAAGAGCAGGTCGTAGGTGATGGGGTCGATATCGGTGATCCCGAGGCAGTACGAGACGATGCTCCCGGCCGCGGAGCCGCGCCCGGGGCCGACCGGGATGCCCATCTCCCGGGCCTGCCGGGTGAAATCGGCCACGATCAGAAAATAACCCGCGAAGCCCATCTGGCCGATCGTATCGAGTTCGTACTCGAGTCGCTCCTCCACCACGCCCGAGACTTCGGGGTAGCGGCTCTTCGCCCCCTCGAAGGCCAGGTGGCGCAGGTATTCGCGCAGGGTCGAGAACCGGGAGGGAAGCGGGTACCGCGGCAGGTGCATCTCGCCGAATTCGAGCAGGAGATTGCAGCGGCGGGCGATCTCGACCGTGTTGGCCAGGGCTTCGGGAACTCCGGCGAAGAGGTCGGCCATCTCGGCCGGAGAGCGGTAGTAGAGATGCGGATTCGAGGTCATCCGGTCGGCGTCCATCAGGGTCTTCCCGGTCTGGACGCAGAGGAGCACCTCGTGGCTCTCCGCATGCTCCGGTTTCATGTAGTGGACGTCGTTGGAGGCGATCAGCGGCAGGTCGAGCTCGCGCGAAAGAGCGATCATGGCCTCGATGTTGCGCAGCTCGTCCTCGATCTCATGGTTCTGGATCTCGAGGTAGAAATTGCCCTCGCCGAAGATGTCCAGGTACTCGAGGGCGGCCTT
>Ga0180434_10006533_pt1 | contig 13384 bp, 6 predicted proteins | sample SS_ome_7_FD_132453 | JGI IMG/M metagenome (GOLD analysis project Ga0180434, IMG submission 132453) | Hypersaline lake sediment archaeal communities from the Salton Sea, California, USA - SS_1_D_2 metaG | ecosystem: Environmental > Aquatic > Non-marine Saline and Alkaline > Hypersaline > Sediment... | reverse complement strand
ATCCCCTGAACCGGCGCTTCCGAGAAAGACTCCTATCCTGAGCAGGGCCCTAGTGAACACTACGATCAGCGTTTCGACAGTCGATTCACGCCCTCCGGGGGGTGGGTTTACCGAATACTTACCCGCTTGATGGTAGACAATTACGTCAAACTTATTGGCGCGCTTCGGCTTACAACCCCTCCAAGAGGATGTCCAAACTCGCCAGGTTCGCCCTGTTCACCACGAAATTAGGACAGTTTTAGGACAGTGTCAAGAGTGAATCCCAATCAATAACCCCGGAAAAGGGGCTTGCATCAGGGGAAGGGGGAGGGCTATACTTCTATCAGCCTTATCACCCCTCGGGTCGGCTCGCCGACCCGAGCGTTACTGCCCCAGGGTACCGCAAGGTACCCTGCGTTTATTTTGGGACCACGGGGGTTGCTCGCGGGGGCGGCATGAGGGTCCGGATCTTCATCGATTTCTGGAACTTCCAGCTCCAGTGGAACGCCTTCCACGAGAAGGCGGGGCAGCCCGATCGGGTCAGGATCCCATGGGACTCGAAGCTCACACCCACGATCTGTGACTCCATTGCCCCCGGCTCCGATCACGCCGGCACACACGTTTACGCCTCCATCGACCCCAGAAACCGCGCCGATTCCGGGCTGCGCCGATTCTTGAACGTCATGGACGGTTTCCCGGGGTACAAGGTCACGGTGAAGGACCGAAATGCGTTTCACGCATCCCTAGTTCCGCGGTATACTCACGGCTCGGGGGTTGGGGTTTGAAACGCGTACACGGGAATCCGGAGGGCCAGACGTGAGTAGAAACTACCCTGGACGCCTGAACAGTTCCATCACCCGGGTTCGTCCGGTGTTCCAAGCCCTCTTCGGAAAGGACCGAACTGGAAAGGCATGGTTGCCCGATATCCTTCGAATCGAGAGTCTGTACGTAGACCCTAGTATTGCGGCCTGTCCCGGGACCATGAAGGGCTGGGTTACACGAAAGCGAAGCTACTCTGACCGAATCCTCAAGCAAAAACCGTACTCAATCGACATGATCGAACTCGAAGAGTGCTTCGAGCATTCCGTCCCGCCTCCTACTGCCTTCCTCCGCTGGCTCTGCGAGAACCCAATAGAAAGCCAATGGTTAAAGAAGAGAGATTCCTTTGAGGAAGGTAGTCCAACCCGATCGAAGAGGGACGACCTATTCGGCCTCAACGGTCCCGACAATGAAACGGCAGCTATGTCCGAGGCGCTGATTGAATTGAAAGCCGATGGAAACCAAGGCTCGCGGAGGAAATGGTGGGCTTTCGAGGGATTCACCGAAGTGGATTGCTGCCTGGAAACAGAACGCCTCCTTCTCTTCATCGAAGGCAAGCGGACTGATCCCATCTCTTCATCCACAGACTGGTACGAGGGACGAAACCAACTCCTACGGAACTTGGAAGCGGCTGAAGAATTGGCGGAAGAGAAGGGGATTGAATATGGTGTGATTCTGATTTCAGAAAATCCTGCAGAGCCACCTTCGCCCGGGGAATATGAACGTAGTTATCCACACCTTGAAGATTCAAGGAAGGCTGAACTCCAGAACCACTTCCTGGGTTGCACCACTTGGCGAGATATTTGTAAATCTACAGGTTTGGACTCCAATATCCTTCCCAGGACAACGCAGGATGTGGTCGATCGAATCAAGAAAGCACGGAGGGCGCTGTCATGAGCGAGACCGTTTTCAAGGAAGTCCGCTACGACCTGGGTTCCCTCGCCAAGTTTATCGAACTGGGCGAGATCGGGCTTCCGGACATCCAGCGTCCATTCGTCTGGAACAACGCCAAGGTCAGAGACCTTTTCGACTCCATGTATCAAGGGTATCCGGTTGGGTACCTACTCTTCTGGCAAAATGGCTTGGCTGATGATTCGAGAGCCATCGGGATGGACGCGAAACAGAAGACACCGAGGCTTCTCATCGTGGACGGCCAGCAACGGCTCACGTCCCTCTACGCCGTGATCAAGAACATTCACGTGGTACGGAACAACTATGAATCCGAACGAATCCAGATTGCGTTCAATCCCCTCCAAGAGAAGTTTGCTGTGGCGGATGCCGCTATCCTCAGGGACAAGGCCTACCTGCCCGACATCTCAAAACTATGGAGCGCGGATACGGACCTCTTCGAGGTTGCGGAGGAGTACTTGGAGGGATTGAGTACTACGCGTGAAGTGGGGGATGAGGAGAGAAAGAAGATCCGCAGGGCCATCTCCAAACTCCAGAACCTGATGAGTTTCCCTTTCACAGCTCTCGAGCTCTCCGCTGGGATCAACGAGGAAGACGTGGGGGAAGTGTTCGTCCGAATCAACAGCAAGGGGACTCCGCTGAATCAGGCCGATTTCATTCTAACCCTCATGTCCGTCTTCTGGGACGAAGGCAGAGCAGAACTGGAGAAATTCTGTCGTGAAGCAAGAAAACCATCCACAGACGAGCCTTCCCCCTTCAACTACTTCATACATCCCGATCCGGACCAGCTTTTGCGGGCAAGCGTAGGCCTCGGCTTCAAGCGCGCACGATTAAAGTACGTCTACTCCATTCTTCGCGGAAAAGACCTCGAGACCGAAAAGTTCAGCGAAGAACTTCGGGTGCGCCAATTCGATGTGCTCAAGAAGGCGCAAGAACGGGTTCTGAACCTTCAGAACTGGCACGACTTCATGAAATGCCTGCGTTTGGCGGGATACGTGAGCGCGAAGATGATCAGTTCTCAGAACAATCTGATCTTCTCCTACATCCTATACCTCATGGGGAGAACCGAGTACAAGATCGAAGAGTTTCGCCTTCGCCGATCGATCGCCCGGTGGTTCTTCATGTCCAGCCTCACAGGACGCTACACCGGATCCCCGGAATCCGCCATGGAATTCGATCTTGCCCGGTTCCGCGACGTGAAGGATGCGGACGGATTCATCGCCTATATAGAACGGGCCTGCGATCTTGCCCTTACCGAAGACTACTGGAGCATCACCTTGCCCAACGATCTGGCCACGTCCTCTCCGCGGTCCCCTTCTCTCTTTGCCTACCATGCCGCGTTGGTTCTCCTTGACGCTCCGGCTCTTTTCTCTGCCCTGCCCGTGGTTGATCTTCTGGATCCATCCGCGAAAAGCCCCAGATCTGCCGTCGAGAGGCATCACCTCTTTCCCAAGGCCTATTTGAAGAAACTGGGCATCACAGCACATCGTGACACGAACCAGATCGCCAACTTTGCTCACGTCGAATGGGGAGACAACGCGAGAATCTCTGATCAGGCTCCCGCAGATTACACACCGAACCTGAAAGAACGATTTTCTAAAGTCGACCTTGACAGGATGTATGCCCCCCATGCGCTTCCAGATAGTTGGGAAACCATGGAATACCAGGACTTCCTGGAAAAACGAAGGGAAGGCATGGCCAGGGTCATCGCTGATGCCTACAAGAAACTCGCATCCCCACCCGGTGAGACGACCGACGATCATGAGGTTCCAATCGAAGATCTCATCGAGGAGGGCGAAAGTACAGCCGTGGAATTCAAATCTACCTTCCGGACGAACCTACACACCAAGCAAAAGGATCCCCGGATGGAACTTGCCGTGCTTAAAACTGTCGCAGGATTTCTGAACACCGGGGGAGGTACGCTATTCGTAGGTGTTTCCGACGATGGGACCGCCCACGGCATCGAATCCGACGGATTCCCCAACGAGGACAAGATGGGGCTACACCTGGTGAACATCGTGAAACAGCGAATGGGTCCACAGAACATGACCTTCGTCCACCCGAGATTCGAAGACTATGAGGATCAGCGGGTGATGGTCGTGGAGTGCCAGAAGTCTCCCGTGCCGGTCTTCGTCAATGACGGCGAGGTCGAGCGGTTCTACATCCGTACCGGCTCGGCCACTTCTGAGTTGACAGCGAGTCAAACCCACGACTTCATTCGGCAAAGATTCACGCCTTGACTCACCCCAAGCCGGAATGCGTTTCACGCATCTCCAGGTCCGCGGTATACTCACGGCTCGGGGGTTGGGGTTTGGAATGCGTACACGAGAATCTGGAGGCTTGTTCGAGAGGGACCGGAGCCATGGGAAAGCTGGATGACCTTCGACCCAACGCATCCGTGCGGGGGATCCTGCCCGATTGCCTGGTGACCGTGGTCTCCGTGCAGTGGTTCGGCTCCGAAGCCCTTGAACTCACCTACAAGGCCCCGTCGGGGAGGGTCGACAACACTCTCCTCTACCGCGACGACGAACCCCGGCTCGAGGTCGTTGATGAGGGCCGCCCGTGGAGTTTCGACGGAGACGGGGATCTCTTCCGGCTCGTCTCCGAAGCCAACCGCATCCGACTCGCCCACCTCTTCGACCCGGTCCTGGCGGTCCACACCTCCCTGGTCGAGCCCCTTCCCCACCAGATCACGGCCGTCTACGAGGCCATGCTTCCCCGTCAGCCGCTCCGGTTCCTCCTGGCCGACGACCCCGGCGCCGGAAAGACCATCATGGCGGGCCTGCTGATCAAGGAGTTGATCGCGAGGGGGGACCTCCAGCGCTGCCTCGTCGTGTGCCCGGGAAGCCTCGCAGAACAGTGGCAGGACGAGTTGTACCGGCGGTTCCACCTGCCCTTCGACATCCTCACGAACGACAAGCTGGAAGCGGCGAGGACAGGCAACTGGTTCACGGAGGCGAACCTCGTCATCGCCCGTCTGGACAAGCTCTCCCGGAACGAGGACGTGCAGGCCCTGCTGAAGTCGCAGGACTGCCGTTGGGACCTCGTGGTCTGCGACGAGGCGCACAAGATGTCCGCCACGTTCTTCGGGGGAGAGATCAAGTACACGAAGCGCTACCGCCTCGGCCAGATGCTCTCCGGCTTCACGCGCCACTTCCTCCTGATGACGGCAACCCCCCACAACGGCAAGGAGGAGGACTTCCAGCTCTTAATGGCCCTCATCGACGGGGACCGGTTCGAAGGCCGCTTCCGGGACGGGGTCCATGCGGTGGACGTGTCGGACCTCATGCGGCGAATGGTCAAGGAGGACCTCCTCAAGTTCGACGCGACACCGCTCTTCCCGGAGCGAATCGCGTACACCGTCCCCTACAAACTCTCCGACGCCGAAGCACGCCTCTACAAGGACGTCACCGAGTACGTGCGGGAGGAGTTCAACCGCGCCGAGGCCCTTCAGAACGACAAGCGCGCCGGGACGGTCGGCTTCGCCCTCACCGTCCTTCAGAGGCGCCTCGCCTCGTCCCCGGAAGCCATCTACAAGTCCCTCATGCGACGCCGGGAACGCCTCGAAAAACGGATGCGGGAAGTGGAACTGCTGCAGCGTGGGGCCGTGGCTTCAGCACTCGCCGAGGACGTCCCCGCCCTCGACGAGGAGGACCTTGACGACCTCGAAGACGCCCCCGGCGCCGAGGTCGAGGATGCCGAGGAGAAGGTCCTGGACCGGGCCACCGCCGCCCTCACCATCGAGGAACTCAAGGCAGAGATCGCCATCCTCCAGCGCCTGGAGGGCATCGCCCAGCAGGTGAGGCGGAGTGGAGAGGACAAGAAGTGGCAGGAACTCGCGAACCTGCTTTCGGAAATCTTCACGCCGGAGGCCATCGCGGGCCGCATCGCGGAAGGACACGCGCCGTGGGGCGAAAAGCCGATCCCCAAGCCCGTCCCGTCGGCGAAGCAGAAGCTCGTCATCTTCACGGAGCACCGGGATACCCTCGCATACCTCGAAAGCCGCATCTCGACGCTCCTGGGCCGGCAGGATGCCATCGTCACGATCCACGGGGGGATGGGGCGCCAGGAACGCCTGAACGCCCAGGAAAAGTTCCGCCACGACCCCGAGGTGCAGGTCCTCATCGCCACGGATGCGGCGGGGGAGGGGATCAACCTCCAACGCGCCCATCTCATGGTCAACTACGACCTGCCTTGGAACCCGAACCGTCTGGAGCAGCGCTTCGGGCGAATCCACCGGATCGGCCAGAGGGAGGTCTGCCACCTGTGGAACCTCGTGGCCGACGAGACGCGGGAGGGGGATGTCTACCGCCGCCTCCTCGAAAAGCTCGACGAGGCGCGGAAGGCCCTCGGCGGGCAGGTGTTCGACGTCCTCGGCAAGGTCCAGTTCGAGGGCGAATCCCTGCGGAAACTCCTTCTCCAGGCCATCCGGTACGGCGACCAGCCGGATGTCAGGGCGCGGCTGGATCAGGTCGTCTCGAACGCCTTCGACCGGGCACAGTTGCAGGACCTGATCGAGGAGAGGGCGCTGGCCCACGACGCCATGGATGCGAGCCGGGTTCAGCGGATTCGTACCGAGATGGAACGCGCCGAGGCGCGGCGCCTCCAACCCCACTACATCGAGTCCTTCTTCCTCGAAGCCTTCAAGCGGCTCGGGGGGACGGTGAAGCAAAGGGAGGCCAAGCGGTACGAGGTCACCCACGTCCCCGCCCCGGTTCGCAACCGCGACCGGCTGATCGGCAGGGGAGAACCCGTTTTGCGCCGGTACGAGCGCATCGTGTTCGAGAAGGACCTGATCTCGCCTCAAGGGCAGGCGCCGGCCGCATTCGTCTGTCCCGGCCATCCCCTCCTCGACTCCGTCCTGGACCTGACCCTGGAGCGTCATCGGGATCTGCTACGGCGGGGGGCGGTGCTGGTGGACGAGCGTGATCCCGGAGACAAGCCGCGCCTGGTGTTCTACCTGGAACACACGGTTCAGGACGCGAGCCTGACGCCCTCCGGGGAGAGAAGGGCGATTTCGCGCCAGATGCTCCATGTGGAGCTGGATTCGGAAGGAAACGCCCGCCACCTGCACTACGCCCCCTACCTCGACTTCCGGCCCCGGAAAGAAGGCGAGCCTGGCCTCGACGCCATCCTGGATCGGCCTGAAAGCGCGTGGATTTCACGGGATCTCGAACAGAAGGCCATGACCCACGCCATCGCCAGGGTCGTTCCCGAGCATCTCAATGAGGTGAAGGGGCGGCGTCTCGAATGGATCGCCAAGGCGCGGGCGGCGGTGAAGGACCGGCTGACCAAGGAGATCAACTACTGGGACCACCGGGCGGAGGAGTTGAAACTCAGGGAGCAGGCGGGGAAACCCATCGCGAAACTGCATTCCAGGGAGGCGCGGCGCAGGGCCGACGACCTTCAGGCGCGGCTTCAGAAGCGCATGGAGCAGCTGGACAAGGAAGCGCAGGTCTCCGCGGCCCCCCCCGTTGTTTTGGGCGGTTTCGTCGTCGTTCCACTTGGTCTCATCGCCAAGATGGCAGGTAAACTTCCCTTTGCACCATCGCACCCGGTAGCTACCCAGGAATCCGCGGCGAGGGCGAGGAAGATCGTCATGGAGGTGGAGCGAAGCCTGGGGTTCGAACCGCTCGACAGAGAGTTCGAGAAACTTGGCTACGACATCGAGAGCCTGGATCCGAAGACGGGGAAACTCCGGTTCATCGAGGTAAAGGGGCGCGCGACCGGTGCCGACACGATCACGGTCACGAAGAACGAGATTCTGTACTCCCTGAACAAGCCGGACGATTACATCCTGGCGATCGTGGAATTCCTCGATGACAGGACGCACGAGGTCCATTACGTGCGCCAGCCCTTCGGCCGGGAACCGGACTTCGGAGTGACGAGCGTGAACTACGGTTTCTCTGAGTTGCTCGGAAAAGCGGAGGAACCGAGATGACCGAGTCCATCCGCGAACTTCTGCTGGCGGACGAAGACGAGCATCTCGAATTCAAAGAGGCGAAGTCCAACTTTCATTTCGAAAAGCTGGTGAAATACTGCGCGGCGCTGGCGAACGAAGGAGGCGGTTCCATCATTCTGGGTGTCACGGACAAGCGGCCCCGCAAGGTCGTTGGAAGCAATGCATTCCGGGATCTACAGAGAACAAAGTCCGGGTTGATTGACAAACTTCGTCTCCGTATTGATGCGGAAGAGATCAATAATCCCTCGGGCCGAGTCGTGGTCTTCACCGCTCCCGCGCGCCCGATAGGCGTGCCCATCGCTGTGGACGGTGCCTACCTTATGAGGGCGGGACAGGATCTCGTACCGATGACGCCGGATCAGCTCAAGAGGATCTTCGACGAAGCCGGTCCGGACTTTTCCGCGGAGATTTGCAGGAATGCCTCGTTGTCGGACCTCGATCCCGCAGCCATCGAGGCTTTTCGGACGCGATGGCATCGGAGATCGAAGAACGAAGCGATCTCGGAACTCCCTCAGGAGCAGTTGCTCCGTGATGCTGAACTCTTGAGCGATGATGGCATTAACTACGCCGCACTGGTCCTGCTCGGTACGCGGACGGCACTCGGACGCCACCTCGCTCAAGCCGAGTTTGTCTTCGAGTACCGGTCGTCAGAAACCCCAGGACCTGCGAACCAGCGCGAAGAATTCCGAAAGGGCTTCCTGCTCTATTACGATCGGCTCTGGGATCTCGTCAATCTCCGGAACGATCGACAGCACTACCAGGACGGACTGTTCATGGTGGACATTCCCACCTTCAGCGAGGAAGCCGTGAGGGAAGCCGTCCTGAATGCCGTCGCGCACAGGGACTATCGCCTGGCCGGCTCGGTCTTCGTCAGGCAGTTCCGCCGCAGGATCGAGATCGTGAGCCCGGGCGGTTTCCCGCAAGGAATTACCCCGGAGAACATCCTGGACCGGCAGCTTCCCCGCAATCGGCGTATCGCGGACGCACTCGCCCGCTGCGGGTTGGTGGAGCGTTCCGGCCAGGGCGCCAACCGGATCTTCGAATCTTGCATCCGGGATGGGAAAGACCTTCCCGACTTCACGCATACGGATGATTGGCAGGTCTCTCTCACGATTCGAGGAGAGCTTCGGGATGCGCGCTTCGTGAAATACCTGGAGAAGATCGGGCAAGAGATCCAGGCTTCTTTCGATACGCACGATCTCCTGTGCATGGACCTCATCCGCCGCGAAGAAACCGTACCGCCGGATCTTCGCAAGAGGCTCCCGCGGATGGTCGACATCGGCGTCCTGGAGCGAGTCGGAAAGGGTCGGGGCACGCGTTACCTGCTGAGTCGGCGGTTCTACGCTGCGCTTGGGAAGAGGGGGGCCCACACCCGGCGCCGGGGGCTGGATCGTGAAGCCAACAAGGCCCTTCTGCACCAGCATCTGGTCAGCCACGCAGGGGAGAAGGGCTGCCCGATGGCGGAGTTACAGGAGGTGCTTCCGGGACAGTCCAGGGTCCAGATCAGGCGTCTTTTAAACGAGCTACGGGAGAACGGGAAGGCCAGGCTCGAAGGGGAGAGGCGCTGGGCCAGGTGGTTCCCGTCGGAAGCTTTGGAGGGCGAATCACAAGAACCCGAATGATACATGAATGTTTCATAGAGGATGATTCATAGAGCAGTAAGCCCCTGGTGCTCAATGCGTTATATGAATCATCTTCCGGAAGCCCATGGACGGAGACCTTTAGGATGACTCATAAGAAGAAACTCATCGAAGTCGCCCTTCCCCTGGGCCGTGTGCTCAGCAAGGATGAGCGAAAGAAGCTCGGCGAGGGCGCGAAGGTCGTCGGCGGCATCAACGACGCCTCGGCAAGGGAGAAGTCCATCCGCCACGGCCACCCTTCCACCCTGCACCTCTGGTGGGCACGCCGCCCCCTCGCCGCGGCTCGGGCCGTGATCTTCGCGCAGATGGTGGACGATCCGTCGGCTTACCCGGACCTCTTCCCCACCGTGAAGGCCCAGGAGAAGGAGCGAAAGCGGCTCTTCGGGATCATCGAAGACCTGGTGCAGTGGGAAAATACGACGAACGAGAAGGTCCTCCAGAAGGCCAGGGACGAGATCTGGGCGAGCTGGCGAAGGACCTGCGCAGAGAACGCGGACCACCCACGTGCAAAGGAGTTGTTCGACCGACATAAACTTCCTGCTTTCCACGACCCCTTCGCGGGCGGCGGCGCCTTGCCGCTGGAGGCGCAGCGCCTCGGATTGGAGGCACACGCCTCGGATCTGAATCCCGTGGCCGTGCTCATCAACAAAGCCATGATCGAGATTCCGCCAAAGTTCGCGGGTCGTCCTCCAGTGAACCCGGATTCACGCAAGGAAAAGGGCTGGTTCGAAGGCGAATGGAAGGGCGCTCAGGGACTCGCCGAGGACGTTCGCTACTACGGTCGCTGGATGCGCGACGAAGCCGAGAAACGCATCGGGCACCTTTACCCCAAGGTCGAGATCACGAAAGAGATGGCCGAGGAGCGGGAGGATCTGAAGAAATACGTAGGCCGTAAGCTCACGGTCATCGCTTGGATATGGGCGAGGACCGTGAAAAGCCCTAACCCGGCCTTCGCAGACGTGGACGTGCCCCTGGCCTCGACTTTCATGCTTTCAACGAAGAAGGGTAAGGGGGTCTACGTCGAGCCGGTGATCGAGAACGGCGACTACCGCTTCACGGTGAAGGCGGGGAAGCCGAAGGATACCGAAAGGGCGAAGAGCGGCACCAAGCTGTCGCGGGGCGCGAACTTTCAGTGCCTGATGTCGGGGACGCCTATTGAATCTGAGCATATCTACTCCGAAGCTAATGCAGGATGTATGCGTGAACGGCTTATGGCAATCGTCGCTGAAGGAGACCGTGGCCGTGTGTATCTTAAGCCTATACCTGAGCATGAGGCAGCGCCGGGGAAGGCTAATCCTAAATGGAAACCCGAAGTTGAAATGCCTAATAATCCTCGCTGGTTTTCACCGCCACTTTACGGCATCAAAATCTTTGGCGACCTCTTCACCCCCCGGCAGCTCGTTGCGCTGACGATCTTCTCCGATTTCGTGGGCGAAGCCATTGAGCGCGTCCGCGGTGACGCGGCGAAAGCCGGGATGCCGGACGACGACAAGCCGCTACGCGAGGGCGGTGCAGGGGCGAAGGCGTATGCGGAGGCGGTGGGGGTGTATCTCGCGTTTGTCATTGAGAAGATCGCCGAGGCGCACACGACTATCTGTACATGGAGCGCGGCGCCAAAGAATGAGCTTGTCGTAAGTACGTTTCGCAGACAGGCGCTCCCCATGACCTGGGATTATGCGGAGGCAAATCCATTCGCGGAATCGAGTGGAAGCTTTGGGAAAACAACGAACGCCGTAGGCCGCGTTATCGATATGGCTTTGAATGGCGTGAAGGCGGGCTGTGCAGATCAGGTGGGCGCAGGTTCTCAGTCCATATCGAAAAACAAAGTGATTTCAACTGATCCTCCATACTACGACAACATCGGCTACGCAGACCTCTCTGACTTCTTCTACGTCTGGCAACGCCGTTCGGTAAAGACTGTATGGCCCGAAATATTCGCCACGCTCGCCGTACCCAAGGCAGAGGAGTTGGTCGCCACGCCATACCGCCACGGCAGCAAGGAGAAGGCCGAATCTTTTTTCCTGGACGGTATGAAGCAGGCAATGCATCAACTGGCCGAGCAGACGCATCCGGCGTTCCCGGTCACAATCTACTATGCGTTCAAGCAATCCGAGAGCGATGACGAACAGGGGACATCCAGCACGGGTTGGGACACCTTTCTCGAATCTGTGATTCGTGCAGGTTTTACAGTCAGCGGCACCTGGCCTATGCGAACCGAGCGCGGTGGCCGATCCATTGGCATCGGCACCAACGCTCTAGCTTCCAGCATCATCCTCGTCTGTCGGAAACGGCCGGGCGATGCGCCCACAACCACCCGCCGCGAGTTCGTTGCTGCGCTCAAGAGCGAGATGCCACTGGCCATCGCACATCTCCAGAAAAGCAATATCGCCCCCGTGGACCTCGCCCAGGCCTCGATCGGCCCGGGCATGGCCGTCTTCACCCGATACGAAAAGATCCTGGATGCTGAAGGAAATCCCCTTTCCGTCCGCGAGGCGCTCGCGCTCATCAATCAGACCCTCGACGAGATCCTCGCCGAGCAGGAAGGCGACTTCGACGCCGACACCCGCTGGGCGCTTGCCTGGTTCGAGCAGAACGGCTTCCAGCCCGGCGAGTACGGCGTCGCGGAAACCCTATCCAAGGCAAAGAACACGTCCGTCTCCGGCATGGTCGATGCCGGGATCGTGGTCTCGAAGGGCGGCAAGGTCCGGATACTGAAACCCGAAGAACTGCCCGAGGACTGGGATCCGTCGAAAGACCAGCGGCTCACCGCTTGGGAGATCGTGCATCAGATGGTTCGAGCGCTGGAGGCGGATGGCGAAAAGGCGGGCGCAAACCTGATGAAGAAGATCGGCTCCCGCGCCGAAATCGGTCGGGACCTCGCCTACCGGCTCTACACGATCTGTGAGCGGAAGAAATGGGCAAAGGAGGCTCTTTCTTACAACGGGCTGGTCCAGAGCTGGCCGGAGATTTTGAGATTGTCCCAGGACGCGGCGAAGGGCGTTTCAGTACAATCCGAGATGGCTTTCGAGGAATAGCGCATGCAGATCGAGTCCCTCGCCGTCAAGAACTACAGGCTGTTCCGTTTCGCGCAGCTGAAGGACCTCCCTCGAATGACCGTCGTCGTGGGGCCCAATGGCTCGGGAAAATCCACCCTTTTCGACGTCTTCACCTTCCTAAAGCAGTCGCTCACGCAGAACGTCTCCGCGGCCGTGGCTGTCCGGGGAGGGTTTCGCGAACTCGCCACCCGCGGTGAAGGAGGGCCTGTCAAGATCGAGATCAAGTTCCGGGAAAGCGGGGGGCGGCTCGCCACGTACTCGCTGGAGGTGGCCACCGAAAACGGGAAACCCGTCGTCCACCGGGAGATCCTCAAGTTCAGGCGAGGGCAGTACGGTAAGCCCTGGCACTTCGTCGACTTCTCCAGGGGAAAGGGGACCGCCATCACCAACGAATCCGTCTACGGCCAGGAGGGCGCCGAGGAGGACAGAAAGGAATACGTCCTCGAGGATCCCAGCGTGCTGGCCATCAAGGGACTCGGACAATTTAAGGAGTTCCGCGTGGTTTCCGAGTTCCGCAGCCTCATCGAGAGCTGGCACATCTCCGACTTTCACATCACCGACGCGCGCCCGAGCGCGGAGGCCGGGTACGCCGAACATCTCTCCACCCGCGGCGACAACGTCGCGCAGGTGGCCCTCTACATGTACGAGAACCACCGGGAAACGTTCGACAAGGTCCTGGAAACCATGCGCCGGCGCGTTCCCGGCGTGAAAACGGTCGAAGCCAAACCCACGGAGGACGGGCGGCTCGTCCTTCGCTTTCAGGACGGCGCCTTCAAGGACCCCTTCATCGCACGGTACGTCTCCGACGGCACCATCAAGATGTTCGCCTACCTCATCCTTCTGAACGACCCGAAACCTCATCCCCTGCTCGCCGTCGAGGAGCCGGAAAACCAGCTCTACCCCGAACTGCTTCCCGAACTCGTCGAGGAGTTCCGCGATTACGCCCGGCGGGGCGGACAGGTTTTCATCTCGACCCATTCCCCCGATTTCCTCAACCACGCGGAACTGGACGAGATCTT
>Ga0180434_10006531_pt1 | contig 13387 bp, 11 predicted proteins | sample SS_ome_7_FD_132453 | JGI IMG/M metagenome (GOLD analysis project Ga0180434, IMG submission 132453) | Hypersaline lake sediment archaeal communities from the Salton Sea, California, USA - SS_1_D_2 metaG | ecosystem: Environmental > Aquatic > Non-marine Saline and Alkaline > Hypersaline >... | reverse complement strand
GGCGGCGATCCGTGGTGGTCACCGTTGCAATGCCGTCACAGGCTTCCAGAACAAAACGAATCCAGTGCACCTTCTTGCGATTCACCTGAAATTTCCAGACACTCGACCGCATATTGTATTCGTATCACCCTCCCCTTCCATTTTTCAATAAAAAAACCGTAAACAACGTCGGCAGGACCGTCCGGCGCCGCAGATGTCGTGCAGGTCAACAATCCCCATTCCTTGCATTTTGACGACCGCATGATTATAATGACAGACATGATGGAAACAATGAACGAAAAAATTCCAACCCCCAAGGAGTTGGAAAAAGAGATCAGCGAATTTTTGACCAAAAAATTCGGCGGCCATGTGAAAGTCGCCACCCCCATTGTCATGCACAAGGAAAATCCGGCGCATGACATGGGAAAGGCGCCGAAAAAAGACGGCAAGATTCATTTCAACCTGAAGCCCGAAGAGCTGGTGTCCTACCTGGATCAGTACATCATTAAGCAGGAAAAGGCCAAGGCCATCCTGGCGACCAAAATCTGCACCCACTTTAACCGCATCAGACGCTATCAGGACACCGATGAAGATTTGAACGACCTGGTCGGCGGCATCAAGAGCAACGTCCTCATGATCGGACCGACAGGTGTGGGTAAAACCTACATGATCCGCCTCATCGCCAAGAAGCTCGGGGTTCCGTTCGTCAAGGGCGATGCCACCAAATTCAGTGAAACCGGTTATGTCGGCGGCGATGTGGAAGACCTGGTCCGGGATCTTGTGCGTGAAGCGGACGGGGACATGGAACGCGCCCAATACGGTATCATTTATATTGACGAAATCGATAAAATCGCGTCCACGCGCAACCTGGTCGGCGCCGATGTTTCCAGAACCGGTGTGCAGCGCGCCCTGCTCAAGCCCATGGAGGAAACCGAGGTCGACCTGAAGGTGCCCCACGACCCCATTTCCATGCTCCAGGAAGTGGAGCGCTTCCGAAGGACGGGCAAGCGTGATCAATCCACGGTGAACACGCGTCATATCCTGTTCATCATGAGCGGTGCGTTCACGGATCTGGCCGAAATCATCCACAAGCGCATCACGCGTCAGGGAATCGGTTTCGGCGCCCGGCTGGCCAAAGCGGAAGACCCCTGGGAACTGCTCACGCTGGTCAAGTCCGAGGATCTGATCGCTTATGGATTCGAATCCGAATTCGTGGGACGACTTCCGGTCAGAACGGTATTCGAACGCCTGACGGAAAGCGACCTTTACGCGATTTTAAAAAATCCCAACAACCCGATCATATTAGGAAAAAAACTGGATTTTTCGGCCTACGGCATCGATGTCAAATTCGATGACGACCTGCTGCGGCTCCTGGCCCAAAAGGCCTTTACGGAGAACACCGGTGCCCGGGGGCTGGTCAGCGCGGTCGAATCCACCCTGCTGCCGTTTGAAAAGTCCCTGCCCTCTTCCACGGTCGTCCGTTTTCCGTTCACCGCGGCGCTGGCGGCCGCACCGGATGAGGCCCTGTCCGAAACCATCCATTTCAGGAACACCCGTCGCCTGGAGGAAGCATTCCAGCGCATCGCCGATGAAGAACGGCAGGCCATCCGGACCTATGTCGCGTCCAACCGGGAAACGATCTCCGCCAAGTTCGACATGTCGCTTACACCGGAGCGCGTCGACATTGTAGCGGCCTGCTACAGCCGCAACATCATGGACATCAGCCGCATCGTGGAAAAAATCAAAGACTATCGCGACCAGATCAAAAGCATCGAGCTTTATTTTCTGAAAAACCACGACATCAACATCGTACTCGAGGAAAGCGCCATCGACTTTATCATTCAGCAGATCGTGGACGGCATCGTTGAAATGAAAGACCTTTACCGCAGCCTTTCCGAAAACTTCGAGCACGGTTTGAAGCTGGTACGCGACAAAACCGGCAGAAACCGCTTTTTCGTCACCAAGGAAGCGCTGCTGTCGCCGGAAGCGTTTGTCCACAACTTGATAAAGAACCGGCCTGAATTTGTGTAGGCGCTTTTTTCAGGGCGCCGCAACCGGAATGAAAGCGAAAATGGGCCCATGATCGGCATTTCCAAGCTTTACTGCGGCACGGTCGAGCCTTCCGACGCCCTGCGTTATGGAAGGCGGTCCGCTCAGTTGCCGTCGCATCTGTTGCAGTTTTCAGAAGACAAACGACCGGTAGTGGTCTGGAACGTCACCCAGCGCTGTAATCTGCGCTGCATCCACTGCTACGCTCAGGCCCGGAACCAAAACAGCGCCGACGAGCTGTCCTTGGCCGAAGGCAAAGCCCTGCTGGACGACCTGGCGGGCTTCGGCGTGCCTGTGGTGCTGTTCTCCGGCGGCGAACCGCTGGCGCGCAAGGACCTGCCCGACCTGGCCGCCTATGCGGTGCAAAAAGGCATGCGGGCGGTGATTTCCACCAACGGCACCCTGATCACCGCCTCCGTCGCGCGCAACTTGCAGGCCATCGGCCTTTCCTACGTGGGCATCAGCCTCGACGGCATGCAAACCATCAATGACCGTTTCAGAGGCGTGGACGGCGCCTTCGACGCCGCGCTGAACGGCATCCGCCACTGTCAGGACGCCGGCATCAAAGTCGGGCTGCGCTTTACCATGAACCAGGCCAACGCCTCCGATATTCCGCAGATCTTCGACCTGCTGGAAGACATGGACATCCCCCGAGTCTGTTTCTATCACCTGGTCTACGCCGGACGCGGGTCGGCGCTGATCCATGCGGACTTGTCCCATGCCGCCACGCGGTCGGCTGTTGATCTGATCATGGACCGCACCCGGGATCTCCACGACCGGGGCAAACCCAAAGAGGTTCTGACCGTCGACAACCATGCCGACGGTCCCTACCTGTATCTGCGCCTGCGCAGGGAAGCGCCCCGGCGCGCCCGGAGTGCCCTGTCTCTTCTAAAAATGAATGAAGGCAACAACTCGGGCAAAGGCATCGGCTGCGTCAGCTGGGACGGCCGGGTGCACGCCGACCAGTTCTGGCGCCACCACAGTTTCGGCAATGTGCGCAATCGTCCTTTTTCGGAAATCTGGCGCGACACATCCGATCCGCTGATGAAACGTTTGAAAGACAAAAAGCCCTATGTGAAGGGCCGCTGCGCCGCCTGCCGCTGGCTCGACATCTGCGGCGGCAATTTCCGGGTGCGCGCCGAAGCCGTGAGCGGCGACATCTGGGCACCGGACCCAGCCTGCTACCTGACGGATCAGGAAATCGCCTGAGCGACCGCCCGGAAAACCCTTTAGAACCTATCGAGAGGAGAAAGCATGCTCTTTCCAGATTACCGCCCGAGACGACTGCGGCAAAATGAAGCGCTGCGCCGCATGATCCGCGAAACCAGGCTCTCAACCGACGACCTGATTCTACCGCTGTTTGTCATCGAAGGAAAAAATCAGAAACGCCCCATCCCCGCGATGCCGGGCCATTTTCAACTGTCGCGCGACCACCTGCTGAAGACCGCCCGAGAGACCTTTGCCCAAGGCATACCCGCCATCATGCTCTTCGGCATCCCTGATAAGAAGGATGCACTGGGGTCCCGGGCTTTCGCCGAAGACGGCATCGTCCAGCGGGCGGTGGCCGACTTGAAGCAGCACGTGTCCGAACTGGTCGTCATTACGGACGTCTGCTTGTGCCAGTACACCGATCACGGGCACTGCGGCATCGTTGACGGCGATGTAATCGACAACGACGCGTCGCTCGAACTTCTGGCCAAGACCGCCCTCTCCCACGCGGCCGCGGGCGCGGATATGGTGGCGCCGTCGGACATGATGGACGGCCGGGTCACCGAAATCCGCAATCTGCTTGATGAAAGCGATTTCAGCCATGTTCCGATCATGTCCTATGCCGCCAAGTACTGCTCGGCCTACTATGGTCCCTTCCGTCAGGCGGCCGACTCCGCACCACAGTTCGGCGACCGCCGGACCTATCAGATGGATCCGGCCAACGCCCTGGAAGCCATGCGTGAAGTCACCATGGACATCGAAGAAGGGGCGGACGTCATTATGGTCAAACCGGCCCTGCCGTATCTGGATGTCATCTGCCGCATCCGCGAGGAGTTTGATCATCCGCTGGCCGCCTACAACGTCAGCGGAGAGTATGCCATGATCAAGGCCGCCGAAAAAATGGGCTGGCTGGACGGCGCCAAGGCCATGATGGAAAGCCTTGTCGCCATCAAACGCGCCGGGGCCGACATGATTCTGACCTATTTCGCGCTGGAAGCTGCAGCGCTTTTGGAGAAACAATAAATGAGCCGACCCGATCCGCCCGCAGCCCACGCCTCCGCCCTTCACAACAAGATCCCCGGGCTGCGTCTGGTGGCATGGGAAATCACCCGCAACTGCAACCTTTCCTGCATCCACTGCCGCGCGGCGGCCACCATGGGACCTTATGAAAATGAACTCGACACCCGGGCATGTTTTGCGCTGCTGGACCAGATCCGGGAGGTCGGCCGCCCCATCGTCATCCTGACCGGGGGGGAGCCCCTTTTGCGCAATGACATTCTCGATATCGCCGCTTACGGAACCGACAAGGGGCTGCGCATGGTGATGGCCCCCAATGGAACGCTCATCACCCGGGATGTGGCCCGGCGCATGGCCTTAACCGGCATCCGCCGCATCAGCATCAGCATCGACGGCGCCACGGAAGCCAGCCACGATCGATTCCGGGGGGTGGCCGGTGCCTTCCGCTCCGCGCTCAAAGGCATCGACCACGCCAAATCCGCCGGCATCGAATTTCAGATCAACACCACGATCACCCAGTCGAACCTCGACCAGATACCCGCCATACAGCAGCTGGCGGAAAACCTCGGTGCAGCCGCGCACCATATTTTTCTGCTGGTGCCCACCGGACGGGGAAAATACATCGTCGACAAGGAAATCACCGCCCGCCAGTACGAGGAAACCCTCAACTGGTTCTACGACCGCAAATCCCAAACTTCCCTGCAGCTGAAAGCCACCTGCGCACCTCACTACTATCGTATTCTCCGCCAGCGGACCGCGGCCGAGGGGAAGAAAGTCTGTTTTCAAACCCATGGACTCGATGCCGTTACCCGTGGATGTTTGGGCGGCGTCGGATTTTGTTTCATTTCGCACACCGGTGTCGTTCAGCCCTGCGGCTTTCTTGATCTGAACTGCGGCGACGTCACCAAGACGCCCTTTTCCCGCATCTGGCGTACGGCGCCGGTTTTCGAAAAACTGCGTGACGACAACCAGCTCAAGGGAAAGTGCGGTGCATGCGAATTTCGCAAGGTTTGCGGCGGATGCAGGGCGCGGGCCTATGAAGCCACCGGAGACTATCTGGCGGAGGAACCGCTTTGCAGCTACATCCCCAAGGGATACAATGGCGCCCGCGCGTCCGGTTTTCAACGCCGACAGATCACAAATACTTGACATGCAACTGTTTTTTTTCTATCTTCTGCCGCAGTCGTCGGACTTTCTCGAATAAAGCGGCACCGCGGCTTGAAAAACCGACCCGGATGCAGGCGTTGTTGCAGCGGTGCCGCAGGTCGTCGTTGACGGGCGGTACAGCGTATGCACCCTCTATCCAAAACGTTATTCATCTTTTATTGGACGGTCTTCTGCGGTTTTGCTGCGCCGATCAGCAGCACCGCATCAGACCTCAGGCAAATTAGAACCGGGAAAACGGCGGCCTACACCCGCATTGTATTTGAATTTGATGCCCCGACCGAATATGCACTGGACAGGAGCGCCCCGCCGGACACCCTGCGCCTCCGTTTTCCAAACACCACCACCGAAAAAAGCACCGCTTTTCAGAACCGGATGCCGGCGCATGTCACCGCCATCAACGTAACCCACAGCGATCAGCACCTGGAAGCCATGGTGCAGCTGCCGTCCGTCGCAGAGGACATCAAGGTCTTTACCCTTTCCGCACCGGACCGAATCGTTGTCGACGCCGTTTTGAAAAAGACGACACCGACCAAACTGATATTGAACGAACTGGTCTTTCAGCAGACCGCGGCTTCCGAAAGCGACGCAGCACCGACCCCGGCGGCGGCCGCAAACGCGTCCGGAGCCGCCGCTGTTGCCACGCAAACCACACCGGCAGCAGCGGAAAAACCGCCCGCGGCGGCGGTGGATATTTCACCGGCCGGAAACCAACCCCCGTTGACGGTCCCTGAAATAAAAGCCGTCAAGGATTCAGCGGCGGCCGCACCGCAAAGCCATGCCGCGCCCATCCTGGAATCACCGGTTATTCAACCGTCTTTATCCGTTGACACGCCGGACACGCCGCGGGAGTCCCTGCCCCGGGCATCGCAAGCCGAGAGCCGGCGGATGCCGGCGGGATATGCTACCTACCTGATCGCCGTTTTAATCGCCCTGTCTCTCGTCATTGCGATCCTGGTATTTTTCCTTTTGTTTCAGAAACGAAAACCGACGGGTCAAGCGGGCGCCGTGGAACTGAAGCACCGATTCGAGGAAACCGAGGCCCAGCTGGCATCCCTGGATGCGGAAATCAGAGCCAAACTGGAAGAAGCCGATCATGCGTGACTCCCTGCAAAACGGCCTTGACGCCGGTCTGTCCGATGCGGAAAAACAAGATCTGGAGGCCATGATAAAGGCTTTTAAAAATGAGACGCGCGATGACGATGGGCAAACACCGCCCGCCTCATCCGCTGAGGATATGACGGCCGTCAAGGATCAAATCGCCCGGCTGGGCGCCATTATCAGCCGCATGAACCGGCGCATGGATGCGTTTTATCAAGCGCTGCTGCTCATGCATCAAAAAACGGAGATCACGGGCCGCCAGATAAGCGAGATCGCCGAGGTGCTGGATGAGCGGCTCAAATCGTAAAGATGCGGTATCAATCGCACCCGAAATGCCCGCCCCGAAAAAGCGGCGGTCCACGTACAATCGTCTGAACGGTGGTTGTTTTTTTTCTTTGATGCGATAAACAGGAGTCGTCATTTTGGAAACTCATGTCCCGGCACAGGATTCCGCCGGCGTTGTCGAGCGGATTGCCGACGGATCGATGCGGATCGATTCAAAAGAAGAATACGAAAACCTCCTGCATCTTTTCCCGGACAAGGCCGAACTTCACCGCAGCTACGCCGATTTTCTGGCCCGCCAAAACGCGCCCGAAGCCGCCTACCAGGCATACGGGAAAGCGGCCGATCTTTTCGCTCAATCCAAAATGGCGCTCCAGGCCATCGTTGCCAAAGTGTTGTCCTGGGAAATTGTCAAACCCGACCACGAACAGGGCCGGCTTTTCCACAGCACCCTTCAGGCCGGCACCTCTGCGGAAGTCCCGCTGCAGAATTTTTTCGCGGAAATGTCCTACCCCGAACTGATCGCCGTCATGCGGCGCATGGTGCGGGTTCACGCGTCCGCGGAACAGCTGGTGATCGAACACGGCGCACCGGCGCTGGACATCTTTTTTGTTGTGGCCGGGCGGCTGAAGGAAACCGTTTATGTGGAAACGGGGGTGGATGAATCCGAGCACACGCCCCGCACAAAGCGGCTGGGACCCGGCGACATCCTGGGTGATGTCTTCCCCTTCGACCGCAGCAATCGCAGCCGGTCTGATGTGGAAGCGACAACGCCCGCGGAGCTTATTAAAATCAGCAAACCGGTATTAACCGCCCTCTTCAGAAAATTTCCCCGCATCGAACTGCTGCTGGCCAAGCTGTACAAAGGTCCGCCGACATCGGGTCCGGACCGCCACTGGATCAGTGTTCGCCGGACCCGACGCCACGCCATACCGATACGGATTCAATTATCCGTTCAGGCCGACGGCCCGGCAGAAGCGCTCGCTGTCGAGGGTTTCACCAGGGATATTTCCCTGGACGGCGCCTGCGTCGATCTTGACGAAACGGCCCGCGCCGCTGAACTCCATGATCCGGTGGGCGCCGCGGCGACGCTGACCATCAACCTTCCCAATGCCGATACGGCACTGGCCCTCAGCGGTCGCGTCGTCTGGCACCACAAAACGGTGGACAAGGGAAAAATGCGTCTGGCGCTCGGCATCCGCTTCGACAACCTGCGGAACGTGGATCGCGATATGCTCAGCCGCTACTGTTTTGGGGGCGACGGAGAGCAGAATCTGCTGTGGAATCTCTGGGAAACCTACATGAACGCGTAGAGAAGTAAAGGAACCGCTGGTGCAAGACGCGCAAAGGGAAAACCGGAAAAAACGATCAAGCATTTGGGCGGTCGGCGGCGGCAAAGGCGGCGTCGGCAAGAGTGTGGTCAGTACCCTGATGGGCTTCTGGCTGGCCAAAATGGGCCACCGCACCATCCTGGTGGACGCTGATCTCGGCGGGGCCAATCTGCACATTCTGCTGGGAATAAAAAGCCCCCCGAAAACCGTGAATGATTATATCATCAAAAAATACGCCTCACTCGAAGAGATCTGCATCCACACCCCGGTCGACAAGCTGCGCCTGATGAGCGGCGCCAGTGAAATCCTTTCGCTTGCAAACCTTCAGTTCGCACAAAAAAACAAGCTCATTCAAGGACTGGCGGCACTCGATGCCGATTACATCATTCTGGATCTCGGCGCCGGCACTTCGTATAACGTGTTGGATTTTTTCCTGGCCGCACACCGCAAAATCGTGGTGACAAGCCCCCAACCGGTTGCCATCCAGAATGCATACGCCTTTGTCCGCAACGCGGTTTACCGTCGTCTCAGCCGCCTCACGAGTCAGAAGCCATCGCTTTCCGCGATTGTCAAGTCCGCCATGAATCCCAGAAATTCCTTGCAGGTCAGAACCCTGAACGAACTGCTCAACGCCGTTGAAAGCGACGGAAACCAGGAGACGGCCGCGGCGCTCGCCCGCAAAATCGCCGGCATCCAGCCGATGCTGATCACCAACATGGTCAAGGTTCCCCGGGACGAAAACGCCGGCAGGATCGTTCAGATGGTGTCCGAAAAATATTTGGGCATCCAGCCGGTTCACCTCGGCGGCATCCCCCTGGACAACCAGCTGAACGATCTGGTTTCAAGCATGACGCCCCTTAACAACATCGAACAGTCCAGTCGTGCCTTCGAGGCTGTTTATCATCTGACGTCCAGGCTGCTGTAACGTCTCGAAAATGAGAATACAGAGTGGCTTGCGCCCGCCCTTGTCGGCTTCAGCGGAGGGGAATGGTGTCCTTGAAGGTCTCGAAACAATTTTTGATCGCTGTACGCTGAGCAGGGGTCAAATTGACGAAGGCGCAGCCGATGCCGCGCGGGTTCTGATTCACAAACTTGGCCTTGACCCGCACGGCACGCGGCTCCGTTGGAAGGTTCATGCTGACATCCACCACCTGACCCATTTTAAGTTTTGCGCTGGTGTTCAATTCAAAAAAAAAGCCCCCCAGACTGATATCCGTAATCGTCACGATGTGGTTGATACCGCCAACGGTCGCACGGCAGTGGAACTCCAGACGGGGATGCTCTCTTCTTTCCACTTTTACCTTAATATTTGAACTTCGTATATCGACCATTGATATTTTATTCGCGCTTAAAATCGGTTCTTCGCATGGATTACTGTTGATCGACTCTCCGCCATCGGGACGTCGGATGGAAGAAACGGCGGATTATCCTACGCCATTCACCCGACAATGTCAAGGCGGCCCCGATTCCGTCCTCCCGGCGCTGCGCTTTATAAAATTCATCAGCGGCATCCCTTGCATCAGCATCCGGCGCTCGAATTCAGCACCAGCGTGAGGGGGCGGTCTTCTTCGCTTTTGCCGGTAAACCGCACCGGACCGGGCCGACGATACGCATCACCGTCCGGTGTCGCCGCCAGCCATTTTTCACGCGAGGCCTTGAAGGCAAGAAAGGCGTCGCAGCGGGTGTCGACGACGCTTTTTTCAATGACCAGGGCCAGCTTGCCCTTGCGCTCCTCCAGCCGCATCAGGGGGGCGATGGGAATGCCGATGGGCTCCCATTCCCGACGATGATGTTCCAGATTTTTAATCGCCGCCATCTGGCCGGTGCTGCCGTTGGCGATCAGGCTGAAAACCGTAAGCCCCAGGTTGTAAGTGTAGTTGCAGTCAAAACGCGTGGGATCGTTGCCGCGGCCGTCGTACCCGTAGAAATGGGTTTGCGTCTTGAATTTCGGCTCCGATTGTTGATAAATGGTTTCGACGGCGGCCGGCACCGGATCCCCCTCCGGGAGCAGACCGGCATCCACCAGTGCCTGCTGCAGCGTCTTTTTGGAAATAATGCTCTCCTTGACCAGCAGATAGGCATCCTGCGCGCTGTTCCGGAAGAGAATCGGGGCGTACACGTCCGGATCAAGTCCGGCATTTTTCATTATCTTACGGTAGACAGCGGATGCGACACCGATTTTATAGGCCCCGTTTTCCCGCAGGATTTTAAGGTAATCCGTTACCAGGCCCATCAGGACCTTGTCGGTTTCCACCAGCGAAAACTGAAAATTACCATGGCTGTCCCGCTCCATCAGAAGGCCTTCTTGAAAAAAATCGGGAATATCATTGAAAAGATCATCATCCCGCCGGCTCCAAACGGATACGGTCGTTTTTTCTTCCGATTGCCGGGCCAGCCGTCTCAAGTAAGTGAGTTTGTCCTCCAGCAGCGGATAGTCGCTGTGAAAGCTGTTGTCGTGGGTACGGTTGTATTCCGCGATAATCGTATTCAGTTTGATGATGAACACCTGGATCTCATTAATGAACTCAAGAACCCCCTCCGGAATGACGATCACGCCATAATTCTTTCCGAAAGCGGCGCGGCGCACGATCGCGTCACAGATGACCCGGGAGAGATGGCGCAGGGTCATGCCATAGGCTGTGTAATCGACCGTACCGGCTTCGCGGGCCTTGCGTTCGCGCTCCCCGTCGACGTAGTCGGCCAGCTCTTCTCCGATCAGCGTCATGTTGGCATGGGTCTGCAACGCGACTTCCAGTGCCAGGTGACTGGCGACCCGCCCCATGACCTTGCAGATGTGCCAGTATTTCACATCCGAACTGCAGTCCGTGCAAAGGTTGGCCACGGAATTGGCAAAGGCTCTGGCTGCGGTGTGAAAGCCGAAAGACATGGCGCACAGCACGCTGCCGCCGGCATCCCGCACCTGAATGTCGCCGTCGATGGTCTTGGGAACGCCGATGACCTGGATCCCGTCCTGCATCATTTCCTGGGCCAGAAAAGCGGCATTGGTGTTGGAATCGTCCCCGCCGACGATCACAAGTGCATCCAGATCCAGCTCCTTGCAGGTGGCGCGGGCGCGGGCCATTTTTTCCGGTGTGTCGATTTTTGTACGTCCGGTTTTGATCATGGTGAATCCGCCCAGATTGCGGTATTCGTCGACAATGTTCTGATTGATGGTGATGGTCTCATTGTCGATGATGCCGTCAGGGCCCATTAAAAAGCCATAAACAACGTTGTCGGGGTTGGCCTTTTTGGCCGCGTCATACAACCCGGCGATGACATTGTGTCCGCCGGGCGCCGGTCCCCCGGAGAATACGATGCCGATGTTGCGTTTTTTCCGGTACTGTTTTTCAAACGCCGCATCCGGCGCGTCGGCGGCAACCACCTTTACCAGCGTGTTGTCGATGATGTCCGGCAGAACCCGGCGCGCCTGCTGATCTAGGGCAAAGCAATATCGATTTTCCGAAACCAGCCGCGTCATTTCCTTTTCGAACACAGGGCACTGATAGGGTACATACGATCGGCGTTCCGTCAATTCCCGGTTCACCCGGTCGATGGCTTTTTTCACTTCCGAATTGTTCAGCAGGTTTTCACTTGATGCATCGTTGGGTGGCGTCATCTTTCACCTCCAAGCGCGTTCAGGTAAACAGTGGCGGCCGGCCGCCGCAAACGCAGCGGTGCTTGTGCCGTTTCAACCGCATCCGCTTATAACATACAGCGGTCGGATTTTTCAAACTGAAAGTCCATATAAAGAATGCTTTACATTGGTGCTCTTATAAGATACAGAAGAAGCTGTTCGGGATTGTGATCCCGCAAACCGTCGCAAACGGCAGCGATTTTTTTTAACAAAGGGTATCCATCCATCCATGGCCCATCGGTCTGAATTTCTAAACAAAGACAAGCAGTTGTTTATGACACCGCCGTGGATCGGGGGGTTTCATCGGCGGTAGGAAGAAAGACAAGCACGGCCCCGGAGGATGGACCCCGCAAAACCATCAGCAAGGAGGTTTGGTATGAAAAAAGGACTACGGTTGGGACTGTTGGGCTTGGCAGCGCTGAGTTTTGTATTCGCGGGCGCCGCGTTTGGGGCGGATTTCGATCTGGCCAAAAAATCACACATCGAAAAAATTCTCAAAAGAGGCGAGCTGCGCGTCGGCTTTGAATCGGGGTACGTTCCCTTTGAAATGACGGACAAAAAGGGCAACTTTATCGGATTCGACATGGACTTCGGCCGCCATCTGGCCAAATCGATGGGGGTCAAATTCGTGCCCGTCAACACCGCCTGGGACGGCATCATTCCGGCCTTGATGACCGACAACTTCGACATTATCATGGGCGGCATGACCATCACCCAGGAACGAAACCTGAAGATCAACTTCGCCAATCCCTACATCGTCGTGGGGCAGACCATCCTTTTGAACAAGCGCCACGAAGGCGTCGTCAAATCCCACAAGGATTTGAACGACCCCAAGTACATCGTAACGTCCCGCATGGGAACGACCGGTGAACAGGCCATCAAAAAATACATTCCCCGCGCCACCTACAAGGGTTTTGAATCCGAGGCCGAGGCCGGCATGGAAGTCATCAACGGCAAGGCCGACGCCCTGGTCTACGATCTGCCTTTCTGCGGCTTTTTGTACGGCAAGCACGGGCAGGGCAAAACGATTTTTCTGAACGAACCCTTCACCTTTGAACCCCTGGCCTGGGCCATCAACAAGGGGGACCCTGATTTCCTGAACTACCTGAACAACTTTTTAAGACAGTGCAAGGGCGACGGGTTTTACGAAAGAGTCTACAACAAGTGGATCGTCGGCTCTTACTGGGAAAAGGAACTTCAATAACCCGCTCCGCCGCCGGTTGATCCGAAGCCGCTCGACCGCTGCATACAGAGCGGTGCAGCAGCGGGCCGTGCGGATAACGGGGTACACGGCCGTACCCTGCCTGCGCGCAAAGCCGGCGGCGCAACCCCATCCCCGGCGTATTATCGAAGTTCGGGCCGGCGCATCCCGATCTGTCCGGCCCGGTGCTTCGACGCGCACGGGGCGGTGAAGCAGTGGCTCTCTCAAAGGCAACCAATGGATTTTCCATTCCAATAAATAGAAAACGACACCATGAACGCCACCGCTAAAAGACCCATGACAATGAAGCCGGCCACTTACAACCTGTGGGTGGCGGTTTTTGTCGTATTCGTACTGATCGTTGCGGGCCTTTTTTACTATGCCACCCAGAAAATCGAATATTCGTGGCGCTGGAACCGC
>Ga0180434_10006530_pt1 | contig 13388 bp, 9 predicted proteins | sample SS_ome_7_FD_132453 | JGI IMG/M metagenome (GOLD analysis project Ga0180434, IMG submission 132453) | Hypersaline lake sediment archaeal communities from the Salton Sea, California, USA - SS_1_D_2 metaG | ecosystem: Environmental > Aquatic > Non-marine Saline and Alkaline > Hypersaline > Sediment... | reverse complement strand
ATTTTCTACAGTGATATTGCACACGGCGTCACGATGTTCAATCTCTTCACACTTGACCCACCGGCGATCGAGTACAGTGAGAATAACATCCATCAGGACTGCGTCGAGATGTTCAGAGCGATATACGATGTTGTGCACGAAACCGGATTGTTCGAGGACATCGTATATCCTGGCAAAGTCCGCAAGGGCGAGGTAGCCATGCTCCTTTCGACATCATCGGAACTGTGGTACGGCACGAACATCTTCAACTGCGAGAAGCAGCACCTGTGGATGGCTCTCAAAGCTGCTCAGGTGCCGGTCGATTTCCTGATCGAGGAAGACGTGGCTGAAGGCGAACTCGACAATTACAAGGTTCTTTACGTATGTGATCCCTGCGTGAGGACCGATACGTCTGAAGCAATCATGCAGTGGGCGATGAAAGGCGGACAGGTCTTTGCTACTGCGGGTGCCGGAATGCAAAACGAGTTCAATGAGCCGAACACCGTTCTCCAAGGTCTGTTTGGTATCAAGCCCAGCAAGCTCGAATTGACTGATTTTGGCGGTGCCTTCTTTGGTAAGGAACACCTTCCGTGGCTCGATCCAATGGATAAGGTCAAAATCTCGTGGACCAAGAGTCTGCCCGCGATGGTGGGACAGCAGAAGTTTGAACTGGCCTTCCCGAAGAAGTCTTATGCGGACGTCAGGAAGTTTTCAAGCGGCGGCCCGGCAATGGTTGTTCGTGAGTTGGGCAAAGGCACGGCGACGTATGCAGGATTTTTCCCCGGCATGGCTTACGTGAAGCCCGCGATCCCGAAGCTGCCCTGTGACCGCAGTTCGGCTCCGGATGCATTCTCTCATTTCACGCCTACCGATGTGGACTGGAAAGCGCATAAGTTGATTCTGGAACCTGTTCGGAAAGCCAACGTAGAGATTCCAGTACAGTGCTCGCAACCATTGGTCGAAGTAGCGTGGGTTGAGTCGGCAGACGGAATAGCAATACCTCTCATCTACTGGTCTGAAGAGAAGTCGATTGACAAGTTGGTTGTTCGGGTCAAGAATCCTGGCGAAATCAACAAGGTCGAATCCGCTTCAGAAACACCGGTGGATTGGGAGAGAGACGGCGACGATATCGTTGTCACCATGACATTGAAGATAGCGGACCTGATAATGTTACGTAGATAGCTATTTGTACCATATCAAGAATGAGTGAGCGGCCTCTGACGGAAAGTCTTTATCTGTCAGAGGCCGTGTCTTTCAAATTGACTGTTGATTTATTTTTGGATTCGCAGGCGCATTTCGATTTCGTCCAAGATTCCAGCATCGTGAGCCACCTTGAGGAACGGCACGTAAGTCCGGTAGTTCTTTGATGAGCCACGCACACCTGTAAGCGCTGCCGGCGCCCCCTTGTGAAGGAAGATCCCGATGGCAGTGTCGCGATACTTATCGTCGCCCGTTACGTGATAGGCATAGGCAAATCCCGGAAGGAGCAGCGCGATGTCTGATATTCGACCGTTAGGCACTCGCTGTGGTTGGTGTTCGATATGCCAGTCGATGATAGTGAGAAGCAGTTTCAGAGTGCTGTCATCACCAGTGATTCGATGAAGATTTGCAAGTCCGGTGAAAACCGTTCCCGTGCCGTAGCCGAGTCCGGTGACATCGTACCCGCCGGTCCTCTTCACTACGTCTGCTATGTGACGTTCGATCTCACGTACTGCTTTCAGGAACTTCTCTTCGTGCGTGATCTCAATGAGAGCATCGAGGGCGATCAAGGCCCAACCTTCCATGCGGCTTTCGGTTTCCAGAATCTGGTATCGCTCATTGACGTACTTGCACAGGTTGTCTCCGAGACTTTTCGCAACATCCAGAGCACGGTCGTCTCCACTTGTGACGTAATACTGAAGTAGACCTTCGGTCCACGTGTGGCTTGGATATACGGCCGCTGTTGTATGGGAGTAGCAATGGGCGGGTATTCCGCCCACCTTCCATGGATCATCACTTCTGCGAACGAAATCTACATCGATCTGATGCTGCGCACTGACTCTGCCGCTCAGCCAGGCTGCGGGGCGATTGCTGCGCCAGTACTGTATTATCGCTTGAGACATGTAGTCGTGCTCATTGTTGATCCAGACAACATCTTTTGTGCCGCTCACCAAGTTGTAGCCCGCCGTGTAACCCGAATTTGGGTCGTCGCCGTAGTCAAGCATTCCGACGGCCCACGACCTTTCGGCACAAGCCATGAACCCAGCTTCAACAAGTGGGTATTTCTTTGGCATCCACGACATGGTGTACTGCATGCCGAAGACTTCACAATGCTGATACCATTCAAAAGGCACGGAAACATTTGCTGGCACTGTGCTTTGAACCTGGTGTGTGTGCATTGTCAGTGGAGCAGCGTCTGCATCGAAGAAGAAGATTTCGAGACTATGAGTCTTGGCCATCCCCTGGCGAAGGTTTTGCAGATCATATCCCTTTGGCCAAAGGTGGTAATCAAGTCTGCCATTCTGAGCCACCATGCGTTTGGGCCAGTTCTCTCGAACTTCATGTATGAAAGTGACAGCCGACCAGTCATTGGTTCGTAGTCCAATCCAAGGTGCCACCATGTCCTGACACTTCATCACGTAATCTGGGTAGCCAGTCGTATCTTCACGAAGAGGTTTTGTGTCGGCTATGCGGGTTCTTGTTCCAGGGATCGAGATGTCAACGTCCTCCGGGAACTCGGAGAACCGGTAGAATGAGTCCAGCCCAGTATAAGTCTGGGCGACTATATGCTGCAGGTTGGCGTCTTTGATCTCCGGGAGGCCAAAGCCGATTTCTCCGACCTCTACTCCCTCCGGTTCGTCGCCCATGTTGATGAACTGGTGAGATACGTGCAGACGCGGAATACCTGCATCAAAACGGAGGCGCAGCACATAATCAAGATGGATATCGCCGTTTCCGCTATGGTGCTGACCCGTTATCTCGACGATACCTACCAACGGCCCTGATTCCACAACTCGCACGGCTTCGGGTTTTCCGATGGTGCCACGAAAGTGTTGATCGTCGTTGTCGATAGTCCACAGGTTCAGATCGCCATCAAAAACGGTTTTCCCGTTGACAGCCAGAGACATAGAAGGATGATCGCCTTTGGTGCCGATGCTTGCTGACAACGGCCCGTTGGAGACTGCAATGCTATCATCGGCTTCCTGAACCGAAACGGCATTCTTTGGCTCTGGAGAGTTCTCGCCGCCAGCGAGTTCGAGCTTGAAGTGTGCCGGAACATCATGTGCAACGTCGGCTTGCCAAGCGATGTGAACGAACATCACACTGCCGTCCTTCCAGACAGCCAAAGAACGAACTTGTCGCGGGATCATGTTGTTCTGTTCATCGTAGAGAGCCAATTCCTCAACGTCGAGAACAGCTCCTTTGGGAAGAGGAATTCCGCGAGCGACCGGCCAGTTCTTTCGGCGGTCAGGCACATACTCTCCGTGCCTGTAACCGATTCCCATGAAGTGGTATCTGTTTAATCCACCTTCCGGCACATTGACCTCGATCATTACTTTTTCGTTCACATCACCAGCTCCTATTCGGAGGAAGCAGGACGCGCGCTGCCTCCTAGCCCGCGCCTTGCCTGAAGTAGGGGCAGCCCTTGGCTATGCATTGTGCACATGCTATGCAGGTTGTCTGGGCAATGCAAGTTTGGCCCGAGTTGGCTTGGTGCAGACGTATTGTGTGTGAAAACCTGTGCTTGACAACGGGATGTTGCAGTGTACAAATATGACGCTCAATTGAATAGTGATTGGCAACTGTCCCAATCGATAGGAGTAATAGAATGGCCAAGTATCGAGCAGAAATCCGCGAATATGGCGGAGTTCCTACAGTATTTGTGAATAATTATCCTGTCCACGGCCTGATGCCTGCTGATGGCACGATCAAACCCTTGCTATCTGCAAACACTGGTATGTATATACTGAATGTCAGTTGGCAGATTGTGGATGACGACGGTGTGATCACAGGCCCAAGTGAGAAGGCTATTGATGAAGTTTTAGCTGATGACCCAGACGGACTCATCTGCTTGGGAACACATCCGATGGCTCCTATCTCGTGGCTGAAGGACAACCCTGATCAACTACAAATGTTTGCACCGGGGGAACCGGCCGGCGAAGAGACCGGCGTGTATCCAATTCACTGGGCATACATGCTGGGTTTGTCTGAATGGAAACAAGCCTCTTTTGCTTCGAGACAATGGCGGGAGCAAGTAGTAGCCGTCTACGAGGAGTATTCCCGCCGCATGCATGAAAAATATGATGGTCGTGTCATCATGCACTTCTTTGGTGCAGGAGCATATGAGGAATGGAATCCGTCAGGTGTGCCCGACGAATCAGGACGTTGGTGGACGATTGATTTCAGCCCGGCAATGGTGGAGTACTTTCGTGACTGGCTGCGAAAGCGATATGACAATGATACAAGTGAATTGCAGAGAAAATGGGGCAATGGAGATGCTACGTTCGACACAGCAGAAGTGCCGGGGCGAGAAGAGCGAATGCGATCTGACTGGTTCACTTTTCGTCATCCGCTGAAAAGGCAAGTGTCTGATTTTCATCATGCCTATGCTGATGCAATTGCGGACAACATCATCGCATTCTCCAAAGCTATCAAGAAAGGTACCAGCGGAGAGTGCTTGGTGGGAACCCACTCAGGACCCTTTCTCGACAACGGTCTAAACGCGTACCTGTACGTTCAGGTGGCAGCCAATACTATGCGCCGGGTCATACGGGAGTCCGATGTGGATTTCTACACATGTCCGATTTCATTCATGAATCGCGGGCCTGGCGGCGGCACGAGTCCCATGTTGCCGACCGGCTCTCTCCGTCTTCACGGTAAGCTCTATCTTCACGATGAAGACAGCCGCGTAGAGCCAAACAAGAATCCTCACATGGACGACAACGTGATCTACAGCACCTCAGGCGTTCCGAAGAGCGAAATGGAATCCAAGGCAATAATGAAGCGCAACGTCGGTCGTGATATTCTGAACGGATGGAATGTGTGGTGGCACGATTTCTTTGGCGAGCAGTACGTTATTCCTTTCCTTCAGGAAACAGCGACACGCCTCACAGAGATAGCGCGAGTCGCACTTCATCTGAAACGGGGCTCCATTTCGGACATGGCAGTGATTGCGGATGAGCAATCACCTTTCCAGCAGCAGAATGCGAATCGTCTGCTTTATCCTCTACTCTACGGGCAAAGGGTGGAGGTCTTTAGCCACGCAGGCATTTCATGGAGCATATTTGAAGCAGCAGATCTTTGTGAAAAGGACTTCGAAATCTCAAAGCTAATGTTGATGTTGAACCTCTTCGAACTCACGCCAGCTCGGATCGATGAGATTCGAGGGAAGCTGGCAGGAAGTGGTGCCATTGTCGTGTGGTTCGTCGCGCCGGGAATACAGGCGCCGGACGGTTTTGATTTCGAAGCGATTCGCAGGTTGACAGGTTTTGAGGTGAGCGCGCTCGACGCCGAAGGCAATCCGCGAGTCAGCCTGACCAACTATGATCACCCAATTACTCAAGGACTTGGCTCATTCAAAAGGCCCCATTCAATTGGCACCGGGATATTTGGCAATGACGAGAGGGACGGCATCTTTGGGCCGATCTTCTATATTGACGATGAAGAGTCCACTACTCTGGGAATGCTGAACAGCCTCTATCGCCCCGGTCTTGCCGTGAAAGAAATGGACGGCTGGACCTCGGTCTATTCAGTTGCCCCGAGGCTCTCAAGGCCGCTTCTCCGCAATCTTGCAAAGGTAGCCGGCATTCATTCTTATGTCGACAGCGAGGATATGATCTGTGTTTCGCCCGAGCTAATGGTGATACACGGCGTCGGGGAAGGGGAAAGAACAATTCGGCTTCCAAAGGCTGTAGATGTCGTAGATCTCTGGACTGATGAAACGCTCGGGCGACAGATCACGGAGCTAGCCATTAGAATGGCAGCCTGCGATACAAAAATCCTCTTCCACGGTGATCTCGAACGGTTGAAGAATGCTCGACGCCTGGCCAAGCGCCAGGACACTGTCGTGTGATTTCGATATGAAGAGAGTAGGGGAAGAAGTCAGAAAAGATCTGGCTTCTTCCCCCATTGTGAATCTGATCAACATTTCTCAGAGCTTATCTTTTCGGGACTATGTCAGGTCCGTCGTTCATGTTGCTGTGTTTGTTCATTCGCTCAACGCCGTCTTCTGTGAGTAGATGCATATTCTCATACCAGACCGAGCCGAATTCACACTCGATAACGAATACAGTGCCGACTTCCATTGTGATTCTGGATTGTTCCGATTCTTCGGGCCACTCGTTATTCACGAAAGGTTCCTCGTGTGGTTCGAGGCCTACTCCGTGGATATAGCAGAGCGGGTCGGGTCCGTATTTATCACCGACGAGATCCTTGACAATACCTCGAAGGTTCTTGAGCGCGACTTTGGCAGGCATTCCGGGTCTTATGGTCTTGGACAATTCATCTTGAGCGCGTTGGTGTTCAATGAGAGTCTCAACCACTTCGTCTTCAGGGGTTCCAATACAGAACCGCATATATATGTCCGAGAAATACCCTCGGTGACGGAAGACCAAATCCATCTCGAAAGTCTTGTCAGATTCAATCGGTTCATCAAGTACGCTACCACACCAATGCTGTCTGAGTATCAAACTGGCGTCAAGTCCCTTCCGCGGTGAGTCCGGTTCCTCCGGGACCTGAGATCGCCATAGAACGGATCTCGGGAGGATTTCACAGTCATTCTCAGACGCCGTCTGCTCTATGATCTTGCGGAGCTCTCGTCGAGTGGAATTAACTGTCACATTCTCAAGGAGTCTGTGCCAAGCGGCTTCTGATCCGTCGATTGCCTTGCGAATGAGACTCACTTCCTTCTCGCACTTGACGGACCTCATCTGACACATGATCCAACTTGCATCCGCCAGCTCAAGCTCAGGCAACTGATCTCTCATGGCGAGAGCGTACATGGCAGGCAGACGGAGTCGTTCTATGCCAAGCCGACCACTGCCCAGGCCATGTTCTTTCAGGGCGCGGACAAGTATGTCGGCGATGTCGGCGTATGACTTGGCGTTGTAAAGAAGAGTGTACATGTTCTTCTCGAATGGGGTGTCGCCGAGCAAGTGGCAGAAGCGACGGCCTGCCAGGCTGAAAGGCTCACCCTTTGCCGGTACGACGAGCAGGAGAGGGCAATCTTCAAGTTCCATGTGCACTCTGTCGAACATACCCATTGCGTACGAAACATTGAACATGTCAGCTAGAAGTATGCCGTCAAAATCGTTGTCGACGAGCATTCCTTGAAGTTGCTTAAGGTCGAACATCTTCTTCTCCTAAGATAGTACGGACAGGCAGTATGCGCCACGTCCCAGCATTTACATTGTCAGTTGGGACATTCTCTAGTCTATGGTTGAGAGTGTCAAACGTCACGCTACCAATTCGGTCGCGAGCCGAACCATGGTTTCGTAGTTGGTGAGTGTCTTTGTCGTGATCTCCCGACCGAAAGGACAGGCCGATGGCATGAGCACAAACCCCTTTCCGGGTCCGCTTGTACCATCCTTGAGCGATTGCATTACGACCCTTTCAAACTCCGAAGGTTCCATGTTCTCGATGTCGCTGATTTCGATATTTCCAAAAATGACAAGATCGTTGCCGTACTGTTCGCGAATTTCTCGAAGCTCAATGTCTCCCTGGGGAGGAGGCTCGACCGGATCGATCGCGACCGCTCCGGTTTCGATAATCATTGGCAGAATGGCTTTTAGCCTGCCGTGGCTATGAATTCGCGCATATCCACCGTGTTCTTGGATTACGCTTACCATTGGTTTTGTATGACGCACCATATATTCTCTGAAAAGGTGCGGCGGCAAATACGGCTCGGCGGCATACTCGGAGCCGCCGATTCTCCAGAGATGACCGGGAAACAGTTCGGAGACCTTTCGCGTCCGCTCAAGGATCGGGCCGGCGAGTTTTTCGAGCAATTCTTGAAAGAGTTTCTGTTCGGTCATCGCGATGATAGTGTAATCCTGCATTGGGAAGAGAGACGCTGCTGCGCCGAGTGGGTCCAGCATGTCAATCATCACAATTCCCCGGTCTTGCACTTCTTCTTCCGCTTCAAGCAAAGGCCCTATGTCGGGGTCGAAGGAGAATACCTCATTCGGGAGCTGAAGATATGCCTTGAGGTCATCGACATCCTTCAAAAGATGCTCGGTGGTCCAGACCGTATTGACGTCCGCATCTTGTCGTGTGACCTGAGACAAGGTCCGTCCCGCGACGCGAAGCGTTGTCGTGGTGAAACGCGAGCGACCTTCAGCCTTCTCCTCTGTGGTGAAGAATTCGGCACTGCAGTTCTCCGGTCTTGGTTTCAACTCGGGCATTCGCATTCTCATGATGTCCGTGCTCTCTTCGGCCAGTTTCAGAAGAGGCTGCCAGTCGGGGGAGTTGAATATGTTGAACTCGTCGGGATCGGTCGGATCGGCCTTCATACCGCCGATTTCGCAGAAGTTGACCGCTGGTCGGTCCACGGGATGGCCGTTGAGAGTAGCCATCAGTCGTTCACGTCTTGTCATGAATGAATATAACTCCGTGAAATAGTAAAGCGAATGTCGGGGTCAGATCGCAAACGGCATTTATTACAGTTCGATCTCTCTTCCCTCTTCGCGAGACTGTCTGGCAAGTATTAGTGTTCGAATGAGTTCTCTGGTTTCCTCCAGGGGGATCGGCAACTCATTCTTATCGAGTCCAACAGCGAAGTGGCGCAGCATGTTCCAGTAGAAGTAGTCACTGTCCGAAACTGGCACCACGTGAGCCTCCTTTTCACAATAGAAAGTGCCGCCAAGGCGATAAGCAGCTTCAGCGACCTGGAAACAGCAATTGCGGCCGTCTTTGAACTTGACAACGACAATGTCCGACCGCTCTTTTCCCAAGTTGCACACGCTTTTCACGCCAGGGCCAAAGAATGGGTAAAGGAATTCCCAGGCATGAATGCCGTATGTGACAAGCTCGAAAGGAGCGAATGAATGGGCAGTGACGATTTGGTCACCTGATCTCTCAAGTTCCTTCTTGAACTCTTCGGCTTCACGAGCATAGCGCAGTGCTGAGCATGACATGAAATAAGAATTGTGTTTCTCCACCAGAGACAGAATCTCCAGAGCTTCGTCCATCTCAGTCGAGAGCGGTTTGTCAATAAAAACAGGGATTCCTCTTTTGATGAATCGCGGCGCGCGCTTTTGATGTTGATACGTTGTATCATCGACAATGAGTACCGCATCTACGCCTTCTGCAACGTCATCGAGTTCCGTACAGACATTGTCGATCTGGCATATCTTCGCAAGTCTCTTCGCATTTTCGATGTTCGGATCGAAGATGCGGGTGACGCGCATTTCTCCAAGATGAAGACGAGGAACTCCTTTTCCCTCCTGAATGGCGAGATCATACTCGTAGCCGTTCATAATGCAGGTGAAATGGAACATGTGCCACTCGAATGATGGACCGACAATTCCGACTTTGATCACACGATTCCCCTTGTAGCTGACTCTGCTCGGTCAGATTTATGAAGCGACATTGACTGGTTTTCCGGCCGTTGTACTCTCCCAGATGGCAAGCGACAAAGCAAGAGCCCGATATCCATCTGCGAGAGTTGCTCTTGGTTTTTCGAGGCCAAGGCAGGATCGAGCAAAGTTGTCTATCTCAGCCTGGTAACCCCATAGAACGAGAGATTGGTTGCTGCGTATCGGCATTGAACCTGTTGGTGAGTGAGCATTATATATATTGATTGCCGATCGGCTTCCCGGAATGTCCTCCCAAGGCTTCTCGTTGGAGTAGACTGATCTGGAATCGGAGTTCACCCAAGCTTCCTTCTTGTAGTAGCGCGTGGTCATGACGTCATCCACAGCTATAAGTTCGCCATCTCCTGAGAGCGTCAGTCCTTCCGTGAAGTTCTCCCACTGTCCAGCACAGCTCAGACTTAGAGAGCCGATAGCTCCTGAGTCAAAAGACACTGTCGCTGCAAAACATTCTTGCGCGGGGCTGACGACTACGCGTTTTGCGTAGACTTCTGTCGTGCGACCCGCGAAATGTTGTACGAGATCACACATGTGAATTGCATTTCCGACGAGGAAGCTCTTTCCGGATTCCTCGATGTCCCATATGCCTTCATAAGGACCACATGAATATTTCACATCCACGAGCTTAATGTCCCCGAAAGACGGCCTTTCGGTACACTCTTTCGCGATAACATAGGATGTGGCATAGCGCTTCATAAAGGCCGTCATGCCAAATGTATTGTTCTCTTCTGCAGCATTGACCAAAGATGCTGCGTCAAGGAGTTTTGTTGCGGTCGGTTTCTCGACAAGAATTGGGATCCCTCTGCTGAGACAGGCCAGGCCGATTTCCACATGCACCTGAGGGGAGCTGACAATAATGACTCCGTCGAGTTCTTCTTTGTCGAGCATAATCTTATAGTCTGAGTAGTGTCTGAGGCCGCCGAACCTTCTCGCGTGACCTTCTGCAAGCTTCTCGTCGAGATCACATACCGCTACCAGATCGGTTTCTTGTGAGAAAGGTATGCACGGGTAAAGACAGCAGGTGGCATGAAAGCCACAGCCGACAAATGCTATGCGAGCTCTTTTTTCGGGCATAATGTGCAACTCCCTATGACTGACTAATTCTAATCACTCAAATGCTTAACCTTTTTCAGGAGAGATCTGCGTGCTTCGACTCCGTCTTCATATCCCAGCTCTTTGAGGCGTGAGACTCCTACATGGGCCCCTTCATTGAGCGCCCCGCATCCGAACCACCAGACGGAATCTGGCTTGTACCGGAGAATGTCCTCAATGTCTATCTTCCAACTTGTTTCGAGCGGCAAAGGCATCGGCCAACTCTCGCACCAGGTCATAACTCCGCGAGGAAGGTAGAATACCTTGCAGCCCTCTTGTTGGGGACGGTTTATGCACCAATCCATCAGTGCCTCGCGATATCGCCACTTGTCATACCAATAGGTTATGATGTCCCAGTCAGGGCAACGGTCGTGCACCATATCGAGGCTGAGTTCCTGGAGGACAGCGTGATCAGTCGCTCCTGGAGCCGAGATTGTCGCGAAATCTCCTTCAAATCCTTTCTGTCTTACCGTTTTTTCGATTGCTTCGAGGACAACAAGTCTGGCATGAGTAGCATAGTCTCGCCAGTCTGCGAGGTCACTGAAACGAGGATCAAAAGGTTTGCCGATATCGTCAAATTGAGGTCGCTCGTTTTCTTCTGCCCATGCGTTGTACAATGGGACACGACGTGGTCTGGATAAGTTGTCGAGTTCAAATTCAATGACGAGCCCGTCAATTTCCGGGAAAAGTCCAAGCACTTCTTCTACAATTTCCACCGAACGTTCCATTACCATTGGATCGTCAGCGTCGTACAACCCGACCTGGAATGGAATGTCAATACCACCCATTTTGTTCCAGATCGTGTGTGGTGAACCGCCGAAGGTATTCACGCAGAAGTAATTCAGAACTGTCATGATCCAGAATTTGATACCGCGCTTGTGCGATTCTTCGATTACGAAGCGCAATAGATCATTGTCAGAGTCGATGACCGGAATGCCGGGCAATTGATCAAGGTATGGCAGCTTTGATTTGTAGCCGGTTGAGACCCACTTCACACTGACCGCGAGTGAATTCATTCCGGCGCTAGCCATATCCTCAAGAAGGGACAGATAGTCATCTTTCTGAAACATCTCCATCCCGCCGGCTCCAGGAGTGGTGTAGTCCCAGAAGCCGTGTTCTGCAAGCCGTGTTGGCTTCGCTCGTGTTGAAATGTCTGTACTCATCAGCTCCACCTATAGAATCAAATCACTTAATGATCTCTTCGGGACATGGTGCACGCCGTCTTTGTCGCGCCAGTACTTTATGTTTCCGTCCTTGCCGACGGTTTCAATCACGACGGTCTCTTTTGGCTTGCCGATTGCCAACACAAGCATAATGTCGTAGCGTTCAGAGATATTCAGTGCAGACCGCAGTGCTGATCGCTCAACTGAGCCAATCATGCACCCGCCGAGTCCCTTCTCGGCAGCGCCGAGGAGTATGCTTTGGCTGGCAATGCCGTGGTCGCAGCCGGAGGATCTGCTGATTTCACTGTCCCTGATGACGATAACATATGCGGAAGGACGCTCTCCTTCTTCCGGCCCATCCCAGTCGTCAAGGTAACCAGCCCAACCGAGATAGGGGAATATGGTGGCGTTCGTTTCGGGATCACATGAAAGGAAGTATTTGAGCGGTTGTATATTCGCCCCTGAGGCGGATAGTCGTGCCAAATCCACAAGTTCCTTCAACGTTTCCAGGGGCACCGCCTCGTTTTCATAGAATCTTCGAAAGCTTCTATTCTTCTCAATCAGTTCGTGAAGCATTCTCTTCCCCCTTGATTCAGTAGGAATCTTCTACGTGTCAAAGCTCATTTTCTATTTCACAAACCCGCTCCTGTCCGATCCCGATCAAAGAGCGGACAGATTAGCACCTTGTGTCTTTTGGTTCAAGTGTAGTTGGCCGGTAGCGTTAGGCTATTTTGTAATAAGATGTACAATTTGTGATAGTGTTTGCATTGGGCTCCGCGCAGCGCTATAGTCTTGCCCGCATGTGGTGAGGTTGTACGGCAACTGAGCCGTGCGGCTGGTCTCACAATGATACCCTTTTCTGATGTGACAAGGAGATTATTAATGGGCGGCAAGAAGCGGACAGAAGACAATCGCACTCCTTTGGAGGTGGCAACGTCTATTGCGGATCGATTTCTCAAGATCGATCCTCCGCGCAACACTTATATGTATCACTTCGGACTGCGTAGCCTGCCAGCTCTTTGGGAGGCGACCGGTGACGATAAATACCTGGACTTCTACATGAAGCATCGGGGAAGGATCATTTTCGATAAAGAGAACCCTGAGTACGACCTCTACATGTACAACGCGACGGGTGATAAGAAATATCTTAAGGGAATCGAAAACGTTGGCGAGAAGTTTCTGAATTGTGAATGGGTTGACAGTGAAGGGGGCTATCTCGATCCTTCAGGAAAATATACAGTTGACACATATAGCGGTTTCATGTGCAGCCCGATCTTTTACGCTCACATCTTGAAAGACGATCGTTTTCTCGATTCTGCCATGCTTCACTATGAGGTCAACAAGGGCTACCTTGCTGATCCCATCACCGGTTTGTGGTACAGTCGCTTTGGTCATCACATGCATCCGAAGAGGAATAGCCCTGGACGCTGGTCAAGAGGAAATGGCTGGTTGGTCAGCGGGTGGGGGATGACACAGCACCTCTGGAACCCGAAGCATCACGGCTATAAGCAGATGAACAAAGAGTGGCTGGATCTTTGTAGCGCTGTGGTCAGTTATCGGACCGATGCTGGTCTTCTGAGGCAGT
>Ga0180434_10006529_pt1 | contig 13388 bp, 8 predicted proteins | sample SS_ome_7_FD_132453 | JGI IMG/M metagenome (GOLD analysis project Ga0180434, IMG submission 132453) | Hypersaline lake sediment archaeal communities from the Salton Sea, California, USA - SS_1_D_2 metaG | ecosystem: Environmental > Aquatic > Non-marine Saline and Alkaline > Hypersaline > Sediment... | reverse complement strand
GCGGTCGCCGGTATAGGCCATCACCGGGACGCCATTGATGTGAACCTGCAGGGACAGGCCGGATAGGCGGAGACGAAGGTCGTGCCAGCGGTCCCTATCGACAGGGTAGCGTTTGCGCAGACGCTTGAAGCGTCGACCGTGTATGAATTCATACAGTATGATGCACTTGTGATGGGCGTCCAGACCGAACAAGAAACAGTGGCCGGGATCACGGTATCCGAATGCCAGTCCGCCCGCACAAGCCTGGCAGCCTGTCAGCAGATTGAAGGTAAGCTCGATTTGGCCTTCGTTGACGGGAGGCGCGGTGGCAATTGCCAGGGGAAAAAAATGGTCCTGGTAAAGCTGTTTGAGGAAGGTCTGGTAAGCGCCTCTCCGGTTGCCGGCCAGTTGCTGCAGCGGTGGCAGGGGTGTGTCGGCCACTGCAGCCCCGTCCTGAACGACGACCGAGCGCCGGTTCAGGGTGGCCTGCCGCCAATGACCCCAAAGCGGGCGGAACGAGGGCGGCAGATCCCCGGTTGCAGGTGGGCGGGGGGCACTCGTTGACATAAAGGTGGCGCGCAAATCCTGGAGGACCCAGGGGCCGACAAGCATCGGGTCGATTTTACAACCATAGGTCAGCAGACGTCCCGTCTGGTGCAGAAGCTCCCGGCAGTAGGCCCGATCGCCGGCGGCCACGGACGCCTCCAGCAGAGACCCGTTGATATGAAGGGCGAAACCGAGCTCGTCCAGGACCTCGGCCAGAAAGCGGGTGTGCAGACAGCGGTGGTAATAGGGGCCTGTTCCCCCCGCGACACGCAGTCGGATGTGATGGGGCGCATGCCCTGACGGTTGACAGACGTCGAGCATGGATGTTTGCCGTTCAAAAGGCATGGTCACATAGAGGGACGTATCGGCGATGAAGGCATAACCGTCGATTAACAAGCGCCGGGCTGTGGCCGTCTCACGGTGGGACCATGACAATCCCGACCAGAACGCCTGCAGAAACTGATGACCGGTAGATGCGACGGGGGGAGCGGATACGGTTTGGCGGGTGAAATCCGTGGCGACATTGGCGCCGGTCCAGTGGATGACCTGAATGGGATCTCTGGTATCCGTTCGGCGGCTGTGCAACGTTTCCAGCGCGAAGGCATGGGTTTGTTTTAGAAGATCATGAACCGTGAGGTCATTGTCGGGTTGGGGCTGGCCATCCGAAGGGTCATGGTGGCTATGGGTGATCCGGTTCGACAGGGCACGCAACCGTCGGCGTGGCGGTGATTCAAAAGGGTCGGAAAGCGATTGTGATGCCCTGCCGCCGCTGGCGGGGATTCGTCCGGCATAGACCGTCGCCTTGTCTGCGTAGAGCGTGACCCACTGCCCCTGAATCCATCGGTCAGCCACCCGCCCGGTGTCCACGATCATCGGAACGCCGAATTCGCGCGCGACCGATGCCAGATGGCTGGCGGCACTGCCTTTGGTGGCGATGACGCCCCGCACCCGGGCGACGGTCGAGGCATATTCGGGCCCGGCTTTGGGAATCACGAGAATGCTGTCGGCCGGGATGGTTTCCGACAAGGCGGAACCGGCGTGGTAAAGACGGCCGGTGACAATCCCGCTGCAGGCGTTGCGACCGCCGATGTGAAGGACCGGGAGGCTCTCGAGCGGCAGAACGTCAGCGGCTTCGGATGGCGGGGGGGCATCCAATCCAAGGGATCGCGACTGCAGGAGATGAAGGTGCCGCGCGCTATCGATGGCCCATTCAACATCCTGGGGGGAACCAAAATGCTGTTCCAGGCGTTCGCCCCAATCCGCCAGGCAGCGGGCCGACGCATTGTCGATCGGTGGATGCTTCTGGTCTTCCGGGGCCAGGGGTTCCAAGCGGGTTCCGCCCTGGGGAAGCGCGGTGATCCAGTGGGATTGATGGGCCGTATGGTGGGGCGTGATGCGTCCGGTCCGGCGGCAAACACCGATGGCATAAGGCGCGCTGTCGCCGCTCATCAAATATTCCCCCAGCCCGCGTATGGCGCTGATCTGAAGATCGGTATGTTCCGGCTGGGAAGGGTTCCGCGTATAGACGACGCCGCTGGCCTGAGCGGCCACCATGGCCATGATGATGACGGCCATGGGAGTCGTCCGGTCATCCAGTCCGCAGCGCATACGATAGAGAACGGCGCCGGAATTGTACTTGCTGGCGAGCACTTCTTTGTAGGCGTTCAGCACCGATCGTGCCGGGACATTCAGGAGCGTGGCGAATTGCCCGGCAAAGGAAACCTCGGTATCTTCTCCGATGGCGCTGCTGCGCACGGCGGTCAAAACGGGTTGTTCCTGATCCGCCTGCCATTGGTTCAATTTGTCCTGAATGGCGCCTTCGATCTTAAGGGGCACAGGCGCGTCAAGAATGAGCCGGCGTATCGCTTCGCAGCGTTCATGGACAAGCACCGGGTGCTCCGGCGATAGATCCCGCAGGTAAGCATCGATCATGCCCGGCAATTCGTTTTCGGTCATGAAGTCGTCGAAAGCGCTGGCTGTCAGGACAAACCCCTGCGGCACGGGAAGATTCAGCGTATTGCCGATGGCTGCCAGATGGGCGGCTTTATGCCCGACAAAGGGGGCCATCTCGGCATGAATTTCCTTGAGGGAAACCAGAATGGGGTGTTCGGGAAGGCTGAGGGCGGGATCAAAAAGCGGGGTCGTGTGCCGGTCAAACTGCTGGTGGGCCTTGAGAAGATCGCCACAACGCCGGTCGCCGAGATCACCCAGGGCGACCATCATTTTCTGGGCCGCCAGCTGCAATCGGTCATACAGGCGTTTGATGGCGTCCATATCGACCGCACCGCTGGTATGCTCGATACTTTCGAATTCGGCCAGGAGATCCATGGCTTCGCCATACGGGGACAAAAGATCCTGATAACGGATGGCCGCATCCGACATGGGGTGGGGGGCGGGGGGCGGCAGAACCTGCCGCTGGTGTTGTTGGGTCGGGCAGGTTTTGGGTTTGGCCATTGACGTTTTCCCCAGCACGGGGCGGCTGAAAGGGAGCCCGGAACAAGAGCAGGGCGATTTAAAAAGCCGCGGTCCTTCATTCTTCTGAAGATAAGGCCCTTTTGTCAAATGATTTATGTGGAAACAGGGCTTGTCGGAACCGAGACAATCGCTTAAGATAAGGCATAACGGGCTGGGACCATTTTTGACGAATCATGGATACCGGATAGATGGTTGCGGATGAACTAAAAGAAGTCGTCGTGCCACGGGAAGAGGCGACATTCTGGCTGGATCGCTGGGGCTATTGGTGCAATGCGCACGGACGGTTTCAACACAAGAAGATTATCGACTACTTTCACGCCGCCATCGCAAGGGATGACAAAGGATATTTTGTTGCCCAGATGAACGGGGATTGCCGTGAGAAGGTTTATTTCCGGTATGAAGACACGGCCCTGTTCGTTTTTGATATTCTGCTGGATGACGGCCCGACCCTCGTGCTCAACACCCGGAAGCGTATCCCGCTCGATCCTGAGGGGCTGTTTATTCATAACGATTACCTTTACATGCGTCAGGATGGCGAGCTGATCAAGTTCAACGAACGCAGCATGCTGAAGATCAGCGCGCTGTTCGAACACGACGGGGACACCTGCTTCATTACGATTGGAGAAGAGCGCAAGGCCATACGCGATCGCGATGCCGCAGAAGCGACTATAGACGGCGAGCGTCAATCGAATCCCTAAAAAAGGCCCTGTCGTGGTAAATCCCAGACCCTGGAGAGGAGGCAACGGATGAAATGGTTTGTTTACCTGTTCGGCATGGTATGGATCGCGGCCGGTGGATTTCTTATACTCTATACGGATCAATGCCGTGACATTATGGGAAAAGCATTCGCACGAATGGGGCGGGTGCCCATGGCCGTGACGGCGGCCGTCATTGGACTTTTACTGGCGCTGTCGGCCCGCGGAAGCGCCAACGCCGGTGTGATCCTCGTTATCGGCCTTCTGGCGATCGGCAAGGGGGTGGCCTTTTTCTGGAACCCCAATCAGATTTATGAAAAAACCCTGGGGTGGTGGTTGGCGGATGCCGCCGACCAGACCTATCGACTGGCCGGCATTATTGTTGTGGTCCTGGGGACAGCCCTGATCTCCTGGGCCTGATGGCGGCCATGTTTTTTTTTCACCGAAACGATCAGACGTTCCAGACCGCTGCCCGAACTCGCTGGCAGTCGGGTCTCTTCTGTCTCCGCCGGTCTATCGGCAACCTGTCCCTGCTGATCCTGATGCTGCTGGTTGTCCCCGTATCGGCCGACGATATCTATCGATGGCGGGATGCGGCCGGCGTTTTGCATTTTTCGGACAGCCCGCCCGCTTCCGGAAAAGCCGATCGGATTTCCTCCTCGACGGGCACCGACTTTTCCCGGATCCCGCAACCACAGTCGGCCGCAACCCTATCGGATGTTTCGCGCGGTGGTGTTTTCTGGCGCATCGAGAATGGTCGATCGGCGCCAAGTTTTCTATTGGGCACGATTCATTCCGCCGACCCCAGGGTGCTGGACTGGTCCGCCGAAATCGATCGGGCACTGATGCAGACGGCCAGTTTCGTAATGGAAATGGAGTTGAACACGGACAGTTTTTTCAAGATCGGCAGTGCCGTGATGCTCACGGACGGCCATGATCTGGCCGCCCTTCTGGGGGCGTCGGATTACCGGCGTCTGGTGGCGGCCATGGCGTCGCATCCTGTGCCGGAAACCATTTTTCGCAACATGAAGCCGTGGGTGCTGCTGGCCTTTTTGAGTCAACCCGCAAACGGTAGCGGGGAATTCATGGATTTACGCCTTTACCGGCAAGCGAAGGCCCAGGGGAAAGCGGTTTACGGGCTGGAAACCGCCGCGGAACAGGTGGCGGTTTTCGACGGGTTGCCGATCGAGGACCAGGTAGCGTTGCTGCGATCGACGCTGGACCACCTGGCGGATCTGCCGGTGATGCTCGATCAAATGGTCAATACGTACCTGACCGGTGATTTGACGGCGATTGCAGCGCTGGCCCAGTCATTGATGAAAATGGACGGCAGCGAGCTTGAAACGCGATTTCTCCTGCGGCTGAACGACGAGCGCAACATCCGCATGGTAGCGCGCATGATGCCCCGCATAGAGCAGGGCGGCGCCTTTATTGCTGTTGGCGCCCTTCATCTGGCCGGGCCGACCGGCATCGTCCAACAACTATCAGAGCGCGGCTACCGATTGAGCCCGGTGGAGTGATATGGAAATGAAACGCTTCTTCCTGTTACAACGAAACGTGGGCAGTGCCGGCAAAATCTTCCGGACCCAAAAGTTTCTTACAAAAGACAGGCCACGAATAGCTCATGGGAGCAGCCATGGCGCGCTTCGAACCATCGGCCTGACGTTTCTGGCGGTGCTGATCGGAGCGTCCGCCGTGACAGCGCAAACCCCGGCGCCCGACCGGGGGCTCGACGAGATCGCCCGGGTGAACGGCGTTGTCATTACCCGTCGCGAGTTCCAGATCGAATACCGGCAGGCGGTCGATAAGCACGTGGATGAGGGGCAACCCGTCAATGAGGCCTATATTGCTCCGATTCGCCGGGCCGTGATCCAGCGTATGGTCGAGGAGGAACTGTTATTTCAGGAGAGTCGGCGTCTGGGAATCGCGGTGTCCACTGAGGAACTCGACGATCGCATTGCGGCGGCGCGCGCGCGTTTCGACAGTGAAGGCGCCTTCGCCCAGGAGATCGCACGCCTGCATATGGACGAAAACCAATACCGGCGTAAACTTCATCGCCAGATGGCCATTGACCGGGTTATCGAACGCCAGGTGATGCCGTCCATCACGCTTTCCGAAGAGGAAATCCGCCAGTTTTACGACGCCAACCCGCAGCGCTTTAAGACGCCCGAGAAAATCCGGTTGAGCCACATCCTCATCCGCTTTGCGCCGGGGGAAAACACGGATCAACCGACTCAGGCGCGGCGCAAGATGGAAACGATTGCGTCGCAACTGACCCAGGGTGCTGATTTTGCGGCCTTGGCCAAGGACTATTCCGAAGAACCCCGCCGGGAGTATGGCGGTGACCTGGGATATGTCGAACGCGGTCAAATACTGCCGCAACTGGAAACCGTTGCTTTTGAGCTGGAGGTGGGGGAGACCAGCCCCATATTGACCACGGGGCATGGATTTCACCTCCTCCGTGTCACCGACCGCAAGCCGGGAAAAGTGACCACGTTCGAAGAAGCCCAACCCGAGATACGGCAAACCCTTTTGCAATTAAAACGCGACCGGGCGGTGAAAGCCTATGCCGATACCATCAGAAAAAAGGCGGATATCCGCGCGGCGCAATAGAACCCCGTCGCGAATGCCTGAGGCCATCGACTCCCAGATTTTTTGAGATGATTTCCTTTCGGTCTTGCCATCAAACGAGAAATCCCCATCATAAGTCCTTACACGGCAATCGCTGCCATGTGCGCCTCTCGAAACGGCGGTTTGGCGATCGATGAAACGGAAAGGACCCTCACGCATGGTGGATATCACCTCTTTGACCCGACAGGTGCGCCGAAATTGCACCCTGTCCGATGCGCGCTTTGCCGGACACTATTCCGTGTGCGGATTGGTCATGCGGTTGCGTGATCTTTACAAGTGGGAGCATTCCCTGGATCCTTATGAAGAACATGCGGCGTCGCAAGTTCTGGATTGGATCGGCAGGAAAGAAACGCTGTGGGAAGCGCTGCAGGAAAGTGAATTTGACGATTTGGTCATCGACGGTCAGCGGATCGACCCTTTCGATACCGAAACAATCAACCGGCGGATCGAACCATTGCATCTTTTTTATGGCGCCGGATACGCTCACAGCCTGAAACCGTCCTTTCTGCTGGCTGCCATCGACCGTAAAAGCGCTGTCAACGGACATCCGGTGGTTTTCCTGTCCAAGGAGATGGCCCGGGACCTGCTAACCCTCCCGGCCTTGACCCAGGATGACACCATTGTGGTGCGACAATCAGCCGCAGGGCTCTATGTCTGGGACCGGATGCTGTACTTGACTCAATCCGGGCGGCCTTTCTTCCGTTTCGCCTTGTCGGCTTGCGGCATTGCTGAAAAAGATTTCGGTTCGCTGCGGCGTTGTCTCCCCGCGGTGACGCAAGCCCTGCACGATACTTTTCTGTATCACGAGATCGGGGAATTGTCCGACCACTGCTTCAATCGCGATATCTGGCGGGACATCATTGCCGCGCTGCCCCACACCCCGACGGAACTGTTGGTGCGCACGGTCAAGGATGTTCTGGCGGACACCGGCCCAAAAGGGACATTGCGCCATATCCGGAAAAACCAACAGGCCGCCGCACTTGGGTTTTATGCTGCCTTTCTGGACGGTTTAGGGAAGAAACTGTTTCCGGAAATCCGTGCAACTGTCGCCGGCTTCATGACGGATGGCGACTGGCAAGCGGTTGCGGCCATGGTGAATTCCGTGCACCGGAAAGCTGAAACCATGGCACATACGATCACCGCCCTCTATAGCGAGGGAATCCAGGACCACGATCCGGTCTGGGTGAATGAAACATTGAACCGCCGGTATATCGAACCGCTGAGCGCCTAACGACGACAGACCTCTGAAAATCGACTTTTTTTGAGACGTGCGATTTTGCCGGCATCGTCCTTTTCGCCACGGTTGATTCCTACACCTCCCTGATGCTAAACTCCCTTCATTATCGAAGTATTCTCCATTCGCTTACCCGAAAATTTATCGTTGGATATCGAATTCACGAACCACCGCGGATCATGGCGCTGATCCCATTCACGTCTCGCGGTGCCGGGTTGCGGCGATTCCGATGTCGTTGCCCTGCTTACGAGGAAAGGGACGCGTATGTGCACAGGAGCAGGGAAGGGGGCGGACAATCCGGCCAAGGGGCTGCGAACATCGGTGCGGCCTGATGGTCGTTTTCGGGTAGCGCTCCACCAGCCGTCGTATCGGGTGGCCAACCTGCGACCGCATGAACGGGTCTGTGAATTGGGGCGCCTCGCTGACGGATCTTCGGTCACCAATCAGAAGAATTTCCCGGAAGGAGTGGTGGACGCCTTGGAAACGGACAGCGTATTTGAGATCGCGAATCCCTTTCCCTTTCGTGGAACAACGTATATTGGGAAAACCTGGGCCGATGATAAGCGCCGCGATTCTTCCACCATCCGCCTGCCCCGGCGATCGGCTGTTTCCATGCTGCAATGGCTGCGCGAACATTGCTCGGCAGCGGTGTCGACCACCACCACGCCGTCTGATTTGCTCAAAACCTTGCCGGAACCCGTCCAACTGGCGCTGGCTGTCAATTCCACCGATCCGGAGGATCTGATTCTTCTGGCCGAGGCTGCCGGTGATTTTGTATACGATACCGCCACCGGGCGTCCTGCTGGTTTGTGCTACGCCAGACGATCGGACGATTCCGTGCGCCCCCGGATTCATAACCGGACCCTTTTCGAAGCGGTGGCCAATAATGCTTATTTACCGGATGACTACAAGGACGCCATGGTTCTGCGGCCCGGTGCGCAGGGTGGCAGCGCCATTGTCGGTGAATGGCGTGGGGAGCGCGGCAGTCATGTTTTCGAATACCTGCGCCGCAACAGTTATATTCCCTGGGGGCACTATGCGGCGAATATGGCCAATGACGCCGTCCGTTATCAGCCGGAGGCCCTGACGATGGACGATATGATCGGTATGCGTCATCTCTATTACCAGCGGACCTACGTTTGTCTGGCGGAAATGATGGGACTGACACTACCTCCCATGGGACAGACACTGAAACTGCAAGACCTGGAGTGCCTGCGGCGTAAAATTCTGGCACGCTTTCACGATACCGACAACGCGTATGGGATGCCCTTTAATGGCGGGCTGTGGGGATGGAACCTGGGGTTCGATTATGCCCCCAGCCGGTATCGCCTGAACGCTTCCCATCAGCAGGTTCATCAGCAATATGCCCTCATCCCCCGCCACGCGCCCTCCTTCGAAGCTTCGACGAACGATGGCGCTCATTCGCTGCCGGCCTATGCCTGCGGCGATCTGATTCATGATTTTATCCGGGCCTATCGGGACGCGACCGGCGTTGATTTTTTCACGGCTTATATCGATGCCATTCACAACAATCAAAGGACCGACGGCCGTGCCGCGGGGCCACATGAACTGATCGTCCACAAGGACGAAAACGTGATGCTTTTCGTGCCCAAGGCCCAGACTTCCCAGTGGGAGCTTCAACTGGCTACGCTGGCGCCGGTGGGCAATATTCTGGAAGCGGATGACGCCACACGACGATCACTCGATCGCGCCCTGCTGACGGCGGTGCAGACACTGGGACGCATGGGCGCCAGAATGATCACCACTATCGAGTATGCCAAGCGATTCGATGCCGGTGATACGGGGCAGCACCTGTTGTACAGTTTCCTGCCGCGGTTGCCGGAATCTCCCGGCGCCTTCAGCGAGGCCCAGATGCGGTGGATTATCGGCCATTATCCCGAAGATTTTGCCGCCGCCTGCCGGATGCATAGACCCGCTCTGGCATCGGGATAGCATCGCCGTCTTCTCAATTCACTTCCCACAGCATGGCTGTACGTCATTTTCGGGGTGACAGCTTATCGCTCGCCTTCGCGCGCTGATATCTCAAAAGCAGTGCAGCAGGCGCCCTTATCGTTTGGCGGGCCCCTTGTCGGGACCGCTCATCTATCAGCGTCACAGGTTATCCTTCCCTATCAAGCAGGGCCGTAGCCGTGTATAAAACAGCACGTGGTGCACATCGGTATACGCGTTCTGCGCTTTCCCGTGTGCCAAAACCGTGGCATCCGCTTGCAAACAACGATTTACCCCCATCTCAAACACCCATGGCTCGAGGAGGACGCGCGGATACGCACAGATGATGGCGAATGCAGCGGGAGACATCCGGCAATAACGGCGAAGGCCATTTTCAGGCGCAAATTTTGCAGAATTAACAAGCAGACCGATATCATTCTGAAAGGAGGCCAGCTTATGCCGCTCCGACTGAAAATTGCACAATCGACCGCCGCCAAGGCCGCCGTTTATCGCTTTCGTCACCAGGTATTCGTGGAAGAAGAGCGCCGGTTTCAACATTCGGGCAATCATATAATTGACCAGTACGACAGCTTTGCCGAAACCATCAACGTTCTGGCCTTCGATGGCCAGCAGCCCATTGGCAGCATCCGCGTCATCATGGAGAATGACGTCGGGTTCCCCGCCGACGATTTCTACGATTTTACGTCTTTTCGCAGCACCCTGCAGGGCGCATGTGCCTGCATCGGGTGGTTGTGCTGCACCAAAAAATTCCGACGGCATCCGGGGCTGGTGGTGGGCCTCATCAAGATGTGTTTTCGTGAAATGCACAAAAAAGGCGCTCGTCATGTCCTGGCAACACTGCATCCACCTGTTCTGCCGATGCTCGAGCGGATCGTCGGCGCGCATGCGATCGGACCTGAATTTTACAGCGAGGAATTGCAGGTCGCCATGCTTCCCGTGCATGTCGACCTCCACCAATTGCCGCCCGGCGGTCGGGAGACGTTTGATGACCCTTCCGATATGATTTTAGCCGATTCCAATGAGCGCCGGATCTACCGCAAAGGCGAAGTGGTGGTTCGAAAGGGTGAGCGCGGTGAAGAGGCGTTTCTAATGATGCGGGGTTCAGTGCGCGTCGTGGGCGAAGACGTCACTGATGCCCTGCCAACGGAAAGTCCCATGTTCGGGCCCGGCCAGATTTTTGGCGAGCTTTCACTGCTCGACGGTGGTCCACGGACATCGACGCTGGTCGCCAATTCCGCCGAAGCCGACGTGATGGTCTGGAAACGCGCCGAACTTCTCCAGCAGCTGCGATCCAACCAGGAAAAAGCATTACGCATCCTCGAACTGCTGGGGACCCGCTTGCGTCACCAAATCGAGGGGCGTCGCGACAACCCGCCCGTTTCTCTGGCCGCCCGCATTCTGGTGGACAGTTCGCACCGCGGGGCGTTGCCGGTCGACATGCAATGGCTGAGTCGCCAGTGCGGTATCGGTGGGCACGCCTTTCAGGACATCATGGCATCGTGGGAGCAGGCCCACTGGATCACGACGGATCCGGAAAAGGGGTGCCTGGCGGTGAATGATCGCGACCGCCTGATGGCACAGATCGGGATGCCTTGATGATGACATTGGCGGCGAACGGGCTGCTGAACGAATTTGAGAAAATGATGCCGAAAGGCATGGACGAGGAGCAGCGATAGTGATGGAAAACCTATCCCACATCAGCAAACTTCGCGCGCTGGGGTACCAGAACAAATACCATTATCTGGAAGAAGCGCTGTCGCGCAATATCGGTTTCCTGACGCTGGCCGAGCAGGACCGACTGTTGAATGCCACCGTGGCCATCCCCGGGCTTGGCGGTGTGGGCGGAGAACACCTGGTGACCCTTGCCCGGTTGGGGATTGGTCGCTTTCAACTGGCGGATTTCGACATATTCGAGCCGGCCAACCTGAACCGCCAGTATGGCGCCAAAACCAGTCATCTCGGACGCTCCAAGCTCGACGTGATGGTCGAAGAGGCACTGAATATCAATCCCTACCTGGATATCCGGAGATTTCCGGACGGTGTCCAAAAACAAAACCTCGATTCATTTCTGGATGGGGTCGACGTGGTGGTGGACGGGATCGATTTTTTTAATTTTGATATCCGGCGATTGGTCTTCAATCGGGCGCGAGCACGGGGAATCCATGTCGTCACGGCGGGGCCCCTGGGCTATAGTGCCGCGATGCTGGTGTTTGCACCCGATCGGGGTATGGGATTCGACGATTATTTCGATATCCATGACGAGATGACCACCGAAGAAAAGCTTTTGTCGTTCATGATCGGTTTGTCACCCCGGGCAACCCACCGGCAGTATGTCGACCCGGGGCGCATCGACCTGGAAAATCAACGCGGGCCTTCCCTGGGAGCCGGTTGCAACAACTGTGCATCGGCGGCGGCCGCGGAAGTTGTCCGCATCCTCCTGGGGCAGAAAGGAATTCGTCCGGCCCCGTATTATTTTCAGTATGATCCCTATGCCAGGCGGTTTCAACAGGGCTACCTTCTTTTCGGCAACCGACATCCGCTCCAGCAGCTGAAGCGCAAGGTCATGCAGCGGGGCTTGGCTAAATCGGCGGGAGGTTATGTCCCTGTGCCGCCCCGTTCTCCACTTGTTGACGTCCAGGGACCGGATCTTCCCACGGCTGTCATGGATTATCTCCTGCGTGCCGCGATCCAGGCCCCATCCGGTGACAACTGCCAACCGTGGTGGTTCCGCACCGGCAAGAACCGCATCGATATCGTGCTTCGACCGGATGCCGATCGCTCATTGTTCAACGTCAATCAAACAGCATCGATGATTGCCTGCGGCGCGGCATTGGAAAATCTATTGATCGCTGCATCGCGCTATGGCTTCGAGGGCAAGGTTTCCTACCGGCCGGGGGGAGAGACGCATGATTGCCTGGCAAGTGTTGTTTTCCACCGCTCGGAAATCGAGGAGGATCCGCTGCAGCGGTTCATTTGGGAGCGCCATACCAATCGAACCCGTTATCGCCAGGGCGCGTTGTCACCGGCCCTGCTGATCGAGCTCCTCCAGAGCCTGAAGGCGTCTCCCTCGATGGAACTGAAGCTGTATCATTCCAAGGAAGATATTCGTGCCATTGCCGGACTCGTCTATCGGGCCGATCAGATCCGGGTGGCGTCGCGTGCCTTGCACGAGCACCTCATGCGCATGATCCGCTTTACTGATGACGATGTCCTGCGGAAACGCGATGGGTTTCCGCTGCAGAATCTGGAAGCTGGCTGGGGCGGTGAAGTATTCCTGCGGATGACCCGAAGCTGGCGGTCCATGACGGTTTTCAATCGATTGGGAATTTCCCGGATCGTGCCGCTGATCTCCTATCGCGGTATCCTGCAGGCGCCCTTGGTCGGATTGCTCAAGTGCCCGGACACCAGACTCGAAACCATGCTCAAGGGCGGCCGCGCCCTTGAGCGTGTGTGGTTGACGGCGACACGCATGGGGCTTTCTTTCCAGCCCATGACGGCGGTAACCCTTTTCTGGATGCGCTGGCGGATGAACCAGCTGGAGGCGCTAGGTGGAAAACACGAACGAATGCTGCAATCCCTCTGGGAAACGTATCACCGGATATTTGATGTCGCTCCCGACAGCGAAGAAGGGCATATAATGCTTTTCCGCATCGGCGTCGGCGGTCGCGTCGCTTGCCGCACGGCCCGCAAACTTCCAGAGGCCTTGATGCTGCCGAACTAACCCGTCCCCATCCCTCATCGGAATCCTATTGCCCAATTATCAGCCAAAGTGCGCCGCAATCGTTCGAGAACCATTGAACGGTTTGTTAAAGGCGGCCTTTGGCGATGGGCAGATGCAATTTTTGATTGACAAAGAT
>Ga0180434_10006525_pt1 | contig 13394 bp, 9 predicted proteins | sample SS_ome_7_FD_132453 | JGI IMG/M metagenome (GOLD analysis project Ga0180434, IMG submission 132453) | Hypersaline lake sediment archaeal communities from the Salton Sea, California, USA - SS_1_D_2 metaG | ecosystem: Environmental > Aquatic > Non-marine Saline and Alkaline > Hypersaline > Sediment... | reverse complement strand
CCTCATGCATCTCCCCGTCGTAGAGATCCATTCGCAGCGTGTTCCCGTCCGGCGAGAACTCCAGAGACCCCCGCCGGGCCGTGATGGTGGTCGGGGAGGGGCCGCCGCCGGTATCGTAGATGGTGATGCCCTCCAGCTGGGAGCTGCGCTCATCCAGCTTCTTGATCAGGACGGTGTAGCCGGGAAATTCGTCCATGAAGATGCCGGCCTTGAAGGTCAGCGTAGGTCTCTTCTTGCCGATATCGGACATCAGCGTGCGGGCCCGCAGGTTGAACTCCGGGAGCACGAAATTGCTGAACAGGCTGATCAGCACCGCCAGAATGATGCTGGCCGCGAGGGCGGGCGCCACGATGGTGTAAAGACTTGTTCCGCTGGATTTTATAGCCGTTATTTCGTTGTCGGACGAGAGGCGTCCGAAGGCCATCAGGGTGGCCACCAGGACCGCCATAGGGACGGAGAGGGCCAGCATCCAGGCCAGATTGAGGCCGAAGATCTCCAGGATGGTCCAGGCGCTCAATCCCTTGTCGATGATCAGGTCCATGATGTCGATGATGAAATCCATCACCAGAACGAAGGTGACCACGAAGAAACCGAACAGAAACGGTCCGATATGTTCTTTAAGAATGTAGCGGCTCAGTATACGCATGGGGCCTTTCGGACGCCGGCAGAAGAGAACTCCCCGGATAAAGACCGGACGGTACGGGGATTATTGGAAATATAGTCCAGGCCGGCCCGGAGAACAAGTTTTTTTGAACTCCGGCCAAATTTTTGCTTGTCTCTCATTTGAGTTTTTGCTATTTTGGAAAAAGGACCTTTCGGGCAGGAGGTGGTATGGCCAACTGATAAGAATTATTAGGAGATGGGTCGAAAATCCCGTTAAACCAAAGGGACCCTTCGATCGTCTCACAAGAGGAAAAAAAACAGCATTCACCACGATGGTATCTATGTCGAACTTGCCCAAAAGAACCGCCATAACGGTCATGATATCCATTTGTATGGCGGTTTTTGTTATGTCCGCCGACGTTCGGGGACAGACCCCCGTGCTCTCCCCCCCCGCCTCTCTGGACCATGTGGTCATTCCCCTGGGAGATGCCCCGTCCTACGGGCTGGTCTCTGCCGGCCTGTCATGGCCGATGCTTTCCAATGATGCTCTCCGATTACAGCGCCAGGTCCTGATCGACGCCCCGGCCGGCCGGGTGATCCTGGAGGAGAGCGTCTACGGGATCCCGGTGGGCGTACCCCTGGTCATCCGGCTGGACGATTATCTTCGCCTGCGGGCCTCCAACAACCTGCAGTCGAACTGGAGAACTTTCAATCAGACCAGACTGAAGCAGCGGGGAGCCTCCGACTCGGGATCGCTGTTCGAGATCCAGATCCCGGTGAAGTTTCCCAAAGCCATCCGCAGCATCATCGGCGAGGGCGGGCCCGGCCTGAAAGTCACCGGCATGCGGCGCATCTCCTTCGCCGGCCGCAGCGAATGGACCGAGGGGCTGCAGCAGACGGCTACCTCCAAGCCCTCCAAATTTCCTTCCCTGAATATGGAGCAGCAGTCCCGCTTCACCATCGAGGGGACCATCGGCAGCAAGATCACCGTTTCGGTGGATCAGGACAGCGAGCGGGACAATGAACTGCAGAATAACATCCAGATCCGCTATACCGGGGAAGAGGATGAGATCGTCCAGGAGATCCAGGCCGGCAATACCAACCTGGCCCTGCCGAACACCGAATTCGTCGGGTATTCGGAGAACGTCAGGGGTCTGTTCGGCATCCGGGGCAAGGCCCAGGTGGGAGATCTCAGCCTGATCGCCATCGCCAGCCAGGAAAAGGGCAGCGGGGCCAGCGGCACCTTCCAGGCCGGGGCTCAGCAGGACTCCTCCATCATCCGGGACTACGACTACAAGAGCCACAGCCGGTATTTTCTGGATTTTCAGTACCGCGATCGCTACTGGGACACCGAAGGCGGGTTGTATGATCTGCAGACCGGTATCCATACCTACCAGCCGGCCGACTCGATCAAGGACATCACCGTCTATCTCGATGATCGAAACGCCTACAACAACGATGAGGGGGGCGGCGCCGTCCGGGCCTGGGCCTATGAATACCAGGGCCAGGGGGAGTACTACGACGGCATGTTCAACGAGCTGGAGGAGGAGGTCGACTACACCGTCGACCGCCGCCTGGGTTACCTGCTCCTGAAGACGCCGCTGCAGGAGGAGCATGTCCTGGCCGTGCGCTATACCACCAAGACCGATTCGTTCTGGTGGGATCAGGCCATCCCTCCCGACACCACCTTCCAGCTGAAGCTGATCAAGCCCCATAATGCCGTCCCCGAGGACACCACCTGGGTCCTGGAATGGAAGAACGTCTACGATCTGCGCACGCGCAACATTCAGAACACCCAGGACTTTCACATCAAAATCTACAAGGAGATCCCCAGCCAGCCGTCCCTGACCACCCAGGAGGACGGTACCCCGCTGCTGGAGATCTTCGGCCTCGATGTTGTCGATCAGACCGGTGTCCTTAATCCCGACGACGAGATCGATCTGGGCAGGTATCTGGTCGATCTCAGCCGCGGGGAGCTGATCTTTCCCGATCACCGGCCCTTCGCCCCGGTTGACCCGATCAACGACGCCCTGGAGCTGGAGGACAAGATCTCGGCCATCTACGACAGCGACGACGACCGAGCCAAGATCGATTCCAGCCGCTACTACATCAAGGTGGAGTTCGTCAACAAGAAAACCACCTACAGCCTGGGCTACATGAACGTCATCGATGGCAGCGTGGTGGTCACCGCCAACGGCGAGCGGCTGCAGGAGGGCAAGGATTACAGCGTCATTTATGAGATCGGTCAGATCTCGCTGCTCTCCGAGAAGGCCACCAATCCCAACGCCGCTGTCAGCGTCGATTTCGATTACGCTCCCTTCTTTATGCCGGCCCAGAAGACCCTGCTGGGAACCCGGGCGGAATATGGCCTGGGGGGGAATGCCCGGTTCGGGGCCACGGCGCTGTTCCGCAGCGAGAAGACCCTGGAGCAGAAGCCCCGGGTGGGGCAGGAGCCCACCCGGACCTTCGTCTGGGACGCCGACATGGCCCTCAAGTTCCAGCCCTCTATCATGTCCGCCGCGGTCAACGCCATTCCTCTGGTGGAGACCGACCAGCCCTCGTCGTTCAATGTCTCAGCCGAGGTGGCTCAGAGTGTGCCCAATCCCAATACTCTGGGAGAGGCCTATATCGACGATTTCGAGGGCAGCAAGGAAGCCCTCAACCTGTCGGTGATGAGGACCGCCTGGACCAGGTCCAGCAGCCCGCTTGATGACAGCAACCAGCCGCTTCCGGACAGCTCCGGACGCGGCGGGCTGATCTGGTACAACCCCTGGGACCGTGTTCTGGTCCAGGAGATCTGGCCGAACAAGAAGACGATCAGCGAGGACAGCCGTATCCATACGCTCAACCTGGAGTTCACCCCGGACACCAGTCTGGCTGCTCCCACCGGGGAACAGTGGGGCGGCATCATGCGCTATTTCTCCCAGGGCTACTGGGACCAGAGAAGGAGCAAATACCTGGAACTGTGGGTCAAGGGCGAGGAGGGGACGGTCAACATCGATCTGGGTATCATCACCGAGGATCTCGACGGCGACGGCATCCTCGACACCGAGGACAAAGTCCGCAACGGGCTGCGCGACGGCATTCTGGATGAGGATGAGGACACCGGACTGGACGGCGTGGCCGGCACGGACGGCACCGGCGTGGCCGGCGATGACGGTGACGATGACTGGTATTACGACATCGGGGTGGATAAATACGACTACCGGCGGATCAACGGCACCGAGGGGAACGCCGACGATCCCGACGCCGGCCGCCGGCCGGATACCGAGGATCTGGACAAGTCGGGATATCTGGAGACCGAGAACGGATATTTCCAGTTCAGCATCGATCTGGCCGATACAGTCAACCAGGTGGCCGGGACCGAGAGCGACGGTTGGCGTCTCTACCGCGTGGCCCTGAGAGATTCGCTGGCCGATTGGTTCCAGAAAAAGGGCGCCGCCGAGATCGACTGGCGGACGATCAAATATGCCCGCCTGTGGGTCACCGGCATGACCCGTTCGACCCTCATCCAGATCGCCTCCCTGGAGATCGTGGGCAACAAATGGGAGGAGCTGGGCGTGGCCCAGGCCGATTCGCTGAGCCAGGAGGTGGGATCCGACGAGAGCTTTGACCTGGCGGTGAAGAATACCCACGAGAACGATGACTACCAATCTCCGCCGGGGGTGACGCCGGAGAAGGACCGGGCCACCAACATCCCCAAGAGAGAGCAATCCCTGGTGATGAAGTTCACCAACCTTCGCCCCGACCACTCCGGATCGGCCCAGCGGATTCTCTATTCCCGGGAGGATTACACCGGATACGGCGAGCTGAGGATGTTTGTTCACGCCAGCGAGGAATGCTCCCCGGGCGATTCCAGCCGGGTGGAGTTCTTTTTCCGCCTGGGGGACAGCGCAAGTGATTTCTACGAGTTCCACACTCCGGTCTACTACTCCTCAGGGCTGTGGGATGCACGCAACGAGGTGGTCATCAATTTCGAGGAGATCACCGGCCTCAAGGATGCCCTGCTCAGACGGATCGAGGGGCAGGAGGGGGCCGTGTACGATACCACCGATGGAAATTATCGGATCTACGGGCAGCCGTCGCTGTCCTCGGTGAAGTGGTTCGAGATCGGCCTGATCAATCACTCCGAGGATGTCATCACCGGGGAGATCTGGCTTGACGAGTTACGGGTGACCAACGTCCGCCGGGTGGCCGGCTGGGCCGGACGGGTCTCGGTGGATGCGGATTTCGCTGATTTCGCCGGCTTTTCGTATTCTTACCGGAAGCAGGACAGCGAATTTCACGGCCTGCGGGACAAAACCGGATCGGGCATGACGACCAGCCGGCAGAACATCAGAGGCAGCCTGCATCTGGACAAATTCCTGCCGGCCGGGTGGGGCTTCTCCCTGCCGCTGCAGGGATCGTGGTCCACCGAGCTGCAGCTTCCCCGGCTCAAGCCGGGATCAGATATCGTTCTGCCGGCGGCTCAGCGGCAGGCCGATCGTACCGAATCAGATACCCGGACGGCCAATATCTCCATCAGCAAGGCGAAGAAATCGACCAACTGGATCGTGGCCTGGACCCTGGAGCGGATCCGGGCCGATCTGGCCCTTTCCAAAAGGGAGAGCCGCACTCCGACTCATCCGATCAGCAATTCTTCCAGCTACGATGCCTCCCTGAGCTATGATTTGACCCCGCAAAAGAAGCTCTCTCTGAAACCGCTGGGTTGGACCGCCTCGCTTCTGCCTGAGGCCATCTCGGCCACGGAATTTTCTCCTCTGCCCAGCCGGCTGGATTTCAGTTCCTCGCTGGCCCGGAGGAAGACCTATCAGGTGGACCGTCTGGACAACGAGAAGACCACCTATAACCGGGACCTGCAGAACCAGGCCCAGGTGGGATTCAGTCTGTTGAAAAGTCTGAAGGCCGATTACAACATTTCCAATGTCATGGATCTGCGCGACGATAGTCGCATCAACCTGAGCAAGCTTCAGTTGGGCAAGGAGATCAGCAGGAAACAGACGGCCACCCTGGATTACCAGCCGACCATCGTGAAATTCATCACCAACAGTTACAGCTATCGAGCCGATTACTCCGAGAATAACGATCCCAACAGCGGGGCCAGCGGAGGCCGTTCGGTGTCCGTGAAGAATGCCCAGGGGGTCGATCTCAATCTGAGTTTCAAAAAGCTGTTCGGTGACTGGGCCAAGCCCAAATCGACCGAGTTCGGACCCGGTTCACCGCAGTGGCTGGTATACCAGATCAGAAAGCTGGCTGGCCGGATAGATCCTGTCCGGGCCAACTATCAGAGAGACAAGAGCTTCAATTTGGCCGGCCTGTACTCCCGACCCTCATGGAAATTCCAGCTGGGATTGACCGAAGACCCGGATTCGCCTCAGAATCCGCAGGTTTATCAGAACAATCGGGAGAGCATCTCCTCCAGCTGGAGCTTAAAGACCGGGCTGGAGATCCTCCCCGGCATCGATGTGGGGACCAGTTATAAGCTGAGGGACAATATCAGCAGGACCCCGGATAAGGCCGACCAGACCAGAACGGTCAATTTCCCGGACATCTCCGTCCGCTGGGGCAATGTGGACAAGATCGGTCCGTTGAGCAGTCTGCTGGAGTCCTCCAGTCTGGATTTCGGGTATTCCAGAAAACAGGAGGAGAAGGGGGACGAGGGACTCAAGGAGCTTACCTCCGAATCGGAGACCAAAGACTTTTCCCCGTTGCTGGCCTGGACGGCGCGCTGGAAGAAAAATGTCAGCACCACCCTGAAGACCACCCGCGTATTCAGCGAGCAGAAGATCTTCCGCGGTTCGGCCACCACCACCCGGCGGGAGGAGCAGACCTATTCCTTCAACATCAGTTATTCATTCAGCTCTCCGCAGGGAATACGCCTGCCCCTGCTCGGGCGCATCCGGTTCACCAGCAATTTGAACCTGGCCCTGGATATTTCCACCCGGGAGAACGTGGAGCGGACCGCTCTGCAGGGTTTGGGATTCAATGTCAAGGCCGACACCCGGGAGTTGCGGGTGCAGCCCACGGCCAGCTATAGTTTCAGCAAGAATGTCACCGGCGGTTTAAACGCCGTCTGGATGAACAGTGACGATCGCAAGACCAATCAGAAACGGAGAGTGCGCGAACTGGGATTCTGGACCGAGCTGAGATTCTGAGCGTTCTCCGGCCCTGCGAACCCTCCGGCGACCGAAAGCGACCGCCATGCTCAGCATCACGCCGCAGGAAAGACGCATCATCACCTTTTTGGTCATCACCCTGCTGATCGGCTGTCTAGTCCGGCTGGTGCGTCATCATCTTTTCGATCGACCGCCGGATGTCTCCATCATCTCCCCGGAAGCGCCCGGCGGGAGCGGCCCCGTTGTACCGGCTCCGGACTCTCAGGATGTCAGGCCGCCTGAGAGGATCAATATCAATACCGCCGGTTCCGATCAGCTGCAATCCCTCTCCGGTATCGGTCCCCACCTGGCCGGACGAATCGTCGAATATCGCCAGAAGCACGGCCCCTTCTCGAGTCCGGGTGATATCACCTCCGTTCCGGGAATCGGCGAGAAAACCTGTCAGCGGCTGCGCGACCGGATCACGATCGGACCCGATGAAATCGCGGGACAGGGCGAAAAAAAATAAGGCCGGCCCGGCGAGAGGGGAAATTTTTATTGACTTCATCTTTACTTCGTTGTATGATAAAGAGCTTTCCAACAATCCGGTGACCCAAAAGGAGGTTTGACCGATGAATCCAAAGAGGTCTGCGGTCAGAGGTGAGAGCGGATCGGTCTTCTGGCGGCTGTTGATCATCATCCTCTCGGTAGCGGTCATTTTGTCCGTGCTGATCCCCCAGCTCAATCAGATGAGGGAGGAAGCCGAGGTTGCCCGGTGCCGCGAACAGATGATCGAAATCGCTGAGGCGCAAGAGACCTACCTGGAATCCCAGGGTCTTTATGCTGAACAGATGGACAGTCTTCTGGCCCTCCTGCCCGATGCCGGACACGCCGTCTGCCCGACCGACGGACGGGCATATATCATGTCCGCCGTCGATTCGACCAACTACACCATCAGCTGTCCCAACGAACACGGCCTGATCAACACCGGCAAGTTGAGCTGGGAAAAGAAGTGAGGTATGCTTCATTCCGGCAAAAACATCACCGTGGGCCTGGAACTCAGCGGTCAGGTTCTTCGAACGGTCTGCATTGAACACAGTCAGGATCGTCCCCGGCTGCTGGCTCTTGAGCAGCAGCATCTTCCCATAAAGCCTCCGGAGGATCTGAACATCCGTGGTGTGGCCGGCAAAATGGTCAAACACGGCAACAAGACCCGGCGCATCGTGGTCAATATTCCCGGAACCTCCGTTCATCTGAGAAAGATCCAGGTGGAGGCCTCGGAGGCGAACCATCTCGATGATTGGGTCAAATGGGAAGCACAGCAATACCTCCCCGGTTCCCCGGAAAGCTATCTTGTCGAGTATCAGAGACTGAATTCTCACCGAACTGACCTTCTGGAAATCCTTCTGGTGGCCGCCCGTGCCGAGGATGTGCGCCGTCGCGCCCGGTTCTTTCACGCCGCCCGGCTGCGGCCCGCCATCATGGATGCCGACCCGCTGGCCCTGCAGAATGCGTTCGAGACGAATTATCCCGGCTGGCACGACCTCCCTGTTCTGCTGGTGAATGTCGAGGAGACCGCCATCACCATGGTGGGCACCCGATCCGGGCTGCCCGAGGGGGCCCTGAGCCTGGAAACGCCATCTCAGCAGGTCCCGCAGACGGATGACGTTGACAGGATCATCGAGCAGTTGAAAAGCCGGATCCGGAGCGAAGAGGGAACCCAACCTTCCGCCTTCAGGATGCTTCTCAGCGGCGGCAGCCCCCATCTGGGGGAGATGGCCAACCTGTTTTCCGCCCGGGAGGAGATGGAGGTCGAGTTCGCCGATCCTTTTCGTGAGCTGGCCGTCCTGCCGGATCTGCGGAGCCAGCTGGAAGACCGCTATCGGGCTTCGGAGTTCATGCTGTCCACCGGATTGGCCCTGCGCGAGCCCTAGCACAAAGGACTATCATGCGAGTGGTCGCCGGTGAAGCAAAAGGCCGCCGTCTGAAGGCTCCTGAGGGAGACCGTATCCGCCCCACCGCCGACCGGGTCAAGGAATCGCTGTTCGAGGTGATCGGGGAGCGGGTACGTGGCGCCCGGGTCCTGGATCTCTTCGCCGGAACGGGAAACCTGGGTATCGAGGCCCTCAGCAGGGGGGCCTCGTCCGCTCTTTTCGTCGATGCGGATCGATCGGCGATCCGGCTGATCGGCCAGAACCTGGTCCGGACGCGCCTGGGCCAGCGGGCGGAGACCTGGAGAGGCGATGCCCGGGCGGTGCTCGACCGGTTGGCCAGGCTGGGGCGCCGTTTCGAGATCGTGCTCCTCGATCCCCCGTATGCTGCCGGTTATGATGAGGACATTCTGCAGCGGCTCAGCCGGAGCAAGATCCTCTCGCCCGGGAGCCTGACGACCATCGAGCACGACCGTAGGACCGATCTTCCGGAACGGATCGATGCGCTGGGGCGCTGCGATCAACGGCGCTTCGGAGATACCGTGATCTCGTTCTATGAGCAGAGACCACAGAGGGTGTGATAATGAACGTTCCATCCGGTTCATCGAAAACACCGGCCGGCAGGCCGAAAAACAAGACGCCCGACCCCAAAAGGGTGGCCGTCTACTCCGGATCTTTCGATCCCATCACCAGGGGGCATCTGGATATCATCTGCCGGGCCTGCCGTCTGTTCGACCATGTCATTGTGGCGGTGGCCGATAATCTGCAGAAAAAGCCGCTCTTCACCCGCACCGAGCGGATCGAGATGGTGCGTCAGGCCACCCGGGAGATGGACACTGTGAGCGTCGATTCCTTCACCGGACTTCTGGCGCATTACGTCCAGGAGAAGAACGTTTCGGTCATCATCAGGGGGCTGCGGGCGGTCAGCGATCTGGAGCATGAGTTCCGGATGGCCTTCATGAACCGAAGCCTGGTGGCTCAGGTGGAGACATTGTTTCTCATGCCCAGCGAGGAATACACCTATTTGAATTCCACAGTGGTCAAAGAGGTGGCCCGGTTGGGGGGAGATGTCAGCCAATTTGTGACCCCCGATGTGAAACGCCGTCTGCTGGAAAAGCACCGAAAAGCAGCTCCCTGAGGGGGATAGAGAGCAGCAGAGGCCGGACGACAGAACTTCCGGGACAGACAACAGGCCGATGGATACGATCCTTTCGACATCCGTTATCAGAAGCAGACAGCACAACAGCAAGGTTCGCCGGAAGCTTGACAGATCCGGCCCCGGGGCGCTCTCCGACATAGAATTGCTGGCCATCGTTCTGGCCCGGGGGTATCGCGGAGAGCCGGTCGATGCCATCGCGCACCGGATCATACGCGTCTACCATGACGGGTTCGGCCCGCGGTGCTGTTCGGTGGAAACCTTTCGGGAGCTCTGTCGGGTCAGCCGGCAGCATGCCTGCCAGACATTGGCCTGTTTCGAACTTGGCAGGCGTTTCTATTGCCAGACGGACGGACTTCAACTGAGCACCCCCGAGGCCGTCCATGATCATGTTCGCTCGATGATCCGATTGACCCGGGAGGCGTTCCGGGGCCTGTATGTGGACGTCAAGAATTGTCTCATCCACGATGAGGTCATCTCCCTGGGAACGCTGAGCATGAACCTGGTTCATCCCCGGGAGGTCTTCCGGCCGGCCATCGAGCATTCCGCCGCCGGTGTGATCCTGGCGCACAATCATCCCTCCGGAGATCCCACTCCCAGCGCCGAGGATCTTAAGGTGACCCGCCAGCTGATAGAGGTGGGCCGGCTCCTGGATATCGAGGTGCTGGATCATGTCATCGTCGCCCGGAGGGGGTGCGTCAGTCTGCGGAGGAAAGGATTCCTGAGTCATGAATGAGGATAGAACCGGTTCGGCAGCGAGTCCGCCGACTTTCTTCCTGGCCGGCATCATCCAGGGCAGCTCACGAAGCAGGGGGCTCAGCGACCAGAGCTACCGCGGGCAGCTGGCCGGAATATTGAAAGAGACCTTTCCCGATGCCGATATCATCTGTCCCTTTGATCTGCATCCCAACTCCATCGATTACGATCTGGAGAAGGGGAAGAAAACCTTTCTGGAGATGGTCTCCCGGGCTAAAGACAGCGATGTGCTCATCGCCTATCTGCCCGAGGCCAGCCTGGGAACGGCCATCGAGATGTGGGAAAGCTACCGCAGCGGGGTGACCATCTGGACGATTTCTCCGATGAAGGAGAACTGGGTGGTGAAGTTTTTTTCTCATCGTGTGTTCGGTTCCCTGAACGAGTTCGAGACCTATGTGCGGGGACAGGCCCGGGAGGAGGTGCGGTGTGCTGTCCGCGGCCGCGGCGAAAGATCTGAGGCGGTATCTGACCCGCCGGAACGTCAGCTTTGAGCAGGAGGATCTGTTCTGCTACAGCTACGATGCCGCCCTCGGCGGGGCAATCCCCGATGCGGTGGTGTTCCCCCGGGAGCGTGATCAGGTGGTCGAGCTGATCCGCTTCGCTCATCGGCAGAGGATCCCGGTCGTGGCCCGGGGCGCCGGCACGGGGTGTGCCGGCGGTGCCCTGAGCGCTCGAGGCGGCATCCTGCTGAGCTTCGAAAAGATGAACCGGATCCTGTCGATCGATCCGGAACTCCGTATCGGCATCGCCGAGCCGGGGGTGATCACCGGGGATTTTCAAAAAGCGGTCGAGCGGGAAGGTCTTTTTTATCCTCCCGATCCCTCCAGTGCGCGCATGTGTACCCTGGGCGGAAACGTGGGCCACGGGGCGGGGGGGTTGCGGGGTCGAAGATTCGGCACCACAAGGGATTATGTAATCGGCATGGAGGCCGTCACGGCCGACGGGCATCTGCTCCGCAGCGGATCGTTCGCTTCCCCGGAGAGCATCGATCTGAGCGGTCTGCTGGTCGGCTCCGAGGGAACCCTGGTCTGCGTCGTGACCATCGCGCTGCGGTTGCTGGACCGGCCGGAGAGCATGGGGACGCTTCTGCTGGTTTTCTCCGATGCGGCCGGAGCCCTGCGAACCTCAAGGAATTTGCTGGAACAGGGACTGCTGCCGGTAGCCCTGGAATACATGGATGCCGGAGCCATGCGCTGCGTCCGGGAGCACGGTTTCGGGGATCTTCCTGTTCCGGACGGCCACGTGCTGATCATCGAGTTGTGCGGACAGCGCCGACTGATCGGCCGACAGACCAGCCTGGTCGAGAAGCTGGCCCGGTCCGAGGGTGCCCTGTGCCTGCGTCAGGCCTGGGGATCGCGGGAACGGGAGGAGATCTGGTCGGTACGCCGCGCGCTGTCGCCGGCCATGGCTCGCGCGGCCCGGCGGAAGTTCAGCCAGGATGTCTGTGTTCCTCCGGATACTGTCGATCGGCTGCTCGATCAGATCCGGGAGATCGGCGAACGCCGGGGCCTGACCATGGTTGCCTTCGGCCATCTGGGCGACGGCAATATCCATGTCAACACCCTGACCGACGGAAGCCCCGGCCAGGATAAACGGGCCCGAACCGTGGTGGAGGAGGTCTATCGGGCCGTCCTGTCCCTGCAGGGGACGCTGACCGGAGAGCATGGCGTCGGGCTGTACCGGATGCCTTATCTCTCCTGGGAGCTTTCCGCGCCAACGCTGGAGGCGCATCGCAAGGTGAAAGCCGCCTTTGATCCCGGGCACCTGATGAATCCGGACAAGTTATCGGATCAGCCCGCGGAGCAGCCGGCATCGTGAGAACTGGCATCTGGCACATAGAATGGAGGATCGAACCTTGGAGACACAAAGCAAACGAGAGCGATGGATCAGCCGGGCGGTGGCCATAGGGGTGTTTCTGTTCATTCTGGTGATCTACGCCCGTACCATGGCGGTCTCGGTCTCTTTCTGGGATTGCGGGGAGTTTATCGCCTGCGCCCATATCCTGGGGATTCCTCATCCTCCGGGAGCGCCGCTGTACGGGATGCTGGGTCGCCTGTTCAGTCTCCTGCCCGTCTTTGAGTCCGTAGCCCAGAGAGTGAATTTTCTCTCCGCCCTGACCGGCGCCCTGGCAGGCGGGATGCTCTGTCTGGTCGTCGAGAAGGTCAGCCGGAGCTGGTTTTCCAACGGCCTGGGATGGCGGGGGCGTCTGCTCGGCCTCATCGGAGGCGCCGCGGCCGGCATGTGGATGGCCTTCAGCGACACCTACTGGTCCAATACCGTCGAGTCGGAGGTTTACGGCCCGGCCACGTTCCTGATGGTGCTGGCCATCTGGCTGAGTCTCAAATGGCAGGAAGCCCATGATCGGGGACAGGGGGACCGCCTCTTGCTCCTGCTGGTCTATATCATGTTCCTGGGGATCGCCGTCCATCTGACCGTCTTCATGATCTCCCCGGCCATCTTCCTGTTCATCGTTCTCAACGACCGCGATCGCCTTCAGGATTGGCGTTTCTGGGTGGTGGCCGCCGCCATGGGTCTGGTGGTGGTTTCCCTGGGGGAGCCCTTCATGGCCGCCATGGTCATCGCCCTGATCGTTACCTTCCTGGGGATGAACACCGGTGCGGAGCCCAACCGCCGGCGGTGGCGTTTCTGTTTCTGGATGGTCCTGCTGGCTTGTCTGGGCTATACCATCCAGGCTTTCATTCCCATTCGATCGATGCTCGACCCGGTGATCGATGAGAACAATCCCGACAGCTGGAGCCGCTTCATGGCCTATCTGGAGCGCAAGCAGTACGGGCAGACCAGCATGCTGGAAGGTATGTTCCGCCGCAAAGGAAGCTGGGCCAACCAATTCGG
>Ga0180434_10006523_pt1 | contig 13395 bp, 9 predicted proteins | sample SS_ome_7_FD_132453 | JGI IMG/M metagenome (GOLD analysis project Ga0180434, IMG submission 132453) | Hypersaline lake sediment archaeal communities from the Salton Sea, California, USA - SS_1_D_2 metaG | ecosystem: Environmental > Aquatic > Non-marine Saline and Alkaline > Hypersaline > Sediment... | reverse complement strand
CCGGGCCCCTGTCCGCCGATGGAAGCCGCCAGGTCCACCCCGGAACCCCCCCCCCGATCACCAGAGCGGCCTTGTCCACGGGCAGATCGATCTCCTGCAGCGGTTCCAGATAAGCAGCGCGCGCCACCGACATGCGGATAATGTCCTTGGCCTTGCAGGTGGCGTCCTGCGGTTCCCTGGCGTGAACCCAGGCGTCGTGCTCACGGATGTTGGCCATTTCAAAAAAATAGGGATTCAAGCCCGCCTCGCGCATGGTGTCCCGAAACAGGGCATCGAGGGTCCGGGGACTGCAGGCCGCCACCACCACCCGGTTGAGCGCCTTTTCCTTTACCATTTCAATGATCTCGCCGGCCGCGTTATTGGCGCACGAAAAGAGCTGCTCCTGGGCGTGAACCACATGGGGCAGGTGCAATGCGTATTCAACCGCCGCGGGCACATCCACCACCCGGCCGATATTGGCGCCGCAGTGGCAGACGAAAACCCCGATGCGCGGCGCCGCCCGGGCGACATCTTTTTCGGGCGGATAGGTTTTGCGGCGGGTCAGCCTGCCGCGCCGGGGGTCCAGCAGCTCACCGCACCTGGCACCCGCACCGCTGGCGCTGTAAACCGATTCGGGGATGTCCACCGGTCCTGCAAACGCCCCGCTGACAAAAACCCCGGGCCGTTCGGTGGCCACCGGATCAAACGGCGCCGTCCGGCAGAAACCATGATCATTGAGCGTAATGCCCAGACCCTCGGCCAGCTCCCGGGCGCCGTCGGGCGGATTCAACCCCACCGACAACACCACCATGTCGAATTCCGCTTCCTTCACGCCGTCGTCCTCCGTGGCATAGCGCAGGACGACGTTGCCGCTTTCCGGAATCTCGCGCACGATGGACACGTAGCTGCGCATGAACCGCACCCCGGGAAGAGCCGCCGTCCGCGAAAAATACGGTTCGAAATCCTTGCCGAAGGCGCGGATGTCGTTGTGAAACACGGTGCAGTCCGTGTCAGGGTCGTGGTCCTTGGCCAGGAGCACCTGCTTCTGGGTGTAGGTGCAGCACACGGCCGAACAATAACTGTTGTCGCCCGGGGTCACCCGCCGGGAACCGACGCACTGAATCCAGGCGATGCGGCGCGGGTGCCGTCCGTCGGAGGACCGCCGTATCTCGCCTTCGTAGGGGCCGGTGGCGCACAGCAGCCGCTCGAAGTCGAGGCTGGTGACGACATTGGCGAATTTTCCGTAGCCGTAGGCGCCGTTAACGCCGGGATCGTAAATGGCATACCCGGGGGACAGGACGATAGCCCCCACGCGGATGTCCATGGTTTTCGGCTGCTGTTTTAAGTCGATGGCGGCGTTCTGGCAAACCCCTTCACAGATGCGGCATTTCTTTTCCTTGAGAAAAAGACAGCTCTCGTCGATGTAGGCGATCAAAGGGATGGCCTGCGAAAAGTAGATGTGCACCGCCTTGTTGTTGGACAGATTCTGATTGTAGGGATCGGGATATTCCACCGGGCAGTATTCGACACAGGTGCCGCAGCCGGTGCATTTGTCTTCTAGGATGTAGCGCGGCCGCTGTTTCAGGCGCACCTTGAAATCGCCTGCCTGTCCGCCGACCGCATCAACCTCGGTGAACGTTAAAACCTCAATATTGGGGTGCCGGCCGACCTCGACCAGTTTGGGCGCCAGAATTCACATGGAACAGTCGTTTGTGGGATAGGTTTTGTCCAGCTGTGCCATGTGGCCGCCGATGGCCGGCGATTTCTCGGCCAGGTAGACCTTGAAACCGGCGGCGGCAAGATCCAGCGAAGCCTGAATGCCGCTGACGCCCCCGCCGACAACCAGAACGTCGCCGAAGTTCCGGATCTTTTGACGATCGAACAGTTGCTGTATCTTCCGGCTAAGTACGGGTTCCTTCTTCACGTTAACAGGTCCTTTTCAAATGCTGCCATTTATTGACCCTGATGTTGTCCAGTATCCAGCATCGAGCACCCAGAATCCCGCCCATACCGGCACGCCATTTCAATCTCACGCAGGCGTTGCGCTCAATCGTTCGGCCTGCCGGCGGACTAGATAACCTCCCTTACCACTTCAGTGATGTCTTTCACCGCCAGTTTTTCACCGATGCCCAGCGTCAGCCGGCTCTCCTCGAAGTTGGTGATGCAGTAAGGGCAGGCCGTCACCAGCACGTCCGCTCCGGTGCCAAGAGCCTGTTCGAGTCGGATGTCCGCAAAACGCTCGCCCCTGGGCGTCTCCATCCAGATCCGTCCACCCCCGCCGCCGCAGCAGAGGCTGTTCTCAAACGCATCCGGCATCTCAGCGGGCGCATTGTTTGAAATGTGGGTCAACACAGCGCGCGGGGCCGCATAAATGCCGTTGTGGCGGCCCAGATAACAGGGATCGTGCCATGTGATGCGCCCATCGAGACAGCGCCTGGTTTTCAACCGCCCGGCCTGAATGAGCTCCGCCAGATACTGCGTGATGTGAACGACCTCAAAGTGTACCATGAAGTCCGCATACTCGTTTTTAAAGGTGTGCAGGCAGTGCGGTGACAGCACCAGTATCTTTTTCACGCCACGGTCGATAAAGATTTTAATATTGGCCTTTGCCAGGCGTTTGAACAACGCCTCGTCGCCGGTTTTGCGAACGCTCTCCCCGCAGCAGCTTTCTTCAACGCCCAGCGTGCCGAAATCCACGCCGGCGGCCTTGAGAATGTCCACAGCCGCCCGGGCGGTTTTTTTGAGCCGCGGGTCGTAGCTGGGATAGCAGCCCGGGAACAACAGGACATCCATCTCTTCACTGAAAGGTTTGACCCCCAGCCCGTCGGCCCAGTCCGCCCGCCGACCGCGCTTTTCATTGAGTGGATTGCCCTCGGCGGTGAGGCTGGCGCTCACGCCGGGAATGGGACTGGCCGTGTCGGGAAACACGCCGTACTCCGTGGCAATCCGCCGCAGCGCCATACCGGACTCGACCTGGCGCACATCCCGGGGGCAATGGGTTGGACAGCTGCCGCAGGTCGTGCACATCCAGATGTCTTCGCTTTCGATCTCGGTCATGCCGAACGCCGCCTGGCGTACGATTTTGCGCATGCTGAAGCGCCGCACCCGGTTCCAGGGACAGACCACATCGCAAAGCCCGCATTGAAAGCAGCGTTTGAACGCTTCGCCGCCGCTGGATTTGATGATTTCGACGATCTCCTGATAGTCGGCAACATTTTCCACGGCTTCAGTCCTTGTCCGCCATGCGCACGACGGTATCGATCAGCTTTTCCAGACCGAACTTGTCGGCCAGGGCGGTCAGACCGATCTCGAGCTCCTGCTGCTCCCCGGATTCTTCGACCACCTCCTCCCGCTCTTCGTAGATCAGGGCGTCGGTGATGCACCACTGCACGCACAGTGGCTCTTTGAGATCCGGATCGCTCTCGCACATGTCGCACTTGAGGGGCAGACCGGAATCAGGCTCCTTGAAGACATCCCGCGACGGACATGAAGCCCGGCAGAAGGCGCACTCTTCGTATTCCTTGCCGTCGATGACGTACTTGTCCCGCCCCATGCATTCGGCCGGCGCGTATTCTCCGGCATAGACGGGCACGTAAACGTCTCTTAGCGGATCGCGTATCACACGGATGCGCGCCCGTGCCGGATTGTTGCTGCTGTAGCGCGGCACGGCGTGAAACGCCGAACAGATCATCTCACAGGCCCGGCAGCCGTTGCACTTATCCACATCCACTTTAATGGTTTTGACGATTTTTTTATTTCCGGTCGTCACGATTTACTCCACGGCGTCGTCGCTCAAAATCCCTCTTTTCACAAAGTCGGCGCCGACATAGTCCAACCCCAGGGATGCGAGGGAGGTATTGGTCGGGATTCCTTCGCGGTTCCAGCCTTTCATCGCGTAGTAAGCGTCCAGCAGCTGCGTCTCCAGCTCCGGAAATCGCTTTTTCCAGTGATTCTGCGGCGGTTTTTCATCCTTGCGGCGCATGCCCCGGCGGATGTTGATTGCTCGAACCAAGGTCCGGTAGCGTCGGGCCGCCCGGGTCAGAGTGTCTTCGTCCATGTCAATGCCGGCGCCGGCGGCGATAAGGCGCGGGTAGTTGTGGATGTGGTACGGCGGCTTGAGCGGAAAGGACGACAACCCGGCGCACATGCCCAGGGCATCGTCGATGTAGTGCATGCGCTCCTGCCAGTCCACGATGTCACAGCACATTTCAACGGTGGGATAGTAGGGAACCGATTTTTCGCCGCGCAGTTCCCAGTCCAGAAAATACTGCTTGAACTTTTCATGCGGCACCTGAATCCAGTCCTTGACGAATTCCTCGCGCTGCTTTCTTTTGGGAAAAGGCGCCTGGGGAAACTGCCCTTCGATCTGGGTGATGTTGATCTTTTCACCGGTGGCGTACATCAGAAAATAGATGGGGTTCAGCATGGAAAGTTTGAGCGGCAGCTGCTCGTGCTTTTTGATGTTGTTGTGGGCGTAGGCCTCGGCGCCCTTGCCGATGGCCTTGGCGGCCCAGTAGGTGCCGTCGGCCAGCACGTCCCCGATGCCTTCGCGCCGCACGATGCGGTCCAGCAGCCAGTGAAACCGCTCTTCATTGTCCGCCGGCAGGTCCGGCATGTCCGCATCCGTTAAAATGCCGTCTTCGTAGAGCTCCAGAGCGAAGGCCATCACCTGGGGCGTTGAAAAGGCATCCACCCCGTATTCGGTCGCCTTCTGAGCGATTCGCAGACCGAATTCCAAATCCGACATGGCCGCCATGGTATATGTGAGTTTGGAAAAACATTTCATCATGTAGGTGGGCAGCCCGGGCATGGAAATAGCAGCGCCGCATTTCAGGGGGCAGTTGTAGCAGCTGATCAGCCGGGTGCGCGAAGCCTCCATGGTCCGGGTCCAGTTCTTTTCGACCGTTTCATTCCAGAAACCCTTGCGCCGATGGCGGCTGTTGCCCCACATGAAGTTTTCGGTGTGCCACTTTTCATCGTGGACTTTCATTTCCTGCGGGGATCCCAGACCGGCCAGAATAGGCATGACGCCCGGAATGGGATGGTCGTTGCGCCATTGAATGTAGGCCATCACCTCGTTGCAGATCTGAATGTACTCGGCCGGCCGGGCAATGTGGATGTCCCTGGTGCCGCGCACGACGACCGCCTTCAACCCCTTGTCGCCCATGACCGCGCCGAGGCCCAGCCGGCTGGCACTGGATCGCCCTTGCTCGATGGTTGCAAAAAAAACCCTGTTTTCGCCGGCCGTTCCAATCGCCGCCACCTGAGCCCGGGGCTCTTTCAATTCCGCGCGAATCAGCTCCGCGGTTTCAATCGCGCCTTTGCCCCGCAGGTGGCCGGCATCCCGGATCTCGACCTTGCCGTTGTGGATCCAGAGATACACCAGATCCGGTGATCGGCCCCGAAAAATCACCTTGTCGTAGCCGGCGTACTTGAGTTCCGGCGCCCAGAAGCCGCCCATCATCGAAAAGGCCATCAGCCGGGTCTGGGGCGAAATGGTCGACACGATGGTGCGGTTGCAGCCAATGGCCGGTGTGCCGCACAGCAGGCCGGCGGCGAAGATGAGCAGGTTGTCCGCGGAAAAGGGTTCGACTTCCGGTGGAACCCGGTCCCACAAAAGCTTGGCATTGGTTCCCAGACCGCCGAGATAATGGACGGTATCACCGGGATCGCTTTCAACCCGCTCGATGTTGCCCCGGCTCAAATCCACTTCCAGGTGAACCCCCGTCTCCGCGTAACGCATCTTTGTCCCTTCTGTCGTCCTGTAAATGCTGTCAAGCCGCCGGGATCCGTCGCCCTGGCGGCTATAATCTGGCTGTAAATTAGCTACAAAGTAGTTATAATGAGCCGTCCGGAATTTGTCAAGCAGGAAAGCGGTATCACAGAACGGCGGCGATGCGGTCTAGGGCTTCCTGCAGGACGGTGGCGGGGCAGGCGATGTTGATGCGCTCGAAACCGCTGCCCTCCGGCCCGAAGATGTAGCCTTCGTCCAGGAACACGCGTGCCTTTTCGATCATCAGAGACCGGAGCGCCGGGGGATCCAGCTGCAGGGCCCGGCAGTCGAACCATACCAGATAGGTTCCCTGCGGGTCGATGACCGGAATGTGGGGAATCCGCGCGGCAAAGGTGGTTTTCAGCCGGATCAGATTGGTGTTGAGATGCTGCAGCAGCCGGTCCAGCCAAGGTCCGCCCTCGTTGTAGGCCGCCTTGCAGGCGGCGGCGGCAAAGGGACCGGGACCCAGGTAGCCGATGGTCTTGAGCGCCTGTCTGAACCGCCGGCGCCGCGCTTCATCGGGGATGATGATATTGGAATTCTGCAAACCGGCCAGGTTGAAGGTTTTGCTGGGGGCGGTGCAGATAATGCTGTTCTGCAGCAGTTCGTTTTCCATCACGCCCATGGGGGTGAACCGGTGGCCGGGGTAAATCAGATCCCCGTGAATTTCATCCGACACCACCCGCACGTCGTGCCTGAGGCAGATCTCGGCGAAGCGCCGGACTTCGTCCGCCTCCCAGACGCGTCCCACCGGATTGTGCGGGCTGCATAAAATGGCCATGGCCACATCCGGCCGGGCCGCCTTGTGCGCCAGATCGTCGAAATCCATTCCATACCGTCCGTCCTGCAGCACAAGGCTGTTGGAAACGAGTTGGCGCCGGTTTTGCTCGACCGCACTGAAAAAAGGATAGTAGACCGGCCGCTGCACCAGCACCTTCTGCCCGGGTGCGGTAAAGGCGCGCACCAGGACGTGCAGCGCCGGGATGACCCCCGGGGTGGTCACGATCCAGTCCGGCGGCACCGACCAGCCCTGCCGCCGCTGCATCCAGCCGCAGACCGCCGCATAGTAGTCGTCGTCCACCATGGTGTAGCCGTATATCGGGTGCGCGGCACGCGCCGCCAGCGCCTTCTGCACGACCGCCGGGCTGGCCAGGTCCATGTCCGCCACCCACATGGGCAGCATCCGGTTTTTGCCGTAAAAGACGTCCGTCCGGATCCAGCGTTCCGGGTTGTCGGGATCCTGCATGATTTCCCACTTGACGCTGCCGGTGTTGCGGCGGTCTATTTCCTCGTCGAATCCGCGTTTCATATCGCCTTTCCTGCTGTGAAGGGTTGTCTTCCAGAACGGTTTTTTGACACAAATACGTTTTTTTTTCAATGCGCCGATGCAAAACGGGGACGGCGCCTTGTTAAAGCGCCGTCCCCGCCACCGTTAACACCCACCCAACCGGCCGGCGGGTGCTGCCAAAACAATCGATTATCCCTTATACCACCAGCGTTCACAGCATTTGCCGCCGTCCATCTGCCAGTTGCCGGCCAGGTTCGCATACTGAATCCTGTCGGTGGCGGCGTGCAGATCGGATGGAAACACGTACACCACCACGCCGCCTTCATCGCGCACGATCTTCTGCATTTCCCAGTACATCTCACGCCGCAGGGCCGTGTCCGTTTCGGCCCGTGCCGCAATCAGCAGTTTGTTGAAGCGTTCGTGCTCCCACAGCGAATCGTTCCACGGCGCGCCGGCGGCATAGGCGGTGGTGAACATCCAGTCCTCTGTGGCCCGGCCGCCCCAGCGGCAGCTGACCCAGGGCTTCTTGATCCAGTATTCGCTCCAGTAGCCGTCCGCCGGCACCTTCTGAACATCGATGTCGATGCCGGCCTTTTTGGCGTGTTCCTTGTAAAGCAAGGCGGCGTCGTTGCTGACCTCGCCCACGCCGACCGATGTGATCAGGGTAAACAGATGCCCTTCCATGCCGGCCTTTTTCATGTGATAGCGCGCTTTGTCCGGGTCGTACCGCCGCTGGGGCAGCTCCGCGGCGAAAAAGCGCTGCGACGGCCCGATGGGGTGGTCGTTGCCGACCTTGCCGTAGCCCCTGAACACGGTTTTCAGAATCTGTTCGCGGTCGATGCCGTATTTTAAGGCCAGACGGACATCGTTGTTGTCAAAGGGCGGCGCATTGGTCAGCATGGGAAAGGTGTAGTGGCGCGTACCGGTGGACACGATGGACTGAATGCCCGGCAGCTTGGCGAACATGTCGATGGTCTTGTAGTCACAGGCGTTGATGGCGTCCACCTGATTGCTGCGCAGCGCGTTGGTGCGGGAAGCCGAGTCGTGAATGGTGAGAATTTCAACATCATCGAAGTGCGCGCGGCCTTCTTTCCAGTAATTTTTGAAGCGTTTGACCAAGGTCTTGTGGCCGGGTTCGTAGCTGACCAGCGAATATCCGCCGGTGCCGATGCCCTTGCTGTAATCCTCGGTTCCGGCCGGCTGAATGCTCAAATGATAGTCGCTTAAAATAAAGGGAAAATCCGCCGAACCGCCGCTCAGTTGAACGACGACCTTGTGCGGCCCGTCCGCCTTGACCGATTCGATGCCTTTTAAAATCCCCTTGGCGGCGGATTTTGAATCCGGGTGGAGATGGTGCATGAGCGAATCGACCACATCGGCGCTGTCCAGGGTTTTGCCGTTGTGAAATTCCACGCCGCGGCGGATATTGAACACCCAGGTTTTTAAATCCTTTGCATGCTCCCAGCTCTCGGCCAGTTCGGGTATCGGATCGCCCTTGTAGTCGACTTCCACCAGGTTGTTGCGCAGGCACCAGCCGATGACCATGTCGCCGTCATCATTGTAAGTGGCCGGGTCCAGCGAATCCGACGTATCGCCCTGCAGTATGCCCAGGCGGAAGCGGCCCCCCTTCCGGGGCACGGCGGCCTGCGCAGCCCCCTGCAGCAGCGTCGGCGACGCTGCCGCAGCCAACCCCAGGGCCGCCGCCTGCTTCATAAACTGGCGTCTTGAAATGTTGCCTTTTTTGAACAGCATCTCCAATCGTTTGAATTGCCCATTCATAATGCCCCTCCTTTTTGTGGTTGTTTGGGTTGGGTGGACCTTGTCGACACGCCATTATTTAATATCACGATAATAATAAATAAAAAACCACTCTTTTCTGCGCCGATGCCCCCGGCGGTCATCCCGCGGACGAATCCGCAAACCGCTTGAAATTCCCCTCCCTGTCCATTTCAAGCACACGGGGCGGCCGGATCACGTGAAGATCGCCGCGGCCTTCCAGCGCGGGTGCATAGGCCTGCGAAACATCGACTTCGTCCAGGCAGAGCGTGTTTTTAATGCGCATGATCTTCTGCTCGGCCGGTGGGGTCAGGCCCACCGTCATCATGCACAGCCGCAGGGCGTCGCGGTCGTTTTCCATGATCAGCGGCGTCTTGGCGATCTCCGGCTGGGCCCCGACGACGTAGTTGATGGTGGTGGCCGCGTGGTCGATTTTGCGGTACAGCCGGCGGGTGATGACATCCGCCGGCCCCAGCCCCGTGGCATTGCCGTGGGTTGTCTCGGTCAAATCACAAACCATGATGCGCCGGATGTCGGGTGTTTCCGGATCCGGCCCCAGATAGCTGCCGATCCGTCCCACCACTTTGGTGTCGAAGCCGCGTCCGGAGATTTCCTTGCCGACTTCTTCGATGATCAGCACCTGGGCGAAGTCAAAGGGCAGCCGCGCCTTGATGGCTTTGTAACGCGATAGAAGCACACGCTCCTGCGCCTCGATGACCTCCTTGGCGAACACGCCCACTTCGGCGACCTGATGATAGGCGTTTTCGATGCTGGCCACACCGAACAGAATGCGGCTGTTGGCCATCACCGTGCGTGCGCCCTCCACGATCACATTGAAATAGCCATGGGAGACCATGGCCTGGTGGTAGCGTTTGGCCCCTTCCGTCTTGCCCAGCCCGATCACCATGATTTTCATGAGGCCGCTCTGGATTTCCGCTTCAAAGCCGTTGTGCTCCTTGATGCGGTTGATGGGCACAATGTGGTCGGCTTCAAACGCCAGACGGTCGATATTGACCGGCACACCGTTGAAAATTTCACCGATGCGCACCACTTCCATCTGGGAGCGGATCGGGGCTTCGACCCCGTCTTCCGTGATTCCCAGGCGCGCCAGCACCGCCTTTTGGCCCGCTGCCGTGGCCGCCCCATGGCTGCCCATGGCCGGCACAATAAAAGGATCCAGACGCAGTGCCTTGAGCGCGGTGACCACCGACTTGACCAGGAGGGGGTAGTCCGCCAGGCCCCGGCTGGGGCAGGCCAGGGCCACCCGCTGCCCCGGTCGGATGTCAAGGTGGGGCGCGAGGGCCATGATGCGCCCGATGACGACGCCGGCCACGTCTTTTTCCCGCCGCCGGTCGAAGTGCTGGCGCACGCGCATCATCGCTGGAAATGCAATGGGATCCAGAATATCCATGGCCGTTTCCGTCATTTTTCGCGCAGGGCAGCCACCACCAGATCTCCCACCTGCGTCGTGCTGCAGCCCATGCGCCCGGCGGAAAGACTTTTCAGCCGGGGCGTGGTGCAGGCCACCGCTCTTTCGATGGCTTTGGCCATATCCGCCCGGCCGATGTGCGCCGCCATCATACCGGCCGCGCAAATGCTGGCCAGCGGGTTAATCTCATTGCGCCCGGTGTATTTCGGGGCCGAGCCGCCGATGGATTCAAACATGGACACGCCCTGCGGGTTGATGTTGCCGCCGGCGGCGATGCCCAGCCCGCCCTGGGTGATGGCCCCCAGGTCGCTGATAATGTCTCCGAACATGTTTTCCGTGACGATGACATCAAACCATTCCGGATTTTTCACCATCCACATGCAAACCGCGTCCACATGCCCGTAGTCCCTCTCGACATCCGGAAACTCACCTTCGCCGATTTCCGCAAATGCCTTGTTCCACAAGCCGAAGGCATAGGTCAGCACATTGGTTTTGCCTGCCAGCGTCACTTTGCGCCGACGATTGGCCGCCAGTGCAAAGGCATAGCGCAGACACCTTTCCACGCCCTTGCGGGTGTTGATGGATGTCTGCAAAGCGATTTCATCCGGCGTGTCCGCCTTGAAACAACCGCCGCTGCCGGCATAAAAACCTTCGCTGTTTTCCCGAACCACCACGTAGTCGATGTCCGCCGGCGTCTTGTCCCTGAGCGGCGATTCAACACCCGGCAGCAGTTTCACCGGGCGCAGGTTGATGTACTGATCCAGCGCAAAACGGGCTTTGAGGACAATGCCGCGCTCCAGAATGCCCGGTTCCACATCCGGGTGTCCGATGGCGCCCAGATAAATCGCATCAAAGGCCCGGAGTTCTTCAACGGCCGCGTCCGGCAGGGTTTCACCGGTTTTCCGGTAGTGCTCACCGCCGAACCCGTAGTAGGTCAGCTTAAAATCAACACCGTAGACGGCGGCGGCCGCCTGCAGCACCTTGACACCCTCGGCCACCACTTCCGGTCCGGTGCCGTCGCCGGGAATGACGGCGATGTCGTACGAATTTCGCATGGGTCGTCTTTTCCTTCCTCTTAACGTGTCGTCAACTGTGCAGATTTGCGGCGCAGATCACGTCGATGCCCTTTTGCGTCAAGGCGGCGGCCGTCCGGTCGAGCGCATCCTGCTTGTCGAGATAGTTGCCTTCCAGGCTCGCCATGAGCCCCTGGGCTTCAATTTCCGTTTTGGGCAGAAAATATTCCAGGATGTTGCTGGGGTGTTCGCGTTTGGTTTCCAGTTCCGGATCGCCGCCCTCGTGCTTGGCCGATATGTTGGGGACGTCGGACGCGACATCCAGCAATTCCTCGCGGCGCAGGTACGGCTGAACCACAATGCTCTTGTACGTCTCGGTGATATGGTGTTCGAAGCGCACACAGCCGCTGAGTTCCATCGCCTCCCGGGCGGTGTGGCTGGCGCGGATGGTGTCGGCGTTGACGGAGTTGGAAAAATTGAAGCCGATCAGGCTGGTGGTGCCGTCATCGCGGGACAGCAGGCGGGCGGCCATCAGCGTCCAGAAAACGGCCAACGGGTTGTCGTTGCCCATGTAGACGGAAATTTTAAACTCGTTGTCGATCCCCAGCTTGTGCAGCATGTAGGCCAGAAAAACCGTGCCCGGATTCGTGTTGAGCACCTGGGTCACGCCGTAGCGGGTGTAGTAGTAGAGATACTCGTCGACCCATTGAAAGGGGTGGTCGTTGGGGGAACCGATGCCACCGAAATAGCCGGTGATGGTGTCCGGGCCGCCCAGGTGCACATTGCTGCCGTCGGTGCCGCGGGTGTCCAGGGTTTCCACGTAGCTGGCGCCGACGATGCGCATGGCCGCCGCCACGGCCAGCAGGTCGCCGTCCGCTTCCTGCTCTTTCATGCAGCGCACCCGGATGAACCGCCCCGGCATCAACTGCGCTTTTTCGATGGCCGTTTTGGCCTGCGCGATCAGCCAGGGGAAAAAATTCAGGGCGCTGATTTCCAGGGTGACGGCGTTGCTGCGGTTCAGGGATCCCGTATCGCTCCCGGCGGGCAGATGCCGGCGCTGGTAGTCTTTTTTGCGCACAAAGGCCTTGGCATCGCGCTGGGCCGCCAGCCATTCAAGATCCTTCACATAAGACGGATTTTTGTCCTTGAGCCGTTGCATTAAACTCTCAAGCCGGCCGGATTCCCGGTGTTGACGATTGATGGCCTCCACACCGCCGTACTTGTCGATGATCGCCAGCAGCCGGTTGACCAGCGCGTTGTCGGGATCCAGCAGGAAGGCATTGATGTCGTCCAGGCGTTTCCCGTCTATTTTCAGCTTTTCACGCAGATCGCTCATAATGAAAATCTCCTTTTGGGTTCGGGTAATTCTACGCGTATCTTTTTATCATTGCCGCAAAATCGTCTTCCTCTCCCTTGATGATGTGATAGCAGTGCTGGTCCTCGGGAAAAGCGTCGCTCTTCACATCCTGAATGTACGCCTTGAACGCATCGATGTAGACCTGGGCCACATCGCAGTATTTCTTGACAAACTTGGGGGTGAAGGCCTGGAACTGCCCCACCAGGTCGGAGACGATCAACAGCTGCCCGTCGGTGTCCGGTCCGGCCCCGATGCCGTACACCGGAATGTCCAGTCTGCGGGTGATAAAAGAGGACAATTCCGGCGGCACCGCCTCCAGAAGCAGCAGCTGGGCGCCCGCCTCCTGGATGGCCAGCGCGTCTTTGATGACCAGTTCCGCGGAATCGGCCGTGCGGCCCTGGGCCTTGTGGCCCCCCAGCTGTCCGGAGCTCTGCGGCGTCAGGCCGATGTGCCCGCACACAACAATCCCGGCATCGACAATGGCCCGGATGCGCGCAACCGTACGCATGCCGCCCTCCAGCTTGATGGCGTCCACATTGGCTTCCTTGAGAAAGCGCCCGGCATTGGCCACCGCCACTTCGTCGGATGTCTGATAGCTCATGAACGGCATGTCACCGATCACAAAGGCCGTCGGCGCTCCCCGGCGCACGGCTTCGGTGTGCACGATGCACTGGTCCATGGTCACCGGCACCGTGCTCTGGTAGCCGTAAACGCACATGCCCATCGAATCGCCCACCAAAATCATCTCAATCCCGGCGGCTTCCTGGAACTGGGCGGTGG
>Ga0180434_10006522_pt1 | contig 13396 bp, 14 predicted proteins | sample SS_ome_7_FD_132453 | JGI IMG/M metagenome (GOLD analysis project Ga0180434, IMG submission 132453) | Hypersaline lake sediment archaeal communities from the Salton Sea, California, USA - SS_1_D_2 metaG | ecosystem: Environmental > Aquatic > Non-marine Saline and Alkaline > Hypersaline >... | reverse complement strand
GCACTTCGCTCAAGGAATCAAGAGAAACGGAGTTGACTCCCCCAAGAATGTTTCCAGAAACCGCTCGGTGGAGCAATTATCCTGAGATGTGGAACCGAATATCAACGGCTTTAGCTCCCGACCGAAATACGGAGCCTGCAGATATCGCAGCATGGCTACGCTGCACATTCTGGAAGCCTTTTGGTCGATGCTTCGTAAACAGCCTGCTGGTGGCCCTATGCGTAACGGGCGGAGTGCTCTTTACGTCAATTCTCGCAGGATATGCCTTTGGCAGACTGGAATTCTTCGGACACCGCATTGTCTTCCTCGCTTTTATGGCAACCATGATGATTCCCTTTGAGGTCACACTGATCCCAAATTACCTGACGATGGTAGGACTCGGCTGGGATGATACTTACCTCGCTCTAATTGTGCCGTGGACTGCCAACGTGTTTTCAATCTTCATGCTCCGGCAGTTCTTCAGGCAAATACCAAGTGATTTCTACGATGCAGCTCTTATTGATGGTTGTGGTCATTGGCGTTTTCTATGGCGAATTGGTGTACCCATGGTTTCCCCGGCGCTAGTGACCGTCGGCATTTTCTCATTTCTCGGAAGCTGGAATGCATTTCTATGGCCATTGGTAGCCACGACAAACCCGGATCTTAGCGTCGTCCAGAAGGCTCTTGCGACTTTCTCCGGGGAGGCGGGAACCCGCTATCATTTGCTGATGGCTGCTTCGACTGTTGTTGTTATACCTATTGTGGTAGCTTACATTTTTCTTCAGAGAAGGTTTATTGAAGGAGTAACCAGCTCTGGAATCAAGGGATAATCGCTCAATAGACAAGTAGAAAACGTGTTTACCATGTTTTTCGAATTGGCAGGAGATTGGCAGAATGCGACGAGACTTTTCAGCTCTCATTTCAATACTGGTTCTTTCAGCACTTGCGGCAGGTTGCGGAACAAATGATGAAGAACAGCCCAATGGAATTGGGGACAACCGAGTAGAGATAACATTCTGGCATACGCAAGCAGACAGAAATCAACAAATACTTCTGGACATCATTCGTCAATTCAATGAAACTCATGATACCATACGCGTGAAGCCCGTGTACGTCGCCGGGTACAGTCAGATATTCCGAAAACTCAAGTCCGCTGTCATTGCGCAAAAGTTGCCCGATCTTGCAATCGCTTATGAGAGCATGGTGGCCGAATACACCAAGAGTGGCGTGGTCGTACCTCTCGATCAATACCTCAATGACCCCGATGTCGGTCTGTCAAGGGAAAGTATCGGGGATATTTATCCCGTATTCATAGAGACCAATCGCTTTCCACAGTTTGACAATCAACTCTTGTCTTTCCCGTTTACCAAAAGTCTGCTGATGATGTACAGCAACGCGGACATGTTGAAAGAAGCTGGGTTCGATAGTCCTCCGAAAACATGGAAAGAGTTTGTCGAGCAGTGCAGCGCAGTCAAAAGACTCGGCAAAAGCGGCTATGCCTTGTCGGTGGATCCATCAACTGTTCACGCTATGATCATGAGCCTTGGTGGCGAGATTGTTAATCCCAAGACACTCAAGACAGGCTATGACGAACCGGCAGGTCTTGCTGCATTCAAGTTGATCGATCGGATGGTCGAAGAAGAACTGGCATACCAGATCAAGTTCGACAGCTATGACGATCGCGCAGATTTGGCGGGGGAACGTTGCGCTTTCATGATTCGTTCGAGCACATCCCGCCCCTATCTTCACGAGATGATCAAGGACAAATTCGATTGGACTATTTCAATCCCTCCTCACGGTAAAGGTCAGCCGCCTGTAACCGTTCTCTTCGGCGCCAATATCTGCATGTTCAAAAGCACGCCGGAGCGTCAGCGGGCGGCATGGGAATTCATCAGATATTTCTGTTCCACCGAGGTAACAGCTTTATGGGCGACAAAAACAGGATATATGCCGGTACGCCGTTCCGCTACGAGTACCGATATGATGAAGGCCTTCTTTGCCGAATGTCCTCAGAATTCCAGTACAATCGCCGTGCTGCCGTATGCACAACCGGAACCTAATCTCAACGGGATGCAGCATATCCGTGACCTTGTGGACAATGCTCAGACACGCGTGATCTCTGGTATCGACACGCCTGAAAAAGCAACGAGGGAACTGGCGAAAGAAGCGGAAAGGGTGCTGAAAGAAGCTCTTTAGTAGGTCGGACTGCCGTTATGAAAATCGTAAGACGTGATGACAGCTCACCGTTTGTCACAAAAGACGGTTCGATTATTCGCTCAATCCTTGATCTGAGCAATTCTTCGGCAAAGAACCAGAGCCTGGCAGAAGCTATACTGCAGCCGGGAGGCTCGACTGAGCCACATTGTCATCCGAAGAGCGAAGAGATTTACTATGTTCTTTCAGGCAATGGCAAGATGACGGTCGGCAAAGATACCGCTGACATCGCCCCCCTAACAGGTATTCTCATCCCACCTGGAGTTCGACATCAGATTCGAAATACCGGAGCCACAGATCTTGTGTTTCTCTGCTGCTGTTCCCCACCTTATCAACACGAAGATACGGTAATCGGTTGACAGAGATTATCTGCCGAAAGTGAGCTGCATCATGACTGCGTGCTGCGAAGGGTTGTAGCGGTAGGGATCGATTCTTTCAAAGCCGAGCGATTCATACAAGGCAATTGCCTCTTTCATTGACGGCATTGTATCCAGACGCATGCTACGATATCCCAGTTTGCGCGCCTCGCAGATTGCGGCCTCTGCCAGCGCCTTTCCGATTCCCTGTCCCCGATAATCGGGCTTCACGAAGAGCCGCTTCATTTCACACACATCGTGTTCAAGCTTACGCAAACCAATGCAGCCGACCGACTTGTCGCCCTGGAACGCAACAAAAAGGCACCCTTCTGGAGGACCGTACGTTCCGGGCAGCTTTGCTAGCTCATCTTCGAAATCCTGAAAACACAGGTCAAAGTCCAATGACGCAGCATATTCCTCGAATAGTGCGCGAACCATATCCATATCAGAGGCTGTGTGAATTCTGGAAATCTTCGCCATGCTTTTCAATGTCTGCAAAACATTCTTGTCAGATCTCGGGCTTCGTCCCGCAGCTCCTCTGCACAACTTTGAACAGCCTGCTCGCAATGAAAACATCATCAAGATAGAAGCGAATGTCGAGCGTGCCGGGTTTCGGGAAGGTTACGTGCCGCAGTTCCATGTTGAACTCAAGCACCTGCAACTTGTCGGAGAAAGCAAGCTGACCGTCCATTCGAGCCAGCTCAGTTTCGGTCATGTCCGCTGTTTCGTCGATGTAGACAATCTCAATCCTTGCCCTATGCTGTCCGGGGGTGCCATTTGTGAGCGCCAGGTATATGTGCATCCTGTCGTGCACCGTGGGAAACTTGGCAGAAAGAATGTTGTTGAAAGTCCCGAGGATGTGGACTTTGTGTGTCCGCTCTTCTCGGATAATCTTGTCCGCGATCAACATCGCAAGGCATTCACAGGGACGTGTAGCTGCCATTTCGACGCTCCGTTTGGTGTGCTTGTGAAAACTCATTTGACCCGGCAATGACATGATATTAGAGCTATTCTCTATCATCCGTCTTGTCGATCTCATCGTCTGCGCTCTGCGGATCGATGTTGTCCATCTGACGCACGAAATGATCGAATAGAATCCGTTCCTGCTGCGTCCAGCTCTCGCGAGGTGGGACATAGTCGGTCACATTCTGAGTATACGGACAGTCAGCCGGAAAGACGCCCAATTCCAAGCCATCCTTGACGGAAAGGCAGTCCAGGTTCATCTCAAAACGTTTCTCGTAAACAGTACATAGCCGCGAGTGAAGGTCAAGGTACTTGCAGAAATATGGCGTGAAGACAATCTCCTCTTCAAGTATAAGCTTCGCGCAGCAACAACGCCCGCACTTGCGGCACAGATATTGACTTCCGTCCTTCTCTTCCATTCGACTTCTTATCTCATATAAACAGTATCACTGCCAGCCACAAATACACATCAAGCAACTCGCGTGCTTATGCGCAGAAGCTGTGTTTCCGAGAAGCGAAATCATAGAAAAAACTCAGCCCCGCCAGTAGTCAAGCGGGGCTGAATATGGAGTGCGCGAGCAAAACCACAGCCTCGCGTCAATCTCAATGAGATACTATGTGAAGAACACAACAACACTTACATACTGAGCTGAGGTCCTTCTTCCGTTGCCTCGTCAATCACTTCTTCGGACAACTCACCGACGCCACCAGTCACATTATCCGCTGCTTCTTCAATCACTTCTTCGGATGATTCACCGGCGACACGAGATACATTTACAGCCTTTGCACCTTTCTGTCCTTCTTGAAGTTCGTACTCAACTTGATCGCCTTCTTCAAGTGTCTTGTACGCCTCGTCACCCAGGATATCCGAGTAATGCACAAAAGCATCCGATCCGTCGGACTGCTCAATGAACCCGTATCCCTTTGTATTACTGAACCACTTCACCTTACCACGCATTGATGCCATCTGCTCTGACCTCCCGAACAAACAAGATCGGAAACATCCCCCAAGTACGACACTACCTAATAAGCTCTTCCATCTTTCGTCCCGGTTTGAAAGTCACGACTTTCTTGCTCGGAACCATCACCTCCTGACCAGTTCGCGGATTCCTTGCCTTCCTCCCCGCACGCGTCTTAACCGTAAAGACGCCGAAGTTCCTCAGTTCGATCCGGCCTTCCTCAACCAAGGCATCCAGAATCGCATCGAACGTCTGCTGTACAACCCGTTTCGTATCAACCTGTGTCAATCCGGTACGGGTCGAAATGTCCTTGACGATGTCTTTCTTGGTGGTCACCGTGACCCTCCCTTCTAAAATTCACCGCCCGTCAAGCCCACCCAGAACGCTTCGAACACACTGCTCCACAACTGCCGGCAACATAAGAAGTTCTCATTCTGGAGCGGATACGACCTTCGCAAATATCATTTCCGCCGGGCCTTGTGCTGTCGGCAAGCTACAAGCCCTTTGTACATCATTAGTTATTTAATCAAAGCTTTCCCAAGTTGTCAAGGAAAAAACAAAAAAACTTCCTCAACACTCCAGTTCAAAACTTGTTACGATTGACGACAAAGGCGCGCGACTCACGAAAAGCCACGGCAAACTGATGGTCCAATACATCGAACGTGGAAATTGACTCCCGTTCGCCAGCGGCTATAATGATCCACATTATCTTAAGGAGCTGTTCATGTCCAGGCAATATCTTCGCGAAATCCCGTCCGGCAGTAGTGTCAGTATGGTTTGCCTTGTCCGATCCAAAGCCTTACGTGCAGCCCGCAACGGTACACTCTATATCGAAATGGAACTCGCCGACAAATCCGGCTCCCTCCCGACACGCATGTGGAACGCTACTCAGGAGGTATTCGACAGTCTCGAGATCGACGGCTTCGTCGAAGTCTCCGGACGTATCGAAACATATCGCAACCAGTTGCAGATGGTTGTCAACTCCATCAACCTTGCACGTGAAGCAGATATCGATCTTGCCGATTTTCTTCCTTGCACAGAGCACGACACGGGCAAGATGTTGAAGGAATTGAGGAAAATCGCCTCCTCCGTCAAGAGGCCATACCTGAAGTCACTCCTTGACGCATTCTTTGCGGATGACAAGTTCTGTGAACAACTGGCTACTGCCCCCGCAGCCGTGACGTATCATCATGCCGTGATTGGCGGATTGCTGGAGCACACGCTTTCAGTCGCCGAACTTGCCGTTCAGGTCGCCGAACGTTATCCCAAAATAGACAGAGACCTCTTGATTGCTGGATCCATCTTTCACGATATCGGCAAAATCGACGAACTCAGCTACCATCGCTCCTTTCAATACACAGACTCCGGACAGCTTATCGGGCACATCGTACTCGGCCTCCTGCAAGTCGAAGAAAGAGCGAAGCGAATCGACGGTTTTCCGGGAAACCTGCTGGACCAGTTGCGCCACCTTATGCTGAGTCACCACGGCGAATATGATTTCGGCTCACCCAAACTGCCAATGTCGGTGGAAGCCGTCGCTCTTCACCACATAGACAACCTTGATGCAAAGATCAATGCTTTCAACCAGATTATTGAGAACGACCGAGACCCGTCCACCGCGTGGACAGAATGGAGCCGCATGTTTGAGCGTCGGTTGTACAAGGGTCCGAGCAGAGAATCCGAATGAGCCGACGAGCATGCGTTGAGACTACTGATGAAAGCAAACACAGGAAAGCCAGGTTGGACAACAAGAAAGGTCTTTGCTATCACCTTGCTGTTGAGCACATTGTGGTCAGCAGTATTGTTCCACAAAACGCTGTCACACGGTTTTGTCAGCTCTGATGACCTCACCTACATTGTCCGTAATCCTCTCACGACAAAGCTCGACTTTGAACATCTGAGACGTGTTTTCAGCGAAACGTATTTCACTGACTATCTGCCCATCCTTCAGATCTTTCTATCCATTGAGCGGACTATTCTCGGGTCGCAGCAGGATATCAAGCAGGCTTTTGACGCATCCGGTTACCACTCTGTGAGCATTCTGCTACACGCCCTGAACGGCTCTTTGCTGTTCATGTTGCTACGCAGTCTTGTCGGCAAAAAGAAGAGCCTCTTGCTACCAAGTGTCGTCGCTGTCGCTCTTTTTCTGTCACACCCAGTGCAAGTCGAAACTGTCGCATGGATCGCGCAGCAGAAGAGCCTTCTTTCGACGGCCTTTCTCCTTGGAAGTGTGCTCTGCTACGTACAGTTTCGCAGGAAAGAAAGACTCTCGTCCTTCTGGTATCTCTCGGCGGTCGCATGTGGTATCTGCGCACTTTTCTCAAAATCGAGTGCCGTTGTCCTTCCGGCTCTGCTGGTTCTATATGATCTGTGTATCAAGAGAAGGAAACTTCGGCACAGTCTGCTCGCCACTCTGCCGTTGATTCTCTTCACAATAGTTGCATGCTTCACAACCGTCCTTTCGCAGGCTCAATCAGGGGCCATCTCAAAAGACCAGGGAGGACCGGCGGTTGTGATGATGATTACTATGTTGCCCGTATTTGCCGATTATCTACGTCTTCTTCTCTTCCCTGTCGGATTGGCTTTCTTCCATCATGTACCGCTGCGCATGTCTCTCATTTCTATCCCCGCTCTCGCGGGCTTGTTGGTTGTGGCGTTGTTTGTCGTATCGCTCGTGTACTGTGCGAGGCGCTCACGTAGCGTATTGTTTTGGTGGGGATGGTACTTCGTAGCTCTTGTCCCGGTGATGAACATCATCCCGCTCAACACTCTGATGGCGGAGCGTTACCTGTACCTGCCAATGGCTGGCATCGCCGGCTGCATAGCTCTCGCTTTCAAGCAATTCGCGGAGCGGAAGTCTTTCTCAATTACAAGCTACAACTGCACACTCGCTTGCGCCGTCACGATCCTTTTCCTTCTCAGCCTCACAACAATGCACCAAAGCAGCAAGTGGGAAAATGATATTGTCATGTGGAGAACCGTTCTCGTCACCTCCCCTGAGCGCCCCACTTCATGGTACAATGTTGCGCAGTCGTATCGAGAGGCCGCGCTCCAACATGACAAGAAACACCCTGATCTCGCAATTTCACTGAGGCACCGAGCACTTCTGACTTACGAACGAGCTCTGGCTCTCTCTGACCGCGATCCAATGTTTCTTTGCTCCATGGGAAGCATCAGAGTGGAACTGGGAAAAGTTGAGCAAGCAATTCCATATTTCCAAAAGGCGCTCGAGTTCCATCCAGAGTACGCTGTTGCACATGCAAGTCTGGGCAGCGTGTTGGTCAACCAGGGAGATCTCGTCGAAGGGGTAAAACATCTCGAACTCGCCTTGAAGTACAAGGACGATTCGCCAGACGTGCAAAGTCAGGAACAATCACTTCTCAGGTTGTTGAACGATGCCAAAAAAAGAATGGGAATGTAAAAAATAGCGGTGCCCATCACTCTCTTCACTTGCGGATTGGACACCGCTGTTTCTTTCTCGTCAGATGTCGTTCTGATTATCTCAGATTTTCCCGGAGCTCTGCAGAGTCTCAAGGATTGTCTCGTGTACGCGTTCGCAAGCAGTACGATCTCTGAACACTCCAAAGTGAACGACAACCTGCGTGAGATTGATTCCGAGTGACTTGAGCAGTATTGTCATCTCCCTCCCGTCACCGCGGGCAACATGCATTTCGCCGCCCAGTTCATCCCTCGTGAAACCCGCAATTTCCAATTCCAATGATTTCACAGCCTGAACCGAAGCATTCCAGGCGTCATCAAACGTCACTGCATATTCCCGGCTAAGCTCTCCCATCGTCCAATGATAGGCCCCTCCCGTACCTTCCTTCGTCTTCTCCCAGGTCTCGCAGCCTAATGACAGCAAGACTATGGACACCAGGATCACGAGCAATATGCCCACAGCGTTTTTTCGATATGCTTTCACAACAGGTTCCTTTCTTCAAGAAGTAGTTTTGCAACCATGTGTTCACGAATCATGCCTGACTTCGACCGGCTCAATCTGGCCTCGCTTCCGCAATGTGTCCAAGATAGTGTGGTGAATTCTCTCGGATGCAGTTCTGTCGCCAAGATCACCCACGCGAACTCCTACCTCCGTGAGCTTCACCTTCAGTGACGTCAGTCTCAAGACAACTTCTTCGCCGTCTCCACGAATTGCTTTCAATTCTGCGCCCAACTTGTCTTTCGTGTGGCCTGCTAGCTTAAGATCAAGAGCTTTCACGGAATCAACTGTGGCCTGCCACGTGTCATCGAAGCTCGAGGCGTACGTGCGAGTTAATTCACCTCTGGCATAGTAGTACGCCCCCGCGCCAGCAACCGCACCGGTTACAACAAGTGCTGCACAGCCGCTTGCCAGAACCGCTACTGCAGTCAGCGTGCAGATCAATACATGTCTGTTGTTCATTCTCTCACCCTTTCGTTTCCCAAGTTTCTTTCTTATCATAGAAACCATATTACCCTGAGCTTAGCTCAGTTTCAAAAGTGATTTGATACACGCTGTCATCTGAGAAAGCAAGAGCATCCCACCTCTGTTGGCCTAGGAACTTGACCATTATGCACAGCAGTGTTTGAATGGTAAACAGAGGACCTTTCGGAGACTTCGTATGCCGAGTGTGAACACAATCCGCGGAATCATCAAGCAACTAACAGAGGCAGGTTTGCTACTGCAATACGATAACCTGCAAGTGCTGCCTCAAGTCAACTGGGATTTACTTCCGGAAGGGGTCGGACCGCGATGGGGTGGCCTGCCGAGTGGCCGACTCGAAAGAAAGCGCCGACAACTGGAGACACTGGTCACTATTGCACAACAACTCTCAAAGGAGGGTGACCGCATTGTAGATTTCGGTTCCAGTTCCGGACACGTCGGTCTGCCATTGGCATGTCTCCTCCCCCATTGTTCTGTGACCCTTCTCGACATGAAACCGATCCCGCTCGACATCGCGAGAAAGCGAATTGAGACAGCCCGTCTCAATAATGTGAAGATACTCTGCGGTAATATTTCCGAATTCACAGATCAGTTCGACATCGGGATCGGGCTCCACGTCTGCGGCGATGCGACCGATCAGGCTATAGACCAGTGCATTGCCAATCAAGCAAGCTACGTATTCTGTCCTTGTGACCTCGGGGAAATCCAGCGAAGCTCCTTGCCTTATCCACGGAGTAAGCGATTTGCCGACGTCATCGACCGGACTGATTTCAACCGCCTTGCCAGAGCCGGCGATTGGACGTCATGGGACTTTGAGGATGAAAAATGTCGCATAGGTTGGGAAGTCTCCGGCTGGCTCGCTCTTGATCGCAACTTGTTTGCTGAAGAACATGGCTATCGCACAAGTCTTCTGAAGATTTCCCCCGCTGAGGCCGGATTGAAAAGCGTGGTGCTAACGGGACAGTACGGTCAAGTACGATAGCACACCTACATCAAGAATCCTGGTCTATCACACAACAAGGCGCCTGACATACTTGATCTTTGAGATAACGTAGGTAAAAAGAAGCGACACAAAATAGAGGACAAAGAGGCTCAGAACATCACAGACTATCTCCGGCACAATATCCTCGAACAAATTGCGGGCAAATCCTATGAACTGCAGGTGCGAGACATACACACCGAGAGTCAGGGAACCCCAACGCGGCAGAACGGTTGACGCGCCAAGGCCAGGCAATGCTCGAATCAGAAGAAATACTCCTGTTCCATAGAATGCCGTGCCAAAAACATAGTCAATGTCCGTCACTCGCACACCGAAATGATGTCGGATCAGGATCGCCTCTGACATGTGCAATACAGCACCACAAACTGTCAGAGCAATGGCAAACGACAATCTGCACGGCCCTTTATCGGCAAGCCACCATCCTATAGCGACAAATAACATTCCAAAGAACGGTCCGGTACTGGTCGTAAACCCCCAGTCAACACCGACGGGACTATTGAGATAGGCGCCCCCGAGAAGTCCGATGACATAGCTGAGCGCTCCAACAGGCAAAATGGCCCATCTCATCTTGAAAACAACAAGCACGGTGACAACTGCCAACGCAACCATCATCGCTACAAGAAACCAGAGGTGGCCGGGTTCCACGCCTTGAAAAAGGAAGTCTATCGGATTTTCCGCAGCTAATGCCGCAATGTCCGCAACAGTGAGCCACACCGCTTTGACAAAACCCTCCGCCTTCACAAGTCTCGAACTTGGCCGCAGAGCATAGATGAGCGACCAGGCAACGTAAATGAACAAAAGCCGCTTGAGATATCGCCAAAGCGTGGCTGGCGCACTGCGGCTTCTCGCTACGCCCTTTGCAAAGAAATATCCTGCTGCACAGAAAAAATACGGCAGGCAGAATCGAAGGAATTGATTCAAGAATATCCACAAAGGCGTGCATGTTTTCTCGAACGTATCCAGATGGCCAAAGCAGACCGCGAGAATCGCGAACACTCTGAAAGTGTCAAAGCTCGCAACACGCGACTTCTTTTGTATCGCAGTTTCGTCCAAGGTTGACATTGGCGGCCGGAAAGAGGTTTCTATAGGTCGATGCTTCACCTGCGAGACTTCGCTTTACGTTTGGTCCGACTTTTCGCCATTATGCGGTCTGGATGGACGATCTTGCCTGCAACGGCTGAGGCTGCTGCAACAGCCGGACTAGAAAGATAAACAAAGCTCTTGGGATGGCCCATGCGACCGACGAAGTTTCTATTGGTCGTTGCCAGTGCACGTTCGCCTTCAGCCAGAATGCCCATGTGTCCACCGAGGCACGGTCCGCAGGTCGGAGCTGAAACAGCAGCTTCCGCTTTGACAAAAATGTCCAGCAAACCTTCCTTCATAGCTGCAGAGTAGATCTCCTGCGTCGCAGGAATGACAATCAGACGCAGGTTGGGATTCGCCTTTCGTCCCTTCAGAATCTTCGCTGCAACACGAAGGTCCGATATGCGCCCGTTTGTGCACGACCCGATAACAACCTGATCAATAACAACATCACTCACATCTTCAACGGGCTTGACATTCTCCGGCAAATTCGGCAGAGCTACTTGTGGCGAGAGCTTCGACACGTCTATTTCGTGTACTTCCGAGTATTTCGCGTCAGAATCGCTTTCGTAGACTTTCCACTTTCGTTGTGCCCGGGGCTCAACATATTCGAGCGTAATGTCGTCTGGAGCGATGATTCCATTTTTGCCGCCAGCTTCTATTGCCATATTGCACATCGCAAGGCGGTCATCGATTGGCAACCGCTTGATAGCCGGTCCGGTCAACTCCATCGACTTGTAGAGAGCCCCGTCAACGCCGATCTTGCCGATCGTGTGCAGGATCAGGTCCTTCCCGCTAACCCACTTGTTGCGCTTGCCCCGGTATACGAACTTGATCGATTCAGGAACCTTCAGCCAGATCTCTCCTGTAGCAATGACACCTGCAAGATCGGTGCTGCCAACACCAGTCGAGAAAGCACCAAGAGCACCGTAGGTGCAAGTATGCGAATCGGCCCCAATGACTATGTCACCAGGCCCGACGAGCCCCTGTTCCGGCAGAAATGCGTGCTCCACACCGCACCGCCCCACTTCGTAATAATGGCGAATGCGATGTTTGCGCGCAAAATCGCGCATGATCTTCGCTTGCTCAGCAGACTTGATGTCCTTATTCGGCGTGTAGTGATCAGGAATCAATGCGATACGATTGGCGTTGAAGACCTTCTTGATGCCGGCGGTCTCAAACTCTCGAATCGTTATCGGCGCGGTCACGTCATTCCCGAGCGCCAGATCGACTTTTGCATATATGAATTCGCCGGGTTCAACCTTTTTCTTTCCCGCATGAGCGGCAAGAATTTTCTCTGTAATGGTCATTAGCCTTCCTTCACTGTCACGCTTAACACTCGAGACATTATCAGCGGAAAAACAAATTCCCCTGCCACGTCAACACTCTGTAGCAATAGAATCAGAAAGTCATTATCGCCATTGGGCAGACTATTTCAAGCGAGGTGAGAACGATACACGACCTCAACGGTGCACTTCGACTAGTCCCAATCCGCGGAGATCTTGGCAATGCGTTGTTTGAACTTCTCGTAAACCTGCTCCGATTCCTCCTTCGTTTCCACGCCAGTCACGTTGAGGGCGAAAAGGCAATCCGGAGCAAGCAAACGGTCGAGCAGGTCGACTTCATCTTTGTTGATTCGGACCTTCACTGGAATCCCTGACCCACGGAAAGCATCGCGTAGCTTTTCAGGCTGGTTCGGGCAGGGGTCGGAGTCCTTTACGGTAGCGCACACGGCAGTTTCCGCCTGATTGAGATTTGTTGTGCGCAGCAAGGGTGGGATATTGTGCGCGATCTCGCCACAAGCATGTAACGCGATACCTCCAAAACGTTCGCCTATTCGGCTGTTATATGGAAGACAGCCAATTTCATAGGCCTTCGGAGACAGGAAAGCCATATTGTCGTCGCTGACGGAAATGCCTTTGAACTCTGGATGGCACATCATCAAGTGACCGGGCAGCGCGATGGTAGGTCCGAGCAGTTCCATTTGCATTTCGGTGAATGTAATGACCAGGTCAGTTACTGCGTTCATCAGCGCCTCGAGTCGTTCCGGCTCAAGGGTGAGTGTGGTAAAGAATTCATTCGTCTCAACCAAAAGCGATGCTGTATCGTTCGGACTCTGTGTGTCTGTCAGAGCTATGGGCAGCTTGTCGTACGTGACCTTCCGCAGCCACTTGATCCAATCCAATACATACTGCATTTCCTTGCAGTTTTTCGGATCAGGAGTCTTGATATCTTTCACTTGGTCAACGCTGGTGAAGACTGTCCGGGTCTGCGGCGCGTTTTCACCTTCCCATATGAATTTCGCACCGAAGGCAGCCGCATATATGCCGACACCATACCAGGGTTCAAGATGCGGGAAAAAGCCATCGGTGGCCCAATCCAATCCGCCGGCCATGTTTTGCAGGTTCAACTGCAGGAACGT
>Ga0180434_10006521_pt1 | contig 13400 bp, 7 predicted proteins | sample SS_ome_7_FD_132453 | JGI IMG/M metagenome (GOLD analysis project Ga0180434, IMG submission 132453) | Hypersaline lake sediment archaeal communities from the Salton Sea, California, USA - SS_1_D_2 metaG | ecosystem: Environmental > Aquatic > Non-marine Saline and Alkaline > Hypersaline > Sediment... | reverse complement strand
GAGGGCCTGAAAGCCCGCTTCGGCGACCGCCTGACGTTCTGGGGCGGCGGCGTCGACACGCAGCGGACCCTGCCGTTCGGCTCGCCGGAGGAGGTCCGCGACGAGGTCTGCCGGCGCCTCCGCATCTTCGGGCCCGGCGGCGGGTACGTCTTCAACCCCATCCACAACGTCCAGGCCCGGACGCCGGTCGAGAACCTCCTGGCCCTGTACGAGGCCGTGGCCGATTGCCGCGACCTCGGCCGCTGAGCCGGGTTTCAGAACGTGGGTTCATGTAGGCCGTGGCGAAGCCACGGCAATCTATGGATCGCCGGGACTTCGTCCCGGCCTACGTGCTGCGGCAACAGTGCCGGACCCCAAATCAAAGGAGACACGCATGCGCACGCTCATCCTGATGTCGGCCGCGGCGGCGCTGTGCCTGGCGGGCCTGGCCGTCGCCGCCGAGGACGGCTTCGCCCCGCTCTTCGACGGCAAGACCCTCAAGGGCTGGACCGTCAAGGAAGGCACCGCCACGTACCAGGTCGAGGACGGCACGATCGTCGGCACCACTACCGACGGCAGTCCCAACACCTTCCTCTGCACCGAAAAGGAGTACGGCGACTTCGAACTCGTCCTCGAGGTCAAGTGCGACAAGGACCTCAACTCCGGCATCCAGATTCGCAGCCACACGTACGAGAAGGACACCCCCATGGCCGGCAAACCCAAGCGCATCCGCAAGGCCGGCGACGTGTACGGGTACCAGTGCGAAATCTCAACCTCCAACGCCGGTAACTTCTGGGACGAGGCTCGCCGGGCCAAGTGGCTGGGCGAACTGTCCGACGAGGCCAAGAAGGCCTACAAGCCCGACGAGTGGAACACCTACCGCATCGTCGCCCGCGGCGACCGCATCCGCAGTTGGGTCAACGGTGTGCCGTGCGCCGACTTCCGCGACGCGGCCGACGCCCGCGGCTTCATCGGGCTCCAGGTCCACAGCATCCGCAAGGGCACCGGGCCGTTCCAGGTCCGCTGGCGGAACATCCGCTTGCGCGAACTCAAGACCGAGGGCTGACCCGGACGGGCCGCACGGGGAGAGAATCCCGCGCGGCGGGTCTCCGTGCCCGCCGCGCAGGAAAACACGCAGGCCGCGGCGTGCCGCCGCCTACTTCAGGCAGACCACCGCGCCATCGGTTGTAGCCAGGTACAGACGGCCGCCGGACGCCGCCATGCCGTCCCAGACGGGCGGCGCGTCGAGGCGAACGGCCGCAATGCGCCGGCCGTCTTTGGTCGAGACGGCCACCAGGGCGCCGCCGCGCTTGCCCTTGAAGGCGTCGGTGTCGGCCTTGCCGCCCGCGAACGGGTCCGGCGGGCCCGCCAGCAGCAGCGTATCCGGCGCCAGGACCATCGCGCGGACCCAGAAGTCGAGCGGCTGGGTCCACTGCGGCACGAGGTGTTTCTGGCCGCGTCGCTTGGCCCCGGCGCCCTTCGCCTTGACCGTTTCCGGCGTCTTGCTGCTGGCGAACAGGACGTAGTGCGGCTTTTCGGACGGCGTGCTGCCCCACGGATGCTGCTCCGGCGCCAGGCCCGGATGCGTGCCCGCCGTGCCGTACTGGTTCAGCCGGCCGAAGGCGTACACGGAGGCGTCGTCGGCGACCATGATGCGGCCGGCGGGGACGTCGTATCCGGCCCGGCCCCATCCGCCCCACCCGCTCTGCATGCGGGTGCCCCACTGCCAGTACGTCCGGTGCCACCAGGCGCCGTCCAGGAACCCGTTCGCGCTGAAGAGGTGCGGCACGTCGGCGCTTTCGGCGCCGAGCGCCTCGTCGAACCGATGATGCCGCATATAGACGTAGGACCCGTCGCTTGCGAATACGTCGGGCAGCGCGCCCGGCATCGAGGTGCCGCGGACCGGCTGCTGCGGTTCGAGGCCGGTGGCCGGGTCGCGGTCGGAGAGGACCTTGCGGGTCCGGACCTCGCCGGTGGCGGCGTCCACCCGGTACAGCACCATCCCGCCGTCGACGTACGACGACCGCCCCGCCGCGAAGTACGCCGAGCCGTCCTGCACCAGGATGCTGCCGTGCACCGGCCAGACCGACTCCAGCCGGCCGTAGACCACGATGCGGCGGTCCTGCGGGGCGGCCCGGAGGCGCCAGACGAGTTCGCCGTCGTCGGCCCGCAGGCAATAGACCCAGCCGTCGCGGCAGCCGAACAGGGCGAGGCCCTGCCAGATGGTCGGCGGCGAGTCGATTCGGCCGCCCACGGTCCGGCTCCACGCCTTCGCGCCGGAGCCCGCGTCGAGGGCGTGGACCGTGCACGCGTCGGTCTCGGCCACGAAGACCTTGCCGCCCGCGATGACCGGGCTCGAAAGCGGCGCCCCGAGGTCGGCCTGCCACGCCTTGGCCAGGCGCGGCGGGACGGGCGACGGCGTCCGGCCGCTGCGGCCGGCGTCGTGCCGATACGTAGGCCAGTCGGAACCATTTCGGATTCCGGATTCCGGATTCCGGATTGAAGGCTCGGCCGGCGCGGCCGCGGCCGCCCCGTACGCCGGCCCTTTTTCCAGGCGCGGCTGGGCCTCGGCGATGGACGGCTCGTCCTTCCGCGCGGGCGCCAGGGCCAGGTATCCATGCAGTTTGGATTCGATATAGCACGCACACGAGTGCGGCGGGGCGTACAGCAGGCCGTTCGCCGGAAGAACGCCGAACTGGCACGCGCCGCGGACCCAGTGGTCGGCGGCGCCCTCGCCGGTCGCGAGGTCGACCCACTCGACGCCCGACCGTCCGAGCACCAGGTACCGCTCGGTGGCCTTGTTGCGGTGGCACCGGTGATGTCCCATGCCGACGGTGAAGAACTTGCCGTCCGGCTCCCGGGTGCGTTTGACCCGGCCCGTCTGCGGGTCGAGGGCCTGGGTGATGCCCGGCTCCTTCGACCGGACGAGGATGCCCGTCCAGACGAGTCCGTCGGCGACGAAGACGTCGGGCGGGGCGTTGTAGGCCTCGCGGGCGGTCGATTCCCACAGCCGCTCGCCCGTCTTGGCCGAGAAGGCCATCAGTTTCCCCGCCGGCGCCTCGCCGCCCGCGGCATGGACGACCCACAGGACCTTGCCGTCGGCCGCCTTCTTGCTGACCGTCGAGCCGGCGTCGCGGTCGGCCGACAGCACCACGTCGCCGTGCGCGACGAGCGTCGGCGCGGTCCACGCCCACCGGTTGGTGGTCACGGGCCGGTCGGCCTGCCACCGGCGCCGGCCGCTGCGGGCATCGAGGCACACCAATTGCTTCGGATTCTGGAAGTACAGCCGGCCGTCCGCCACCGCCAGGGCCGTGGGCATGAGGTCGGAGGTCTCGGCGTCCTTCTTCTGCCAGAGGACGGCCCCGGTGTCGGCCGCCAGGGCCACGATTCCTTTACCGCCCGGCGACACGTACTCCGCCCGGACGAGGTTGTCGTGGTGCGGCTGTTCGGCCCCGTGGCCGACGGCCGGGCCGACGACCACGTACAGGACGCCGTCGCACGCCACGATCTCCAGCGCGTTGTCCGTCCCGCGATACGTCCGGACGGTCTCGCCCGTGGCCGCGTCGAGTGCCGTGACCGGCTTGCCGTAGCCGAGCGTCACGTAGACACGGTCGCCGACGGCGACGAGGCGGCGCGCGATGGCGGCCGGACCCGTCCGGAAGCCGCGCAGGTGGTCCTCCCAGGGCGTGACCTCGCGTTTCCACAGCACGACGCCGCTGAAGGCGTCGCGGGCGACCAGCCGCCACTCGGCGGGCAGGCCCACCGCCGCCGCGGGGCCTTCATCGACGATCGAAAACAGCCGGCCGCCGCTCGTCACGGCCGCGCTCACGCTCGACAGGTGATCGTGGCTGCGGGCCCATTCCGGGTCGCCGATCCACTGCAGGTGCCGCGGCGGGCCGACCACCGTGTCGCGGGCCACCGCATTGTTGTCCGGGCCGTGCAGGGCGTGGGTCCACTCGTCGATCTCGGCCGGCACGGGCTTGACGGTCTTCGTCCCGCCCACCTGCGCCACGCCGCCGGGACACAGGACCCGCATGACCTCGGCCATCGGCACGGGCCCGAGGTCGTCGGCCACGACCAGGCGGACGGTGTTGTCGGCGTACGGCAGTTCGGCCCCGGCGAGCGTGTCGACCGACACCCGGCCGTAGACGCCCGCCTCGCGCAGCCGCACACGGGCCCGTTCGACGGCGGCCGCGTCGGCGTCCAGGCCATGCACCAGGTACGCCTCCGTGGCGGCCAGGGCCTGCGTCAGCCGGGCCTCGCCGCAGCCGACGTGGACGACCAGCCCGCCGCGGACGCCGGTGGCCTGCAGGATCTGGCGGGCGGTGGCGGCCTCGTCGGCCCGCGCGGGCGCCGCGGCCAGGTGCGCTGCCGCCAGGACGATCGCCAGGGCGCACGCGGGGGTCGCCGAGCGAAACATCCCATCGCGATTCGTTAAAGTCATCTGAGCGATCCTTTCCTGTTACTTTCCGCTCATGCACAGAACCTTGCCGTCTGCCGTGACCAGGTAGAGCCGGCCGTTCGCCGCGGCCATGCCGTCGAAGACCGGCATGCCCGCCAGCGTCGTCTCGGCCAGCGTACGTCCCGTGTCGGCCGAGAGGGCCCAGAGGAGGCCGCCCCTGGCCCCGTCGAGCGCGGCCGCCTGGTCCGAGAGGGCGGCCTGGACCTCCGGATTGTCCAGGTTCGCGCCCACCTTCTCTTCGTCCACGAGGTCGGGCGGGCCGGCGATGAACAGCGTCCGGCCGGCCAGGGTCATCGCCCGGACCACGATCGGCACCTCGCGGGTCCAGTCGCCCGCGGGTGGGGCGGCGCCGGGCGGGGGACCGAAACGCAGGGCCCGCCCCGCCTGGCCGGCGACGGCCGTTACGCCCTCGGCCTTGCCGTGGTTGCCGCGGCCCGAGGCGTCGCGGGCTTTGCCGTCGTCGAACGACATGGCGAGAAGGAGGTCGGGATCGCGCCCGCGGCCGGACCGGCCGGCGGCATGGGCGGCGATTTCGTCGGGCCCCAGCGCCCGCCGCCACACGCGGACCTCGTCGATCAGCCCCGTGAACGCCTGGGCCCCCGTGTAGTCGCCGACGTGGGTGTTCTCGTCGGCGCCGATCTCCATCGGCTCTTTCGGGTCGGCGGGGAACTGCGGCGCCTTGACGGCCCCGGCCAACGAGCCATCCACATAAATCTGAAGGTCCTTGTCGGCGGTCAGGACGCCCGCCAGGTGAACCCATCGGCCGGCGGCCTTTTGCTTCGCCGTGACGGCGCACACGTTTCCGCCCGCGCGGACGGCGAACTGCGGCCGGCCCCCGGACAGCCGCAGCACGTAGCCGTGCTGGTTCCCGCCGCGGGCCAGGACGACGCCGGTCGGCGCGTCGGCCCGGACCCGGGCTTCGACCGTCAGCGGCTTGCCGCCCAGGTTCAGGTTCTTCGTGGCCTCCACGCGGACGACGGACCCGGCGGTGTCCCCGGCCGCCGCCGCCCCGGCCACCGGCGACCCCTTGGCCGTCGCGAACACCTGGTGCTCCATGGGCGTGGTCCAGCGGTAGTAGCGGGGTTTGCGGCCGTAGCCGTACACGCGGTCGTCGTCGAAGACGAGGATCTTGCCGGCGGGTGCGGCCTTGCCGGCCAGGAAGTACCCGCACCAGCCGCTGACGAACGTGCTGCCGTACATCCAGTACGTGCGGTGCCAGTACGAGTCGTCGAGGAACCCGGTGGGCGAGAAGAGGTGGGCGTGCTCGGCCACCTGGGTGGCGGGCGGGGCGCCGCGGTCGGCGTCAGAGCCCATCGGCATCTTCGCGAGCGGCAGCCGCGCGCCGTCGGCGCGGAACGGCTGCGAACGCATGTACACAAACTCACCGGCCGATGACAGGACGTCCGGCTTCGCGACCGGCATATTCAGCCAACTGACGAAATCGTCCACGCGTTCGCCGGTGGCCGGGTCGCGGTCGTCCAGGACCGTCTCGGAGAGGATGCGGCCGGTGGCCGGGTCCAGCCGAAGCAGCCGAAGGCCGCTGTCGAGGAACATCGACCGCCCCGCGACGCACCACGCCACGCCGTCGCGGACGAGCACGCTGCCGTGCACCGGCCAGACCGACTCGACCCCGCCGAACGAAACCAGCCGCTGGTCCATCGGGGCGGCCCGCAGGCGCCACACCAGGGCGCCGTCCGACGCCCGCAGGCACTGGACGGTGCCGTCGGCCGACCCGAAGAGGACGAGCCCGCGCCAGACGGTGGGCGGCGAATCGACCCGCCCGCCGGCCGTGTGCTGCCAGATCGGCCGGCCGGTGGCGGCGTCGAGGGCGTGGAGGGTGTGGGCGTCGACCTGGGCCACCAGCACCTTGCCGCCCGCGATGACCGGGGGCGACAGCCGGCCGCCCAGATCGGCCTGCCAGGCCGTTTCGAGGTCGGCCGGGACGGCGGCGGCGGTGGCGCCGCTTCGGCCGGCGTCGTGGCGGTAGGTAGGCCAGTCGCCACCTGAGATCGGAGACTTGAGACTGGAAATCACCGCCAGGCGATCGGAGGCCACGGACTTCAGCCGAGAGATCTCAGATTCCGAATTGGAGATTTCAGAGCCGTAAGCCGGCCCTTTCTCCAGTCGCGGCTCGGGGGCGACCTTCGGCACGCGCGGGCCGTCGCCCGCCGCCACGGCGTTGAAGCCCGACAGTTTCGATTCCAGGTAACACGCGCACGGATGTTGCGGCGCGTAGATCAGTCCATTCGCCGGCATGATGCCGTACAGGCACGCCCCGCGGATCCAGTGGTTGGGCGTCCAGTGTTTCTCGGCCACGTCGATGAACTCGATGCCCGTCCGCGAGGTCAGCAGGTACCGGTCCGTCGCCTTGCTGCGATAGCACCGGTGATGGAACCAGTAGGTTTCGACGTCGGGGGAGAATTCGCTCACCACCTCGCCGGTGCGGTAGTGGCGGCCGGTGACCGCGCCTTCGGCCCGGCCGCTGGTCGTCTCGGGCGTCCAGACGACGTCGTTCAGGACGAGCAGGTCCTCCGGCGAGCGGTAGCCGGACGGCGGGTGCGGGGCGGTCCAGAGGACCTCGCCCGTCTCGGCCGCCAGGGCCGCCATCGCGTCGGCGTCGCGGTACCACGAGCCCGTCTGGAGGCCGGCGATTTCTCCGCCCGCGAACAGCACCACGTCCTTGTACGCGACGAGCGTGGGCAGGTAGAAGGTGGAGATCGTCTTACTGCGAGGCAGGGGCTTCGAGCGCCACGCCGGCGCGCCGTCCGTGCGGTCCAGGCGGACGACGGCCTCGCCGTCGTGGAAGAACACGCCGACGCCGGCGACGGCCAGCGTGCCCGGCAGGACCACGCTTTCGCGGTCCCAGAGGACCTTGCCGGTGTCGGCCTCGACGGCCAGGATGTGCCTCGGCCGCTCGTCCCACCACTTGGCGCGGTAGAAGCGCTGGATTTCGCCGAGGGTCTTGTAGTGCCGCTCGGGCGGATGGCGGTCGACCAGGAGGAACAGGACGCCGCCGTCGCACAGGATTTCCTCGGTCGTCGCGGTGCCCTCGTACGTGCGGACGGTTTCGCCGGTGGCCGCGTCGAGGGCCGTCGTGGGCGCATCGAGCGACAGCGTGACGTACACGCGGTCGCCCACGGCCACCAGGCGGCGGGGCAACTGGGCGGGGCCGCTCTTCAGCGGCCAGAGGTGCGGGTGCCACTCGGGGATGCGGCGCTTCCACAGCACGGCGCCGTTGAACGCGTCGCGCGCGATGAGCGACCACCTGGGCGGCAGGTAGATGGAGGCCGGCGACGCCTCGTCGAAGATCGTGAACACCCGGTCGCCGGTCGTGACGACCGCGCTGACGCTCGACATCCGGTCGTGGTGCCGGCCGTACCGCGGGCCGCCCACCCACTGGAGCCGCTCGGGCGGGCCGACGGCGGCGTCGTGCGCCACGGCGTTGTTCGACGGGTCGTGCATGTAATGCGTCCATACGTCGATATTGGTCGGTCGCGGCTTGACGGTCTTCGTCCACGCGCCGGCCTGCCGGACGTACGCCACGCCGCCCGGGCAGAGGACCCGCCGGACCTCGTCCATGGGCACGCCCGCGAGGTCGTCGGCCACGACGAGGTTCACGAGGTTATCGACGTACGGCAACCGGCCGCCCGGCGGCAGGCGGTCGGCCGACACGCGGCCGTAATCGCCCCCCGCGCGCAGGGCCGCGCGGGCCCGCGCGACGGCGTCCGCGTCGGCGTACAGGCCCTGGACGAGGTACCCGTCGCCCGCGGCAAGGGCGGCGGTCAGGTCCGGCGAGCCACTCACGTGGACCACCAGGCCGCCCCGGACGCCGGTGGCGTCGAGAATGGCCCGGGCGTCGTCGTCCGGTCCGGCCCGCGCCAGGCCGGCGGCGGACAGGAGGATGACGGTCGCGAGGACGGCAAGAGCGGCGTGACGGGAACGCATGGGTCGCATGCATGTTCTCCTGACCGGGGCCATCGGCGCCCTGCGAGGCGGGCAGTCCTGGCCGCTGCGCTACGCGCGGGCCGGCACGGCCGCGCCGGCGACGCGGACGGCCAGGCCGCGCTCGCTCGCTACGCGCGCTAATATCTCCATCTGATCCGCCGGCGGCCGATCCAGGCCTTCCAGCGGGCACGGCATCCCCAGGCTCCGGTACTTGGCGGTGCCCAGCGGATGGTACGGCAGCAGTTCGTACGCGACGAGGCTCGCGAAGTCGCGGATCGCGTCGGCGACGGCGCCGATGGCTTCGGCCGAATCGTTCACGCCCGGGACGACCGGCGTCCGGACGACCATCGGCCGGCCTTCGCGGGCCAGGCCGCGGGCGTTGGCCAGGATCGCCTCGTTCGCCGCGCCGGTCCAGCGCTCGTGGGCGGCCGGGTCGATGAGTTTGACGTCCACCAGGAACAGGTCCGTTACGGGGATAAACTCGGCCAGGTGGTCCCAGGTGTCGGCCAGGTTCGTCTCGACCGCGGTGTGGATGCCCCCGCGCCGGGCCCGGCCGAGCAGATCGACGGCGAACGGGCGCTGGACGAGCGGCTCGCCGCCCGAGAGCGTCACGCCGCCGCCGCTCGTCTCGTAGAAGGGCCGGTCGCGGAGGACCTCGGCCAGGACCGCTTCGGCGGTCATCTCTCGGCCGACGACGGTCAGCGCCCCGGCGTAACAGACCTCGGCGCAACGGCCGCAGACCGTGCATCGGTCGCGATGGAGGACGTGCCCGTCCGCGCGCCGCTCGTGGGCGCCGGCGGGGCAGGCGTCGACGCAGGCACCGCAGCCGATGCATCGGCCCGGCAGGAACTGAAGTTGCGGTTCCGGCCGGAGCGTCTCGGGGTTATGGCACCAGGCGCACCTCAGATTGCAGCCCTTCAGAAACACGGTGGTGCGGATGCCGGGGCCGTCGTGGACGCTGAACCGCTGGATATCCGTGACGATGCCGTTCACGCCCGTATTCTAGATGGACCGGCGGGGCGATTCAAGCGCGCCCGGCGGCCGTACCAGGCAGCATGTCATTTCGAGCGGAGCGAAGCGGAGCCGAGAAATCTCGCCGTTCCTGTTTTCGGGACAACGAGATTCCTCCACTCGGCCCTTTGGCCCTCGGTCGAGATGACAGGCATGGCGGCGATTGTGCCTTCTGCGCGCGCCCGGCGGCGCCGTACGCGGCGCGCGACGGGATTCGCCGGTCCGCCTCCGGACGGATTCCGGTTCAACCCTCTGGGCGGCGCCCGGTGCGGCCGCGGAGACGAAACGCGTTGAACCTGGAGGAAGGAGCAGGCCATGAAACGCCTTATCCTGGTGGTTGCGGCCGCGTCGACCGTCGCGATGGCGCTGGCGGCCGGGACGGTCCTGTCGGGCAAGGAGGAACCGGCCGGCGACGCGGGTGCCAACGATGGCTTCAAGCCGCTCTTCAACGGCAAGAACCTCGACGGCTGGACGACCAAGGGCAACTGGTTCGTCAAGGACGGCGTGCTGCACATCGAGCCCCGGCCGGGCGAGAAGGGCTGGAAGCGCTACGACGCCTACCTCTGGGCCGACAAGCCGTACGCGAACTTCGTCCTGGACCTCGAGTTTCAACTCCCGCCCAAGGGCAACAGCGGCGTCTTCGTCCGCGTCAAGGACAAGGCCGACCCCGTCAAGACGGGCATCGAGGTGCAGATCAACGACACGCACGGCAAAGAGAAGGTCGGCCCGCACGACTGCGGCGGCGTCATCGGCATCGTCGGCCCGACGAAGAACATGGCCAAGCCCGCCGGCCAGTGGAACCGCATGGTCATCACCTGCCGGGGCAGCCGCCTGAAGGTCAGCCTGAACGGCGAGGAGATCGTCGACACGGACCTGGCCGAGTCGGCCCCCAAGAAAGAGGTCCCGCCGTCGGGCTGGCTGAGCCTGCAGGACCACGGCCTGCCGCTGGCGTTCCGCAACATCCGCCTCAAGGTGCTGGACTGAGCGCGGAGCAGCCGCGCTACACCCGCGCGGACGGATCGGTCGGCCCGGTCGGCGCGGACGGCTCGCCCGGCGGCTCGGCGTCGGCGGGTTCGGCCGGGGCCTGGGGCGGCGGGGCGCCGGCCCCCGCGACCGCGTGGTGATTGCTGTCGATGGCGAATTTGCCGCGCACCCGCTCCAGCAGTTCCGCCTTCCGGCCGATCCGCCAGACCAGCAGGGTGACGGGCGGCCGCTGCTGCCGGCGGTCCACGATGATGATCTTGCCGAAGCCCATGAGCCGCTCCAGCACGTCCTCGGTGTCGATGTGGGTGTTGTAGTCCTCGCGGCCGATGTGGTCGCCGGACTCGGCCAGACCCCACTGAATATTCAGATAGTTCGGTGTGAACGCCACGTAGTAGAACAGCCCCTTGATCCAGGAGACGAGGATCGTCAGGCCTCCCAGGACCGCCAGCGCCAGGAACCCCACCCAGTTGATGGACATGCCCAGGAACCGGAACAGCCGCAGGAACGGCCCCACCCATCCCAGCAGGTGCAGCCACAGGAAGAGGGCCAGGACGGCCGCCCCCGCAATCAGCACCACCTTGGCGCTGATCTGGAATTCCTCGACCAGCAGGTTCAGGAAGAAGACGGCGAACCAGACGCCGCCGATGACCTCGGCCGTGGCCGCCCACGGCAGCACCTCCCAGGTGTGCAGCAGCATGACCAGGGCCGCCAGCAGCGACACCGCCAGCGTCGGGACGTAGAGGACCTTGCGGCTCCAGCCGAACACGACGAGCCAGTCGTGGATGTCCGGGTCGTCGCGGATTTCCTTCTCCGTCCGGATGCGCGTCCGCACCATGCCGCGCGTGGCCAGCCAGGTGATGACCCCGGCGATCGCGACGCCAAGGGCGATGTAGAGGGCGATCATGCCGTTCGAGGTCCAGTCGAAGCCGGCGGTCTCGTCCGGGGCGGGTGCCATGGCGGCCCTCCTTTTCGGGGCTGGCGCCGCGCGCGTGGCGGCAAGGGGAATTGTACCCACCGGCGGATGCCCGCGCCAACGTTTCAGAAGGCGAATGGGCGCGCGGATGGGCGAGACACCTTGGCCCGTCCGGCGGGTTTAGTCCTACGTCGCCGCGGGACGCCGGGGCGAGAGCCGTCCGCACACCCATGCAAGGAGGGCGATGTGTCCAGATCCAACCGAGGGATGTCGCGCAGGCAGTTCATCGGGAGCACAGGGGCGGCGGCGGCCGCCGTCGCGGTGGTGCCGGCCCGCGTGCTGGGCGGCGCCGGCCGGCCGCCCAGCGAGACGCTGGACCTCGCCTTCATCGGGGCCGGCGGCCGGGCCGGCGCGAACCTGGGCGGCCTGGGCGGCGAGAACGTCGTCGCCCTGTGCGACGTCGACGAGCGCCGCGCCGCGGGCGCGTTCAAGAAGTACGGCAAGGCCAAGAAGTTCACCGATTTCCGCAAGATGCTCGACGCCATCGAGAAGGACATCGACGGCGTGGTCGTTTCCACTCCCGACCACACGCATGCCGTGGCGTGCATGGACGCCATGCGCCGCGGCAAGCACGTGTACTGCGAGAAGCCGCTCGCCCACTCGGTGTGGGAGGTCCGCAGTCTCATGGGCGCCGCCCGCAAGCACAAGGTGGTCACGCAGATGGGCAACCAGGGCCATTCGTCCAACGCCATCCGCATGTTCTGCGAGTGGATCTGGGACGGGGCCATCGGCCGGGTCCACACCGCCCACGTCGGGTGCCGGGCCGTCCACTGCCGCATCAACGACCTGCCGAAACTCAAGGAGAAGCACGACGTGCCCGCCGGCGTAGACTGGGACCTGTGGCTGGGTCCGGCGGCCTTCCGGCCGTATCATCCCATGTACATGCCGAATGCCTGGCGCGCGTGGTCGCCGTTCGGCACCGGCACGCTGGGCGACTGGGTCTGCCACGTGGTCGACCCCGTGTTCTGGGCGCTGGACCTCGGTTCGCCCGTCTCGCTCCGGGCACAGGCCCAGACCGAATGGAACCCCACCAAGCATGCCGATACCTTTCCCGCCGGCTGGACCGTCACGTACGAGTTCGCCGCCAAGGGCGACCGCGGACCCGTCACGATGGTGTTCCACTGCGGCAAAACGTCCATCCCCCGCCCGAAGGAACTGGAGGAGAATCGCAAGGCCGTCGAGACGGGCGGCGTGATATACGGCGACAAGGGGACCATCATGCACGGTTCCCACGGGGCCGGAGGCGTCCGCATCATCCCGGAGGCGAAGATGCAGGAATACGCCAAGCGCCTGCCGGCCGAGAAGATCCCGCGCGTCCGCAACCACCACGCCGACTGGGTGGCCGCCATCCGCGAGGGTCGCCACGCCGGCTCCGACTTCGCCGACTACGGCGGCCCGCTGACGGAACTGGCCATGCTGGGCATCATCGCCCTGCGGATGCCGGGGCGCAAACTCGCCTGGGACGGCGCCCGCGGCCAATTCACCAACAGCCCGGAGGCCAACGGATACCTCAGGCCGGAGTTCCGCAGGGGCTGGACGCTGTAGTCCGGCCACGCTATCATCGCCTTGCGCGTTGCGCGCTGGGGGATGCGACGTCCCCGCGGCGCGGGAGGGGAGCGGCGCGCCAGGCGCCCCGCCGGACCGACAGGAGCATCGCCATGCGTGAATCGAACCGACGCGACTTCTTCCGCCGCGCCGCCGCAGCCGCCGGCGCCGCCGTGGGCGCCTCGGCCGGCGTCTTTGCCCCGTCGCTTGCCCGGGCCGTGGAGCCGCTCCGGCGCGAGGCCGAGGGCAAGATGAAGGTCAAGTTCACCCTGGCGGCGTACAGTTACCGGAACCTGCTCAGCGGCAAGCCGCCCGAGATGACGCTCGCGGACTTCGTCCGCGACTGCGCCCGCTTCGGCTGCGAGGGCACCGAGCCCACGTCGTACTACTTCCCCGATCCCGTGACGAACGAGTACCTGTGCAGCCTGAAGGCCCTGGCGTTCCGGCTGGGCCTCGGCATGTCGAGCACGGCCGTGCGGAACAACTTCTGCCTGCCGCCCG
>Ga0180434_10006520_pt1 | contig 13403 bp, 15 predicted proteins | sample SS_ome_7_FD_132453 | JGI IMG/M metagenome (GOLD analysis project Ga0180434, IMG submission 132453) | Hypersaline lake sediment archaeal communities from the Salton Sea, California, USA - SS_1_D_2 metaG | ecosystem: Environmental > Aquatic > Non-marine Saline and Alkaline > Hypersaline >... | reverse complement strand
TGTTAGAGTTCCCCCAGAAGAAGTTAAAGTAGAATTACAAATACTTCTATTTCCGAAAATGTCATTTCTTGAAACTTCTAATCTAACTGTTTTAGAATCTCCGTCTTCTGTTACAAAATTAAAAGTTATTTTATCTGTTGTTTCGTTGTATGTTGGCTCTGAAAAGATTATACCTAGGTTTTCATCATAATTAAAAACTGCTTCTACTGAATCAAAAGCGTTAAGTTCTATCTCACAGTTACCTATAGAGTAATCTTCACAGAAGGCTATTATATTTTCGAAGTTTCCTAGAACTTCTCCGTCTTTAACTACTCTAATATTATAAATTATATCATTTCTAACTAAATGTAAAATAGTTTGTCCGTTATAATCTGTCTTTGGTAATTCTACTGTTTTAAATATATTCTCGCTTATGTATTGTCTGTCTACATAAACTAAGGCGTCTTCTACTGGTAAGAAGTCTGAACCTGTAAAAGTTAATTGAAAGTCTGTAGAATCTGATAAGTTAAGATCGTAAAGGGTTATCCTTTCTGTTGTTGATTCGTTATTTATTGTAGTGTTGACTATGTTATAATATTCGTTTGCGTGATCTGAATCTTCATATCTAACTATTACGTCTAGAAAATAAGAAGAATCATTAGTTAGGTTTCTGTTTAAACAAATTCTTAAAGGATTTACTCCTTCAAATTGCATAGAGTAATTAAAAACTACTTCGCTTCTAAGTGAATTGTAAAAATTAAGTGCTGTTTCTATTGTTGGATTAGATAATAATGTTTGTTCTTCTTCATCTACAACAGTAAAATTATATAATTCGTTTGTGTAAGAACTACAATTATCTACAGCTAAATTATAAACTGTTTGATTTTTTGAACTAAGGTTAACTTCTGTATCATCTGATAAAGTTATTTCCCAATAAAAAGTAAAGTTTGTGTCTGTTGAAACGCTAGGCACTAACATATTTAGCTTTCTTAATATTTCATAATCCCCAGACGTAAAGGCCTGTCCTGTTGTTTCTGTATCATTATAGTTAAATAAAACTGCGTCTGCTATAGTATATCCAGAACCTAGTTTAATATGTGCTAGGAAATCTTCTAAACTTCCTTCCGTTGTTTCTTCGTTGTAGGTTTGGTTTACTTCTAGAACTTTGTAAGTCCAGGAAGTTAAATTACTTTGAGTATTTCCGAAGGTATCATTAGCCCAGAAGGTTAGGTTATTTATGTCTGTTACATAATTAAAAGTTGTGTGGTTATCGTTACAGGTTAAAGTATTGTTTGTTCCGTTGTATTCATACCAACATCTATCTACTCCTTCCCCTACGTCTGTTACAGTCCAATTTAAGTCTAAGCTGTAATTCTCTATTAAATAATCGTAAACTCCTGTTGGAGAGGTTAGGTTTATTTCTGGCGGATCTATATCGTGGTTTATGTGTCTTGTTTCTGTTGTATCACAGAAAGAACCTAAGGTGTCTGAATCCCCACAGGCAGTTACGTTATAATGATAATGTGCAGTAGGTAAAGTATAGTTTAAGCTGTAAGTTTCATTTGTGAAAGTATCCGTAAAACTTGTTCCGTTAATGTTTTCCATGTAATAAGTTATGTTTGTGAAGTTCACTTCGTTTAAAGTTACGTTAACTTCTACTATGAAAGTTTCGTCTGTAATGTTAGCGTAGTCTACTGGTGTAGGCGGTGTTACATATTCTATATTTATTCCTGCGTTTGTTTCTTCACTTCCGATTGTATATGTTGGCTCTGAACTTGCATAATTTCTTGATTTAACTATATCTACTGTTCCACCGTTTAAATTCATCCCAAAATATAAATTATCTGTTGGAAAATTAGCTGAATGGGATTTAGTTTCTCCATCAAAGTTTATTATAGTAGTTGTTGATGTTCTTATAATATTTAATTCTTTCCATGTATTTGTTGGAAAAGTATTGCTATAAGCAGAACTATCTGATCTTGATCCATCGTTGCTATTTCTTATCAAAGGATTTAACATACTATCTGCCCAATATAATAAGGCAACATTATCACAATTTTGATAAGGAGTTGCACCGCAATTTATAGTATCTGTATAACCTGCATTATCCCAACCTGTACCAGAATATTTAAGTTTTAAACTTGTTTGAACATTTAATCCAAATTGTTCATCTGTGTGTAATCTTCCTGCAGAAAGTTCCCCATCACTTATACTTGAAGTTCCATCTATATCCCATTTTGATAAATTTAAAGTTGTTCCACTAAAACCATCAAAGAACAAGAAGGCATTATCTCCGTTTGAGTTTGAACTTGCCCCACTATTTCCATAATACATATAAATTGAAGTGTTAGAACTTGCTGTTAAACTTGGCACTTTAACCCAAACATAAGCATGAGAACTATCTGTTTTGTTTTCAATCCAATAACCTAATTCTGTATCTTCTGCACTATTTAAAAATCTTAAATCATCAAAATCTGTTTCCATATCACTATCATATTCAACATAAATTAAAGTTGAATAATTAGTTAATGAACTTCCACTATTTTCTGTAACTGTAATCTCCCTTTTAAATTCCCAGGAACTATTCCACCACGCCCATTTAACTAAGTCTTCTCCTCTAAAAGTTACGATCCAATCCATAGTTTTTTTAGGATTCTTTTTAGCGTCTACTTTCAAATAACTTAATCCGTCTAGTTCTTCTCCGTTATAATCCTTCCAGGTTAATACTTCTTCGGTTTCTGTTTCTTCTCCTGTTTGTATTTGAGTGCATGACTGCGTTAAGTTTCCTGTGGTTTCGTTGTAGAAGTCTTCGCATGTTGTATTATAAATTGGTGTTTTAGTAGTTATGTTCTCGTATCTTCCTACTTTAAAACTTAGAGAATTAATTTTATCCTGCACGTCTTCATTTTTTTTATTTATAAATTTTATATCTTCTAAAAGAGATATAGGTTTTTGATTATTTATTTCTAGGGTAAAAGAACAATCTATTAAACATTCGTCCGTATTTTCAATTAACTTAACTACACTTTCACCATTACCCCCTAACCATGTAGGCCAGATAGAATCTATATTATAAGTTAGGTTTTCTTCTTCATAGCTTACCCCCGCACTAGCTAAACTAATTAAGAAAATTCCTAGGATTAAAAACATAAATATCTTTTTCATTTTAATAACCTAGCACGTTAGCGCCGTCCCCCTCTGTTGGCTCGTCTTTTCTTATTCCTATGTAACTTAGGATCATAGTTAAAACTCCCACAGTTCCTATAATGACTGGAAGGTTTAACATAAACTTAGAAACTTTGGGTATTGTGTCTATGTAAGTGCTTTGAAAAACCGTAGTGCTATTTATGAAAGTGTCGTAAACTTGTGAAATATAAATAGAAGGTATGAAGAATAAAGCTAGTAAGAAAATATCTATCACGAAGAAAAGTTTAGGGTTTTTACTTCCTATGTAGTAACCGTTTAAGATCATAAGTAAACACATTCCAAATAAAAAGATAATTCCTATTGTGTCTGCGTTAGCTATCATTCCCGTATTAATCTGGCCTAGTGTAGTGTCTGTAACATTCTTTAAATTAACTTGTCCTATGTCTACGTCCTGGCCTATTGTTGTAGTGACTAAATTAAAACTATAAACTGTTATTCCTAAGAAGACTGCTACTAGCAAAGCTGCGAACATAATAACAAAAGCCCAAACAACCGCACTACCTTTTTTATCTTTCATTTTCTAAGTCTACCTCTATTGTATCTTCTTTAATTTTTTTCCAATCTCTATGCCTTACTATTAAATTTGTTAGCCTTCTAGTTGATTTTCTTTTTTTGTCTATCTTCCTGTTTAATCTCTCGTCCTTTATTTCTTCTAGTTCTTTACTAAAATCTTCTCCCATTCTTGCGGTTATGTTTTTTTTACTCATTTGTAAGCACTCCCAAATTTTTTAATGTTCCCCATAATGTTAGCGTCCCTTACTATTTCAAAGATAGCAATAACTAGAACAACAATACCCAAAGGAAACGCTAGACTATTCATTATTTCGAATATGAAACCGAAGAATCCGTAATACATAGTTAAGCTTACGAAGTTATCCGAAAGTCCAATTAAGATATTTAAGAACCAGGTAAACAAAACCCAGGTTAAAAGTATAAGTGCTAACTTAACATATTTTAATTTTGTTATTTTAATTACTGCGCCTTTTTCGTTTACTTCATTCCCGTAAGGTGTAGAGATCATAAAGTAAAAGCTTAAAGCAAATAGTAGAAGAACTCCAAAGGCTAGGATAAAATAGACTAAAGATTCTGACGAATCTAAAGGTAAGCCTGTTTTTGTTATTTGAAATCCTAAAGAAACTATACCTGTTTGAATTGAACTATTACATTCAATAGTATAAGAGAATTTTTCTGTCTTTGTAAAATTACCTTTTAAAACAGTTATTCCCCATTCGTTATCGCTTCCTTCATGAAAATATAAATCTTGTTCTTGTATAATTGGAAATCCAGAAGAATTAACTAAAGAAAAAACGCAGTCTATAGATTCGTTACTTAAATATTGTGTTAAGTTTGTCGTATGAAAATGAAAATGTATATCTTGATTTATAGGGTAAGTGTCTAATTTTGAGTATTCTATATTTATTTCTCCGAACTCCTGGAAAGGCTGCGCGGAAACAAAAGCTAAGCTAAATAAGAACATGACAGCTAGAAAAATAAAAGCGCTTCTTTTTTTCATGGTATTTATAAGTGTTTCCATTTTATAGATTTTACTATTTGTTTACGTTTCCTTTCTTTAGATAATCTCTAATTTCTTTGAATAGTTTAGTCTGGTTTTCTAAATGTTTTTCCTGTGCTTGTTCTACTCTAAGGTGTAATGAAATTTGTTTAGAGTATCCTTCTAAGACTTCCATAGATTTAGAAATAACCTTATTATGGTTAGCAATATCTTTAGTGTTCTTTTCTGTTACATGCGCGTTATTTTTCCATTTAGTATCTTCATGTGATTTAAAAAAAGTGTCTGCGTTGTTTATGCTTAGTGGATCTTTACCTTCAAATTCGGTTAAGCCTATGTCGTCCTTTCTTGAATCGTCCACCCATAGAATAGTTTTACCTCTCATGTCTTGAACGTATAGTTTTTTATTTTTACTTAATAACCATTTAGCAAATTTGTTAAAGATTAAACCGTAGTGTTCCCTAAATATTTCTATTCCGTATTTACCTTTAAAATCGAATCTATCTTTTAATTCTTGAACTAAGTTATCTACATCTTTTAAGGCCTGGAATTTAGAATATAAAGCGTTGTCTGAATAATAAGAATTGTTAGAATAGATAGTTAATGTTTCTCTGTTAATCCAAATAGTAAATTTTTTCTTTATAAATTTTAATGATCCGAAGCTTAGTTTTTCTAATTGATTTAATCTTTCTTCTGTTTTTACTTTTGGTTTTTCTTTAAGGTTTGTTTCCTTTGGAAAGTATATTTTAAAGTTATGTGCATGTCCTCTTTTGTTAAATGATTTGTGAACTTTGTTTCTAGTTACCCTAGGGTTAGTATGTGAACTTCGTAAAACATTTATTATATATTTTCCTTTCCTTTCTATACAGCCTAAATCTTCTAATCTCCGAAGACGATTAGCCAAAGTGCTAGGTTTAAGGTTTAACTTTTCTCTTATCTGATTCTTTGTAAATCCTATAGATAAATAATGTAATACTATGTCAAGTTCACTTCTTTTTTTAGGGGTTACCATGGGGTTATTATGTGAACTTCATTTATATATTTTTCTAATGCAGTAGTCTAAATAATTTCCATGAGAAACACAGGACTGCCCCCCTTCCATTAACTATTTAAACTATGTTAACATTAATTATCTATGAGAGATTTAACCAGAGAAGAAAGAGAATTTTTAGAAGGTTTATTAAAATATTCTCCTAGGCTTATCAATGGTTATTATAAATTCCAACCTAGGACGCTTAGGTATGGTAATAAGAAATATAAGCGAAGTAGGGTTTTAATGCAGCTTCACCTTAATAAATGGTTAGAATCTTTTGAGATAATCCACCATAAAGACGGTAATAAAAAAAATGATTCTTTAGAGAATTTAGAAGTTCAATTATTGGGCGATCATGTTTCTAACCACCATGCAGGAAGTCATAAGATAGGTAAATATTCTCCTTCAAATAAATTAAATAAATCTAAGGTTAAAATGATTTTTAAATTATCTAAGAAATTTATTAATAAAAAAGGTATTCCTAATTATAGCGCGATAGGTAGGGAACTTAAAATATCTGGTTTAACTGTTTCTAAATATCTTAATAAAAATAAAAAATAAAGGTGTGTGGGTGTCGGCTGTCTGGTTATACCGCGGGATAATCGCCAGATCGTTTAACTTTTCCTAGTCCACACACGCTTAAATATCACAATAAAACTAGTTATACGAACTATTTAAATGTTTCCATAGGAAATAGAGGTTATAATTTACACGTAAAAGCTTTATTTCCTGTAGAGAATTAAAGGGTAATTAGTAGGAGAGATAGCAGGAGTAAAAGAAATTGTTTGTAAAATAAGTTCTAGTCTTTCGTGTGCTTCTTTTTTTGTTAACCCTATAGAATAATATTTATCTAGTAAAACTTTTTGTTCACTCTCTTTTAATTCTTCCATGATAAACTTAGGTGTAACAATTATTTAAATCTTACCATGAACTAGGCTTAAATAAATTAAACTTCTTTTTCGTCGGCATAGGTGTTCTAGTTCCTATAGAATCCATTTGTGTAAATATCCTAGAACTGTTTAAGTCTTCCATAGTTTTACCCCTTATAGCCCTTCTGTAAGCGGATTCTACTATATGAAGAATGTTAATAACTATTAATTGGAATCTTGTTTTTTTAAATTCTGTATCCATGCCCATTTTTTCGTAATTGCAGTAAATAAAATTACTTAATTCGTCGCCTAGATCTGCTAGGATCTCGTTAATTCTCATTTCATCATAGAAAGAAAGAATAGTATTTTTATCTATGTAGTTTCCAATTATCGACATAACAGAATTAACCCCGTAGTCATTAAATAAGATTAGATCATTATCTATAACTTCTTTCTTTTTTATCTCACCACTCTTTAACTTAACCTTAATTGTTTTCATAGGCTTAGCCCAATACTCGTTACCTTCTTTATCTATTGCTATGTATTCTCCCCGTAAGAAATGTTCTATCTTTCCTAACATTTCTCCCGTATCTACTTGATACTGAATTAAGTTAGCGTCTTCCTGTCCCTGGTAACTTGAAGAAGATAAGGCCGTATTAAGTTGTTGGTTTTTATTTCTTAAATCTTCTGCTTCTTCCTGTAATCTTTTTAAAAAATCGTCACCTTCCATAATTTATTTTGTTAACAGAATTATTTAAATCTATCGTTTTAAAAAGAATATTCCTCATACCAGGCCTTAGGCCTTTTTCTTTGTGTAGAACGTTTAGTAGTTCTTTTTGTTGTTGAAGTTGTTTTTTTAACTGGTGTTCTTTTTTTTTGTGTAGGCCTTCTTTTTTGTGGACTTTGACTTTCTGCAGCTGCTTCTAGAAAATTCATTAATCCGCTTCCTGTTTTTCTCAATCCCTTTTTAACTACTTTTTTAAAAGCTGTTGATCTTGGATTTTTTAAAGATTTAATTTCTTGTTCTAGCCTTTTTCTTTCTGCGGCTATTTGGTTATATTCTCTTTGTGCAGCTTCCCTATTTTTAAGCGCTTGTTGTTTTCTTTCATTTTCAGCCCTTAACTTTCTTACTTCTGCTTGTAATTCTTGTAATGTAGCCATGTTATTTATTGTGTTTACTTATTTATATATTTTTTGTTTTTACCAATATCTAAAAGGATCTATGTTTCTTCTTCTTGTTCTCTTAGAAGTTGAACGTTTAGTAGTTGTTCTTCTAGTGGTCTTCCTTTGTGGCGTTAATCTTCTCTTAGTTGTTCTAGGCTTAGTTTTTCTAGTAGGACTTTTCCTAGGTGTTGACTTTACAGTTTTTCTAACTGGTTTAGAATAACCTTTAACCTTACTGGAAGACTTAGCCCTTCTATTTATTGCTAATTGTCTTTTCTCTCCCTTTGTGCTTATAACTCCTTTACCTTTCTTTTCAATAAAAGTTAATGGTGTCTTAACTTTCTTACCTCGAACTATCTTGTAATTTCTTAGATTCTTTTTATATTTCTTAAAATAACCTTTCTGTTCTTTTCTTAAACTTCCGAATCTTTTTACTTTTTCTACTGGAACTAGCTTAGCTGTTCTAGAAATCTTATTATCTAATCTATAAGCTAGTCTGTCTTTAGCTTGTTTCTCTGTTAAAGGAAGGCCTTTAAGTTTAACAAAACCTTTCTTACCTCTCTTTTCATAAACATAATAACCTAAGTTTTTCTTCTTAGTTAACTTTGTTTTCTTTGAAGAAAGTTTCTTAACTGGTGTGATTGGTTTAGCCCCCTTTCCCCTACTCGCTTTAGAAGTTGGAGATTTATAAGGTTTGTATTTACTTGTTGACTTTGGACTTTTATAACTTCTAGGACTTGTGGAACTTGTAGGACTTCTTCTAGTTGGTGATTTAGAACTAGGAGTTTTTTTAGATCGGTAATATCTTTTCCTTAATCTAGATACTGGCGCTTTTCTGCTTATTTTTGGTTTCTTCCTTCTTGATCTAGAAGGAGTTACTTTACTTTTCTTTCTAGTTACCTTAGGTTTTGAAACTGGTTTACTTAATTCTTTTGGCTTAGCTTTTCTTTTAGAAGTAGCTTTACCTTTCTTACGTGTTGGTTTCTTTGGAGTTGGTTTTTTAGGTGAAGTTGGTTTAGTTGGTTTAGGAGTTTTCTTTTTAGGTTTAACGTAAGTTGGAGAAATTGTTTTAGTTGTGATAGTTGGTTTCTTTGGACTTATCTTAGATAGAATACCTGCGCCTACTTTCTTTATGTCTACGTATTTACCTGCTGTCTTCTTAGCGCTTGATAATCCATAATTAAAACCTGTTTTCTTTTTTAGTAATTTATCTAGTTCTTTAGTCTGTGCTTTTGTTAACTTTCCTTTTCTGAATTTTGTTAATAAATCTTTAACCTTTCCTGTTGGCTTAAAGACTTCTGCCTTAACTATTGGAATCCTTTTACCTTCTGCTATTGTTACACCTACTTTCTTAACTCTCCTTAGAATTTCTCCAGGCGCTAAGGTTATTTCTGATTCACCAGAGATAAAACCAACGGGTTTAAATTTACCAGATTTTTTAAGTTGATATTTTAATAATTCGTCTGCTTCTCTTTTTGTTAAAGCTGTTCCTCTCTTTAGTTTATTACCTATTGATTTTAAGGCCTTTGGTAAAGCTTGAACTTTTATATCTTCAAATAATAAAAGCTGTGGTTTTGCTTTCTTAAAAGTTATATCTTCTACGAAATAATCTAAAAGGCTTCCCTTTCCTTCTTTTGTAACACCTAATCTAGAAGGCCTAACTTTGCCCGTCGGATCTGCAAAGAATGAACGTTCTAGTAATCCCTTAGCCCCTTCTTTCTTAATTGCTGTATCTAGTTTAGCTAATTCTTTTGTAGTTATTTTTCCTTCGTCGAATTTCTTTAATAATTTCTTTGTTGCTGTGCTAAAATCTGCTTCTCCTGGAATTGGTTTTTTTACTGCTTTACTTCTTTTTAATACTTTTAATAATGCGTCTGCTTGTGAAGAAATAGCGTTAAGTCTTTTTCCTGCTCTTGAAACTTGAGATTTTATAGTTTCTTTTGGAATCTTTCCTACTACCTTTAGATTAACTGTTTTCCCTGCGCCTGTTTTAATCTTTAATGTCTTTCCTACTTCTGCCTTACCTACATACTTAGGATTAAGTTTAGCTAATTGACTTGAAGAAGTTTTAGATAGTTTATTTAATCCTGCGCCTGTTCCTTTCATTAATAAAACTTCGCCCCCTACTTTAACGAAAGCTTCACCAGGAGAAACCCTTAGTAGTTCTCCAAATTCCGCGCCAGATTGTTTAACTGCTTTTGGTAATTCTTTTAAGACTTTTGGGTTACGTGCTATTCTATAAGCTGTTTCTGGTAAGTCTACTATTCCTTTTCCAAAATCTACAACAGTAGAAAGCGCAGTTAAACCTAAAAGTTCTGCTTCTTTTATTGGCCTTATGTTTCCCGTTCTACTTCTCATTTTCTCCGTTCTTAAAATATTTCTTTTAGAACTTAATCTAGAACTTACACCACCTAAACCTAAACCCTCTGAAAGCACACCGCCCTTAGGCCTTTGGTAAGCTGTTACAGTTCCGTAAGGTTTACCTGTTCTAGGATCTCTAGGCATAGGCGCGGGAGAGGTAGAACGACTAGGAGTTGGAGAAGATCTTTTAGAAGAAGTTAAGGAAGCGCCAGACTTTAAAGCGTTTGATAAGGACATAGAATATTTATTACCGCTTGAATCTGTATAAGTTTGTGTTGACGTGTCATAAGTTGGTTTTTTGGCTGTAAAAGAAGAAGTAGAACGGCTAGAAGTTCTTTTAGATGAAGAAGAACTAGAAGGAGTAGAAGTTTTAGTAGTTTTTGAAGTTGAAGGTTTAGAAGCTTTAACTTGACTTGGTTTTACACCACCAGGTAAATAACCACCTGCTTTTTTATCTGCTTCTTTATAAGCTTTAGATATTGATTCACCTATTTTACCTAGGCTTTTACCGATTTTACTTAGTAAACCCATACCCTATATAAACATGTGAACTTTAAATATTTATCTCTTTTTAGGCATGATTGATTTAAACAAATTAATTAATCCCCAGATGATAGAAACAAAAAATAAAACTCCTATGAAAGAACCTAAAAGTATTCCTACATATTCTATAAAAAATAAATAATCGTATTTTTGAAGATTTGTAAATACACTAAATAAAAAGTAACCAATTACTAAGGCATAAAACCACCATGACTTAAAGATTTGTTTATATTTCATTTCTCTATATCCTCGTCGTTATTTTCTGAAACTTCTAATTCGCTTACAAAATCTCTATTAATTAGATTTTCTTTTATTTGTTCTAATCTATAAACTATTAAAGCACATTCCTTTAAAGTTGGTTTATCTACTTCTAAAGAATCAAAAACTTTCTTTCCGTCTGTTGAAATTCCTAATTTAATCATCTTCTCTTTTTTCTAGGCTTTGATTTTCTTTTAGTAGTTTCTCTTTTTTCTATTTTCTCTAGGTTATCCATTAAACCGTTTAAAGTAAAAGCCATAGTGTTTAAACTTTTTAAGTGAGAAATTAAATTTTCTCTTTTTATTTCTTCTCTCTTTGAGATAAGATAAAAGATTAAACAAACAAAAGCGGCCATGAGTAACCCGAAGGCTGCTAAAAAATCTTTAGCTAGAAAACTAAGAATAACAGAAGCCATACCAAAATACCAAAAATCTTTACTGTCTACTTTTCTCATGCTTTTAATTAGTTCTTAAACTTTATAAATATTTCTTTTTGTTAACAAAATTTATAAAGTTGTGTTTCTAAGTTATGCTATGACATTTCAAAAGAAAGAGGAAGGATATAACGTTTCTGAATTAGGTAACTGGAATGTAGCTAATGATTATTCTAGATTAAAGATTATGAAGCCTTTAGATTTTGCGGATCATTACGAAAATATAGCGCGTTTTGGTTATGATACTTTAATAGAACAGCTAGAAAACTTCGGGATTCCTTTAGATACTTTAAAGCTTATTGGATTCGAAAGGCTGCTTAATGAATTAATAAAACTCTGTGGAAATTCTAAATTTGCTATGAAAGTTGGTAATACTAGAAAGGAGTTAGAAAAATTCGAAGAAGAACTTAAAGGGATTCGTAAAATAATGCCTTTACTTTCTAGAACTATTGTTAAACAGAAAAAGAAAACGATAGTTCTTAATCAAGAGAATTATTATAAAGTTCTAGATCACGTAATAGAAATTAAAGCTAAACTTAATGAACCATTAAATAAAAATCACTTAATCTTTACAGATAAACAGGAGTTCGATCCAAAAGCGTATAAAAAGCAAATAATGGAAGACGCGAGAACTAGGGGGTAAAGAATGAAACCTATAACCTGGACTATTAAAGAGATTGTAGCGATTCTAAAAGATAGACAGGCTAACGAATTTGACGGAAATATAGCCGTTTCTGGTGATCGTGGAAACGGTAAGTCTACTGTAATTAATAAGATTTATTATAGGTTTAAGGTATTCGATCCATGGAAACACCAGGTTTATAATAGGGAAGACGTAATAGCACTTCTTAAATATCAAAAATACGGTTTATGTTGGGACGACGAAGCTATTAATTCTGGGTATAAAAGGGACTTCCAGGATAAAGGCCAACAAGAGTTAATTAAGATTCTTACGGCTTATCGTGACAATTATAACATATTTGCTAGTGCTATTCCTAATTTCTTTAGTTTAGATAAGGATTTAAGAGATTTATATTTTATTCACCTGCACGTAATAGAACGTGGTATAGCTGTTGTTCACATGCCTTTACAGGGTAGGCTTTATAGTCAAGATAGGTGGGACGCTAAATATAATGCTAAAATAGAGGGTAACTGGTCTAAGAAAATGCAAAAAGATCCTAATTTTAGGCCGCCTTATCATAAATTAACAACTTTTAGAGGTTATTTATTCTTTGGTGATTGCACAGAGAAACAAAAAGAATTATACAAAGAGATTAAAAGAACTAAGAGAAATGAAAGCTTCTTAACAGATGAAGAAAAGAACGGGAATAGGGAAGTTCCATTTTTGGATAAGCTTTATAATTTATTGATTCAACATAAGTTAACAAGAGAAGGCATAAGGCAGCTATGTTTACTAGAAGATAAGAAAGATAGCTCTATTAACGCTTCTCTTAACCGTATGCTTAAAGATAACGGAATTAATAAGACAGTCAAAGACTTTTTACAACAACAGGATACTAAGGGTTTCCATAATAGCATACAAGATGAAATAAATAACATTCTTCCAGACTTTTAGTTCTATTTCACCTAATTACTATTAGGCGAAAGGTTTAAAAACTTTAAAGCACTAAATTATTTATGAGTAAAAACATACAACAGTTTGAAGCTATGACTATTGGGGAACTCCGTAAGCTTACGGAAGACTTCAAGAAGGTTAGCGGTGAACTGGAATATCTGAAAGCTAAATATCCTAGGGCTAAAGAAGAACTAGAAAAAGACGACTTCGATATTAACGATTTTCTAGAGGGGTGTTAATATGTTTAACGACAACATAAGAAATACTGTTCTAGAAGTTCTAAGAGAAGATCCTAAAACTAGGGATTCTGATAAGTGGTTAATTATCCAGGTGTTACGTAAGCTAGGGATTAAGGTTTATTTAGACTACTCACAACTTAACGACATGCCTAGTTTTGAAAGTATAACGCGGTGTCGTAGATCCATACAAAATCAAGAAGGCCTTTATCCGCCTACTAAAGAAATAGAAGA
>Ga0180434_10006519_pt1 | contig 13405 bp, 14 predicted proteins | sample SS_ome_7_FD_132453 | JGI IMG/M metagenome (GOLD analysis project Ga0180434, IMG submission 132453) | Hypersaline lake sediment archaeal communities from the Salton Sea, California, USA - SS_1_D_2 metaG | ecosystem: Environmental > Aquatic > Non-marine Saline and Alkaline > Hypersaline >... | reverse complement strand
GAAGATCGTTTTTCTTTAAATGACGGAAACCCATAACAGAGCGAACTGGCTGCTGCGGGGGTTGATTGTGTTTTCGCTGGTTCTGCACGGTCTCTTGTTCAGCTATCTGACGGATGTTTTCAGACCCCGTTCCCTGCACTTTATCGAGCTGGATCTGAAAGCGGCCGAAGAGCGGCCGAAGCGGCACATTCCGCGCCCTCGCATGCGGACCCGGACGCTTCCGGCCCCGCGGATTCCGGAACGGATCCGGGCCGCCGCGCCGCCGCCGCCGGCTGCACTTCCCAGACCCGCCCCGGTCGCGCCTCCGCAGATCACCGTCCCCCCGCCGCCATCAGCGCCGAAGCTCACGGCGCCCGCCGTAAAAGGGGTGGACGTCGCCAAACGGAAACCTGCACCGACACCGGCCCCGCCACCGAATCCGACCGCGTCGTCATCGGCGCCCGTGTCCGCTCCTTCGGGTCCGTCTGATGTGTCCGAATCCCAAGATCTTTTGACGATCGAAGTCTATAAAGCGCAGGTTCGGCAGAAGGTTGTGGCCGGAACGGTGTACCCGCCGCGCGCCCGAAAAGCCGGGATAGAGGGGCAGGCGGTGGTCGCGTTGAATATAAAAGCGGATGGCGGCCTGCAGCGGGTTGAAATCGCACAAAGCGCCGGCAACCGGATTCTTGATGCCGCGGCTTTGAAAGCCGTAAAAAAAGCCGCGCCTTTCCCAAGGCCGCCCGGCGGCGCCTTAAACGTGACCATTCCCATCGCTTTCAAACTCATTTGACTTAATAAACAATTGATGTGTATAATAAAAACCATTCTGATCAATTTTCATGACCTTTCCGGAATTTCTGTTAAAGAATTTTTAATCTTCACCGATGATTAATACAGACCGTCTGATCTCAATCACTGTGCTCACAGCTGGAATGCCGGCATGATGGCCGGCCCGGCCGCATATTGTTGGAAAAGGATGTGCTGTGGCGGGAAAAAAGGGGGGTAACGCGATGAAAAACGACCGAATGGTGCGGCGTTGTGTGCCGATTTGTCTGGTGGTGTGCTGCATCCTTATCCACGCCGTCCCGATGGCGGCCGCGGCTGCTGAAGCGCCCTCCATCGGTCTGGTGCTGAAAATCGCGCGACTGGGGGAAACGCTGGATTTCATCGACGGTTTCTACCAGACCGGGGATGGAACAGCGCCCACCGGCATGCTGCGTTCCCTGCTCTTCGGAACGGCGTGGATCGATCCCACGCGCGCGATTGTAGCCGGGTTCGACAAGAAGGGAGATCAACCGCTGATGGCGGCACTGGTGCCTTTTCGCCAGCCCAATTCCAATTTCAAAAATGCCTACGGCGCCATGGAGCGCGACAGTTACTATCTGCTGCAGCTGCCGCCGGGACGGTCGGCGGCGGTTATTCCCCAGACATTTGAGTCGGCCCTGGCGGCGGCGGCGCTTCAGCCGCCGCGCACGACAGTGTCGGCGTCGCTGCGCGTCCGGCAGCTCATGGAACAGAATCGCGGTGTTGTTGCCGCTTTTCTGGAACAGGCGGTCCAGGCGGCCGGTCCGGCGGCGCCGTCCCCGCACCCCATGGCGCTGTCTTCCGAAGAGATAAAAGACATGCTGACGAATATCGTCGGCACCCTGGAGCAGCTGGAAACGCTGATGTTCGGGGTGGACATCCATCAGGAACATTTTGCCGTCGCAACCGAGGCTTCCGCCGTCGCCGGCAGCACCCTGGCGGGCTTGTTCAGCCGGCCGGCCCGCCATGCTTATCTGAACGCCTATCAGCCGGATTATCCCATCGTGTTTCGCTCCGGCGCCTATGATGTCGACGGCATGATGGCCCTGCTGGACGCCTGTTTCGGCCGCTTGTATGCGAAAATGGGCATCGATTTTGCTCAATTTACCGATATCAGCCGTCATTTTACCGGCGAGGTGGCCGGCGGCATGACGTTCGGCCAGGAAAAAATGGCCTTTGAATCCGTGGTCGTGATGCGTCGCGAAAACAACACCGGGGCGTTTTTGACGAAAACCTACCTGCCCTGGATTCTGGGCTATGGTGAAAAGATGTCGCAAATGATGCAGCAGCAGCTGGGTACGCCGGTGCCGCCGCTGTTCAGCCGCACGGCCGACAGCAGCATCGACGGCAGGAAGGTTGTGGGGCTGCGGGCGATGGTGCCGCTGATATCGAACGAGGGGGGATTGGCCACCGACAACATCCTGGCCTATGAGATGCGGACGACCACCCGGGGCAATCTTCTTTTGATTGCGCCGGACGATGAGCGCCTGGCGCGGCTGATCCGGGCGGCCGGAAGCTTCAGCCGGGGGCCGGTGCCGGATCCGTTCATGCAGGTGGACATCGATCTGGGAGTTTATGTGGCGGCCGTGAACGCCATGATGCCGGACCATCTGCGGCGGCCGGGCGACATCCCTCCGCTGGGCACGCTGAAAGTGACAATGGATATGGGGGCGGGCAGCGTCCGGACAGAGACCGCGGTGCAGACCGCCGACCTGATGCGTCTGGCCGCTTATTTCACCGATGCGCCCCAGCCCGTGCTGCTCCGGGAAGAAAAACCGCGTGCCGCCGCGGAGATACAGCCCCCGGAAACACCCGCCGTCGATGAAACGGATCCAGCCTACTGGTTTGACAAGGGAGGGCTGGTGGCGACCTACGGTAATGACAAGGCGGCGGTGGAATACTATAAAAAGGCGATCGCCCTCGATCCGCAAAAAAGTGAATATTATTTCAACCTGGGCATTTCCTGCGGCGAACTCGGCCGGTATGCCGAGGCGATCGAGGCCGTTGACCGGGCCATTGCCATGAATGCTGAAAAAGGGGTTTACTACTACGGCCGCGGAAGAGTTTATCTGCTGAGCGGCGATCGGGAAAAAGCCCTGGCCGATTTCGAAATCGCTGCTGAAAAAGGAAACGCGGATGCCGCCGCCTATCTTGCGCGCCAGGTGCGATAGGACATAAGCATTTGCTGATTCAGGAAACGGCGGGATGCGGGGGAATCAGGCGGGGTGCGATCTCGCCGGCCTTGCCTTCGATGCGGATGTGGGCCAGATAATCCAACTCGGTCGCTCCCAGGTTGATGATGATCAGTTTTGCACCGGCCTCGACGGCATAGCGGGGAATGAGCGCGGCCGGGTAAACCGAGAGCGTGGACCCCATCACCAGGCACAGATCACAGGTCGCAGCGTGATGTTCGGCCGCCGCCAGGGTTTCTGTCGGCAGGGCTTCACCGAACAGCACCGCATCCGGCTTCAGCATGCCGCCGCAATCCGGACAAACCGGCTCCGACCGTCCGGGGTGCATCCAGGTTACAACCGTTTCCATGGGATAGCGCCGGCCGCAGTCGAGGCAGCGGGCGTGGCTCAAATCCCCGTGAAGCTCAAAAACGCGGTCGCTGGAAACGCCGGCTTTCTGATGCAGACCATCGACATTCTGAGTGACCACCGCGTGCAGGCGGCCGCATTTTTCAAGCATCGTCACCGCCTGGTGCGCTGCATTGGGCTTGACGCGGATCATGCCGAAGGTGTCATTCAGGAACAGATTCCAGTGAAGCGCCCGTGTTTTCGGGTCGCTTAAAAAACGTTCAATGGTGAAGTCTTCGGGATCGCAGCGCGTCCAGATGCCATCCGGCCCCCTGAAATCAGGAATGCCGGATTCGGTGCTGACGCCGGCGCCCGTGAAGACCAGAATCCGGCGGGATTGTTCAATGAGCGCCGCCGCCGCCCGGATCGATTCGGATTTGCGTGTCATGAAATCGTTTTCGATAAATCCGGCATGGTTTCCGGATGGTTGCGGCGCATGTAGCGGCTTTCACCGTTGCGGGCGGTGACATTTTCATATACACCGTCATCGCGTTTGACCAGTTTGGTGAATCCCAGGTCTTTCAGCTCACTGTCGGATCTGGGCGTGCGGACGCCTACCAGGGAAATGAGCTTGCGGACCGGTTTTCCGCAGTGGGGACAGCGGGTAAGCGGACGCTCCTGCATGGACTGGCGCACTTCGAATCGGCGGCCGATGCCGCAGCCGCGGCGAATGTGTTCGTATTCATAGACCGGCATGGGGTCACGTTTTTCAAGCTTAGATCCGTGCCGACATTCGGCGCCGCGATCAGCGGACATCGGCGGCTTCAGCGCCGCCCGCTTGCACACCGCTGCCGGAGGGGGACGGAATGCGTTCAAGAAAAGGATCGAAGCGCTCGGGCCTGCGCTCAAACCCTGCTTTTTCAAGCAGTTCTTCTTTGCTGGACTTCAGTTCTGTATAGTCATCCATCACGACGGCCTCTACCATAATCTCAAAACAGAATCAAGCAACAATGATGCCAGAAAGCGATTGCCTTGGGTCCGATTGTGGGGTAAACGAGCTGATACAGGGGAATATGGAACCGAAGAGGTATATTGTATGAACACGGACCATCCGCCGGAACAGGGCCGGGCCTTCATCATTCTGGTGAGTCTTTTTATCGGCAGCATTACGATTGCATCGGTTCTTTCCAGCAAAATCATCAATATTTTTGGCGTGTATGTACCCGCGGGCGTGCTGGCCTACTCCGTCACCTTTGTCGTGACCGACGTCATCAGCGAAGTATGGGGGGCGCAAAAGGCGCGGGAGGTGGTGATGGGCGGTTTTGCGGCCCTGGTGGCGGTTCTTTTGCTGGTGCGGTTGGCACTGGTGTGGCCGCCCGCCCCTTTCTGGCAAAACACGGCGGCCTTTACATCCATACTGGGCAGTACATCCCGCATTATCGTGGCCAGTTTTACCGCCTACCTGATCAGCCAGCTGCACGATGTCTGGGCCTTTCACTTCTGGCGGCGCAAGACGCGCGCACGACATCTCTGGCTGCGCAACAACTTGTCCACCATGGCATCGCAGTTTATCGACTCCGCTATTTTCATTAATATCGCGTTTTATGGCGTGTTGCCGGTGTGGCCGCTGATTGCGGGGCAGTGGATTGTCAAAATGGCGATTGCCGTGCTGGACACGCCGGTGGTGTATTGCGTGGTGGGGGCGATGTCCGCGCGGCAGGGACGTAAGGGGGCCGGCGCGCCCCGGGAAGCCGCCCATTAGCATCTTGACAATTGCTTGACGGTGCGCCGACATCCGATTGACAACGCTGCTGCGGCTTTTAAAAGAGCTTCCGTGCGGCATCCATTGCCTGTATCGTCGGGTTGTCGGGCCGGTTTCGACCCCGTCTGTAAAAACGGTTTGACAGCTTTGCGAGGGGATATTATACTGACGACTTAAGGACCGACTGGTCTGTCTTATATTTTTCCCCATCCATACCACGAAGGGAGGTTCACGATGACCCGCTACCGGCAATACTGGGATGAAACTGTGGAAACCATGGACCGGGCGGCCCTCAAAGCGTATCAGCTGGAACGGCTCAAGGAAAACATTGCCCTGTGCTTCCGCGAATCGTCGTTTTACAAACGCCATTTTCAACAGGCCGGGCTGACACCGCTCACGCTCCAGTCCCTCGAAGATTTAAAGCGTTTTCCCTTCATCGACAAAAAGGTGTTGCGCAGCCGACAGGAAGTTTTTCCGGACTTCGGGGACATGGTGTGCGCGCCGGAGGAGGCGTTTGTGTTTCTGAGCGCTTCGAGCGGGTCCACCGGCGTGCCGACCGCATCTCCGTTTACCGCGGCGGACTTCGAGGCTTTCCAGGACTGTGAAGCCCGCCTTTTCTGGTCGTCGGGCATGCGCCCGAGCGACCGCTACTGCCACGCACTGAATTTTACGCTGTTCGTCGGCGGTCCGGACGTCATCGGCGCCATGAAACTGGGGGCGCTGACCATTTGGGCCGGCACCATCCCTTCGGACCGGCTGCTGTCTATTTTTCAGACCTGGAAACCGACCGTGACCTGGACCACCCCTTCCTATGCATGGTTTTTAGGCGAAACCGCCAGAGAAAACGGGATCAACCCGGCGGATCTGTCCATCAGAAAGATTTTCGTGGCCGGCGAGCCCGGCGGATCCATTCCCGAAACGCAGCAGAGCATTGAAGCGTTGTGGAATGCCGAGGTGTATGATTATTACGGCCTGTCAGACATTTTCGGCGCCTGCGCCGCCATGTGCGAGGCCAAGGAGGGGCTGCACATGGCGGAAGACCACATACTGGTGGAAGTCGTGGACCCGGAAAGCGGCCGGGAGGTGGCGGAGGGCGAACGCGGGGAGATGATCCTCACCTCGCTCAGGAAAACCGCGCGGCCCCTGATTCGCTTTCGGACGGGGGACATTGTTTCCTACACCACCGAAAAATGCCGCTGCGGCAGGACCCATATGCGGCTGCACGGGATTCACGGCCGGCTGGATGACATGATGATCATAAAAGGCGTCAACGTTTTTCCGAGCGACATCGAGACCATCGTGCGCGACATGCCGGGCCTCACCGGGGAATACGTTTGCGTCATCACCGAGGAAAAGCACATGGCCGTTTTAACGGTGGAAGTCGAAAAAACAGAGGATTTTGATGGTGGCGAGGACGATCTGGCGGGCCGGGTGCAGCATGCCTGCAAGAACATCATCGGGATCAAGCCGCGTGTCCGCATCCTCGAAGCCAAGTCCATCGCCCGGGCGACCCACAAGGCCAGACGGGTCAGAGACGAACGCAGGACGTTGGGCTGAAGGACGATGCCGGTTGATTGGTTGACTGGTCCATTGGTTGATTAGGAACAACGAATGCCGTTTTTCCCATTTAACCATTTAACCAGTCAACGAATTAACCAATACCTTTCATTGACCAAACCCCTAAGATCCACCGCCACCGGCAGGGCTGACACCTGACACCTGACACCTGAAACCTGACACCTTTTTACCGCCCCCCGACCTCCGACCTCCGACCTCCGCCCCCCGACCTCCGACCTCCGACCTCCGACCTCCGACTTCCGACCGCCGACCCCCGACCACCATCCTTATTCCAGATACTTGGCCCCTGAAACATAGGCGTAAACGCCGGCCTGAATTTCGCGGCACCATTTGATGGTGGCAAGGCACATGCTGCGGCAGTGTTCGCAGGCCTTGCCCCGGGGACAGTTTTCAGGGCAGCGTTCGCGTCTCAGGTAAACAACGGTTTTGGGCTTTAGGTAGAAATCGCTCTCAAAAGACAGACCACTGGCGTTGTGGTCTCTTTGAACGACCGAATAGTGGGTGCCGGACAAGTGAATCCGGCATACCAGCGCCGGACGCGCACAGTAGCGCCTCTCTGTTCTTTTTTCGACGCCGGATGCCATACAGCTTCCTCCGGGGCGGCCATGGACAGCGGCCGCCGCCAACGTTATTGCGCCAGGGAATAGGTCTCCCCTTCCACAATCTGATTGGAACAGGATATGATGCCGGCCAGATGGGTCTGCACCTGCGCCAGAATTCGGCAGTCATCGGCGCAATGCGGCAAATGGTCCCGTAAGGGGCAGTTCCGGCAAGGGCTTTCGACAAAATATCCGCCTTCGACATCGAATTGAACGGTGCTGACATCCATCATGATGCCCTCCTTTCCCTAAAGGGTCGTTTTGTCTGATGCCGTTGCCTGCCTACGCGGTCGGAAGTCCGTCCGTTTCAATATGCAGCCCGCGGCGGATCGCCGCTATCAGCGTCCTTTCGTCAAACGGTTTCTGCAGAAAGGCGGCTGCGTTTCTTTTTTTGGCTGTCGCCCGGGCCATCTCGACATCGTGGGCGGTCATAAAAACGAACGGCATCCGGTACCCGTTTGCGACCAGATGCGCCTGCAGCGCAAAACCATCCATGATCGGCATTTTGATGTCCAGCAGCATCAGGTCGACACTTTCCAGGGATTCATTGTCCAGCATCTCCCGGGCCGACGCGTAGGCGTTAACATTAAACCCGGCCAATCGGATGATTCGGCTCACGGCCTTGACCACCGACGGTTCATCATCTATGACACAGATCGTGTGATTTCTTTCAGCCATCACGGTTTGCGTTTTCGGTCGATTCTCCTTGAAGCCGGGAATTTTTATCACAAGGATAGCGGGGAAGGCGGGCTGCGTCAATTAGACCTAGGTCCAGGTGATATAAGCCTTTGGTCCAATAGAGCGTTTGTCAGAATAAGGTTTCGATAGGGGTTCTTTCCAGTAGCGTTAGGTCAGGTCGATTTTGTCAGCCATCCGTACGAGGGCCGCCAGGCTGTCGGCCTTCATTTTGGCCATCACCCGGGCGCGGTGAACTTTTATCGTTTTTTCACTGATGTTCAGCACCGCAGCGATCTGTTTGTTCAGCAGTCCGGAAACGACCTGTTTGAACACTTCCCGCTCACGCGGTGTGAGCTGATCCGCCCTTTGTCGAAGCGATGAAACCAGGGCGTTTTCCTGACGCGTCCGCCGGTCTTTTTCAATCGCCGACTGGATGGTGTCCAGCAGCAGCTGCTCCTCAAAGGGCTTTTCAAGGAAATCAACGGCGCCGGCTTTCATGGCTTGAACGCCCATGGCCACCGTTCCATGACCGGTGATGAAGACAATCGGCATGGGAAGGTTTTTGCCGGCCATTTTTTCCTGAAGTTCGAGACCGCTCATCTGCGGCATGCGCACATCCAGTATCAGGCAGCAAGGCGCGTCGCAGCGCGCCTGTGCTAAAAAATCACGGGCGGTGCGAAAAGACCGCACCCGGAACCCCACGGACCGGATCAGACGTTCGAGGGCGGTACGGATGGAATCGTCATCATCAACGACAAATACAAGCGGGGCTGCATCGGCCATTAGGCTTTTTCCGTCACCGGCAGTGTGAAAAAAAAACAAACCCCCTGGTCCGGATGGTTCACCGCCCAGATCTCTCCGTCATGCGCTGAAACAATGGATCGACAGATGGCCAGTCCCATTCCCATGCCGTTCTTTTTGGTCGTAAAGTGCGGGTTGAAAATAGCGTCCTGAATGTCGGGAGCAATGCCCTCGCCGGTGTCCTGAACCCCGATTTTGATGTGGGCATCGGCTTGGGACGCGGCCGAGATGAGAAGACGCTTGGGACGGTCGGCCACCGCCTGCATGCTCTCCGAGGCGTTGATAACCAGGTTGATCAGAACCTGCTGCAGATGAATGCCGTCTGCCTTTACGAGGGGGAGATGATCCTCGATCGCCGTTTCGATGGCCACATTGTTCAACACCGCTTCGCTGCGGACCAGGGAAATAACCGCCTGCACCAGGTCGTTGATATCCAGCGGTTTTTTTTCGATGCGCCCCTTCTTGAAAAAGGCGCGCAGGTGCTGGATGAATCTGCTGGCCCTTCGGTTGTCGGCGATGATGTCCTCAATAATCGCCGCCAGTTCCTTTATTTCCGGTGGCTGCGCCGCCAGAAGGTGCAAGGCGGCCTGGGCGTTGCTCAAAATGGCGGTCAGGGGCTGGTTGAGTTCATGGGCCAGTGAAGCGGTCAGTTCCCCCATGGTGGCGATCCGCTCCAGGTGCGCCAGCTCCATGCGGTGATGCAGGGCCTGTTTTTCGGCCTGCTTCTGGAAGGTGATGTTCTTGGACATCACCGAGACGGCCTGGATATCGGCGCCTTGCATGATCGGACTCAAGGTGCGCAGGAAATATTGACCGTCCCGTTTGCTGCGGTATTCGTAGGACAGGGATTCTCCGGTTTCCAAAAGCCGGTTCACCTTTTGTCTGAAACGCCGGGTTTCCGTGCGGGAATGGCAGTCCGCGTAGGCGGTGCCTTTGACCTGATCGGCGGACAGACCCAGCCGCTGCTGGTGATTCCGGTTCATATACAGGTAATTGCATTCCTTGTCCACCAGGTAGATGGAGTTGTCGGTGGATTCAACCAGGCTGCGGTATTTTTCCTCACTTTCGCGCAACGCCGCTTCGGTGCGCCGCAATTTGTCGATTTCTTTCTTCAAACGGTCGTTGACCCTTTTCAGGGATCGGGTCCGTTCATCCAGGAGGCGGGACAGGTCCACGTGGGATCTGCGCAGCTGCTCCAGTTCACGCTGCATTTTACGGCTTTCCGCGTCAGCCATGCGTGTGGGCTCTCTGTGGGGAGACAGTCGTGATTGCTGTTGCAGCGGATCATAAAGAACTTTGCGCAAGAAATCAAGCCGGAATGAAAATCGATTTGAAGCGCGCCAACCAGAGAGACGGGCGGTGCATTTTTTTCAGAGCGCGGCGGGTGCGGCGCAGACAATCACGGTCCGGGACGATGTCACCATAAAAGGTTTGGGCGTGCAAGGCGATGACCTGGCGGATTTCTTTTTCCACCCGGGGAAAGCGTGCGGCCAGACGCAGGCCGTATTCGCGGGGCGTTTCGCAGACAGATGGGCGCAGCCCCGACCGCCGCCCCCACCGTAACAGACGACGGTGGCAGCCCATGGCCACAGAACAGGGATCCGGCGGGTGGAACACGCGGATCATGCGGCGGATAAAGGCTTGAACAGCGGCCGGCAGGGCGGAAAGAAGGACCGCCCAGCGGATGGCGCCGCCGCGGTCGATGGCGCTGTCCGCTGATAATTGCCGTATTTTTTTTAACAGCCATTTGAAAAGGAGCAGCAGAAGACCAACCGCCATGGCGGTTAGCAGCAAAACGGCAAGCGTGATAAAAAGGTAGTGAAAGATGCCGAGCGCTGCAGTGGAATCGCTGGTGCCTGGTAAGAAACCACCGGATGCGCCGGATTCGGCACTGCGGCGGAGACCGCTCTTCAAAAAAAGCCGCGCCAGGACGATTATGATTTCTTCCAGAGGGCCGGACAGCGTTTTGAGAAGACCGGCGCCGGTTTGGGCGGCGGTCTGCAGCGTCGGCATGAGCACCAGGGCCAATCCACCGCCGGCCAGGAAAACGACGGCAATAAAGATCAGCAACACGGCGGCGCCGGCGGCGGGTGACACCTCCGCGTTTGGCGATGATTCGGGTGCGCGGATGAAGCCCATGGCAAACAGGCCCGTGATCAGAAAAGACAGGAAGGGTGCTGTCACCGAATGGGGCAGCGGGGTGGCGACCCCTTTTACCGCCAGTAAAAGTTTGATCAGCAAAATACCGGCAAAACAGGCCAGACCGATGTCGAAACGGTGTTGAATCGTGGCCTGATCCAGGGTTTGGCCGGCTAATTTCCGGCCCAGGCGCCACAGCATCCAGACACACCCCAGCAGCAGCATGGCAAGGAGCCAGTCGCCTGGACCGCGGTCCCGGAAAAAGAAGCGATGAAAAAGCCAAAGCACCGCCAGCCCAAAGCCGGCTGCGTGCGTTCCGAAAACCGTCAAAGGGTGGCGCCGGCGGCGGCGCAGGAGGCGCGTGAGGGCGGCGGACAGCATCAGCACCGCTGCGGTCCGGGCCGGGCACAGCGGCGGCCGGGCGAAACAGGCCAGCAAAAATCCGGCGGCGGCATGCAAACAACTGATCATCATGATACCGGACGTCAGCCGAAGCACAGCCGATCTAGTGCCCTTCATGGCTGGTTTCCTCGGGCGGCGCCAGATCTTTCAGATAACGCACGGCGGCTGCATCCGCCGAAGCAGCGGCGCCGCGTGTTTCTTCCGCGGCGGGTCCGCCGGCCAGCACGAACTGGACAGGCGTGCCGCGCTGCCGCAGAAAGGCGGCGGCGGCGCGTGTGCGCCGGGACCAGCGGGCGGTGAAATACACGCTGCTGATGCCGCCGGGAATGGTGTACCCCCGTGACAGGATGTCCAGCATGCCACCGCCGGCGGCGGCCGTCATGCGGGCGAGGCTTTCCAGAATGGTCGTTATCTGGCGCGCGTTTCTGCTGACGGAAATGATGCGGGGACAGGCGCCGGTGGTGCGGCCGTTGAACACAAATCCCATCGCCAGCCGTCGACGATCGAGCTGCAGCACCAGAGAAGCGATGACTTCGAGGCATTTTTCAAAATCCGATTCCAAATCCGGATGGTCGAACCCCTCGACATCCAGCAAAAGCAGGACTTTTTCCTGCTGGGCGGGTTCGCAGATTTTTTCCTGCAGGCGGTCGTGCCGTGCGCTCGCCTTCCAGTGAATGCTCCGGGCGGGGCGCCCCGTCTGGTAGTCGCGGGTGCCGAAGATAAATACCGGGTCTTCAACCGGACTCCGGGCGCCGGGGATGCCGAAAAAAGTTCGTTTGGGCACGGACAGCGGCCGGACAGGGATGATCCGGGGATACACGACCACCTCAAAGCGTTTCCGGAGTCTGCGGAACCGGGGGAAAAAGCCAAACAGATCGGCGGTTCTGATCTGCGGCGGCCCGAGATCGAACACACCCCGCCGCCGGGGAAAAAACACGCTGCGAAGGGTGAGCCGCTGATGCCAGAGCAGCCCGCGGATTTCGCTCACCCACTGCGACGTATCGGCGCCGGCGATATCCCCGGGAATCAAGAGGTCGAAGCAGAACAGGATCGGAAGCCACTTGGCGTTCACCGCCTGAATGTGCATGCAAAGGTCCATACCCGGGAAGAGCCGGGTGCGGTTGAGATCCAGGCGGCATTCAAGGCGCTTTAGGCTTATTCTCGACCATAACCAGGCGCTTCCGCCCAGAGCCAGGAGGCAGAGGGCCCAGATAATCAGTTCCGTCACGTTGTAAAGCAGGGCAAGGAACAAAAAAAAGAGGACAAGCGCCTGAACAAAAGGGGCGAAAAAAATGGATGCAGGGGCTTCTACAAACAACGGTTTCATGTCACTGCGGCACCGGTATGCGGGAAACGATCTGCGCCAGGATGTCGGCCGGATCCGTGCCGCTGATCCGCGCTTCTTCCCTTAACAGCACGCGGTGTCCCAGAACCGGCTGCACCAGCTGTTTGACATCGTCGGGAAGGACGTAGGCGCGTTCTTTCAAGGCGGCAAGTCCCTGGGCGGCGCGCATCAGCCCCAGGGACCCCCTGGGGCTCGATCCAAAGCGCAGATCCTCGGTATGGCGGGTGGCGTCGACAATGCGGGTGATGTATTCACGCACCCGGGTGGAGACGGTGACGGTTCGGCGCTGCTGTTGCAGTTGGATGATCTGGTGCGGTTCGGCAACCGCACCGAGACGATCGAAGGGATCGTCCTGCTGAAAGCGCTCCAGGATGGTCATTTCTTCGTCTACACCGGGATAGCCCAGGCTGATTTTAAGCAGAAACCGGTCCAGCTGGGCTTCGGGCAGAGGAAAGGTCCCTTCGAGCTCGATGGGGTTCTGGGTGGCCAGCACCAGAAATGGCGCCGGCAGGGGATAGGTTCGGCCGTCCACCGTGACCTGGTGCTCCGCCATGCTTTCCAGCAGACTGGATTGGGTTCTGGGAATGGCGCGGTTGATTTCATCGGCCAACAGAATGTGGCACATGACCGGTCCGGGCTGGAATTTGAATTCGGCGTTTTTCTGATCGTAAATATTGAAGCCGGTGACGTCCGCCGGCAGCAGATCAGGGGTGAACTGAATACGTTTAAACGTGCCGCCGACGCTTTTGGCCAGACATTTGCTGGCCAGGGTTTTGCCCACTCCCGGCACGTCCTCCAG
>Ga0180434_10006518_pt1 | contig 13406 bp, 9 predicted proteins | sample SS_ome_7_FD_132453 | JGI IMG/M metagenome (GOLD analysis project Ga0180434, IMG submission 132453) | Hypersaline lake sediment archaeal communities from the Salton Sea, California, USA - SS_1_D_2 metaG | ecosystem: Environmental > Aquatic > Non-marine Saline and Alkaline > Hypersaline > Sediment... | reverse complement strand
TGACCGTATCGCTGATGATCTGGATCGCCGTGGTATCGGAGTCGTAGTTGAACTTCGCCGCGGTTACATAGTAGGTGCCGACCAGCAGGTTGCTGATCAGGTAGTCACCGTTGATGTTGGTCGAGCGCAGCGCCAGGGTCCCCAGATCGTTGCCGAGGCTCACCGAGGCGCCCTCCAGCGGGATGCCGAGCTGTCCGTTGCGGACCCGGCCGCCCACGCCGCCGAACTGGCGGTCGGGGTAGCTGCCCCGCAGCACCCGGACGTCGTTGATGTCCGCGATGAAGACGTTGCCCTCCAGGTCAACGCAGACCTCGGATGGCGCCACGAAGGAGTTGCCCGCCGTGCCGCGCATGCCGTCGCCGATCTGGCGGATGAACGCACCGGTCTCCGGCGCGAACACCTGGACCCGGCGGTTGCCCGGGTCGCAGATGTAGATCTCGTCAGTGGAAGGATCCACGCCCATTCCGGACGGTCCGCCCTCCGACAGGTCGACGTCCTCCAGTTCGCCGGTTTCAGGATTGCGCGGAGGATTCTGGTTGAACGACCCAGGGGCATTACCCACTGTTTCGCCGATCACCCGGTAGTAGCCGAATCCATTCGCGATCGTAGTGCCGGTGGTGTACGAGGGCGGCGTCGTCTCCGGATCCAGTTCGATGAATGATACGCCCACGTAGTCACGCAGCAGATTGAAGTCGCCGGTGTACCAGGTATAGCGCAGCTCCGTACGGTTGTACGGGAAGAAGGTATCGATGCCGATTGTGCCCGTGTCGCCATTGGCGAAGCCGTAGGCGCGGTGGTAACAGGGCAGCGCTTCCGGTCCGCAGTACGGGGGATCCGTGCAGAACCTTGGTCCGGCGTACTCGATCATGAAATCGTTGAACCGGTTGAGGATCTGCAGCGCCCGCGGGAAGTCCGGCGAAGGATCGGTGCACTTGACGTCGAGATCGACGGTCACCAAGATCGAACCGAAGCGGTCAACCGTCATGTCATAGACGTTGATGACCTGCGCCCATTTGCAGTCGATCGGCGGGTCAACCTGGTCGGCTGGCAAGGTGATGAACTTCGCCCCGTCCGGATGGGTGGCGTCTTCGCGCGTGGTCAGGACATCCAGATTGGGCGCGTAGATCGTGATGTACCCATATGCGGACACTGGATCGTGGGCGACCACCGGGAACCCGGCATAGAAGTAGCCGGTGTCGAACGGCAGATCCAACTCAACGTTCGGTGGGAACACCGATATCGCCTGGATCTCCGCAGGTGGTACAGCTGCGTTGACGAAGTTGCCGTTCTTATCGAAGGCATACAGCGTTCCAGCCATGGCAATGTAGACGTACTCTTGTGACGCGGCCACGCCGCGGCAATTGCCGTCTCAACCGGTGGGCAGGACGAAATCGCCCTGGGGTATGCCGAGTGTGTCGAGCTCCTCCGGATCGCCGCCATCGCGACCGTCACCGCTCTCCGGACCGGGCGGCAGGGTGACCTCGTCGTCGCCGCCGCCACCGCAGGACACGGTCAGCACCATCGCCAGGATCACCAGAACACAAGCGTAGTATCTGATTTTCATATCACCTTTCCTTAAGTCTACCCGGACCTGAGCCCGACTGGCTGTACGACTCAACCTCTCCTTTCAAGACTACAGACCACCACCCGCGCCGGGCGTTGTACCCGCTTCGGCGGCCTGATTGATGTTCAGGTTGACTTCCCTGACTCCGCCCGGCCCGATGTTGAACGTGATCTCATCGGGCTGGAACAGCTCGCTGACTGACCCGTCGCGCGTCAACACGATGGTGGTCAGCGTTACTTCGCCGGCCGGCACGACCAGCATATAGCGATGATCGGGATTGATGACTTCGCTCTCCTCGAAGAGATCGCCGTCAACGGTCGGTGTCATCGGCCCGTACAGGTCTCCGGTGAAATACAGCGATCCCTCCACCGCGAAGCCCAGGTCGATGTCGACGTCCACGAACTCCCCGTCTCCGGACTGAATCGTGACCGTGGGACGGAAGTTGTCGACTTCCCCGAAGACGATCCCGCAAGGCACGTCGCCGAAGTCGCGGAAGAACGCTGAATTCTCCGCCGCCAGGTATGGCCACATCGCATACAGCTGATCGAATTCCTGAACGTCGCCGGGCAGCTGGAGGGTCTCCGGCGGGAGCGTCTCCGAGAGTGCCAGACCGCGCCAATACTTGCTGACCAGTGGCACCCCGCGCATGATCAGCATCACCTCGTCATTGAGCGTGAAGCCGAGTTCGGAGTAGTTCGAAGTGGAGAAGATCACCGCCCACTCCTGATTGCTGTAGGCGTGGTCGCAGATCATCAGCTTGTGGTTCATCACGTTGTAGCCGTTGAACGTCCCCGAGAAGTCGATCAGATCGTTGACGTAGAGCGCTCCGCCGGCGGAATCCGGGTCCTCGATGACCCCGACGAAGGCATCGTAAACGGCATTCTCGTCGAAGTCGCCCTGCGGACCGAAGTCGTTGAACAGCGCGATCAGTGAGTTGTTGGGATTGGAAGTGATCCACCCCAGCATGTACTCGGCCAGCACCAGGTCCTTGAACTGCTGGATCGCGAAGGTCACGTTGGCGCTCTGGCCAACCTCGGACAGCAGTAGCTCCCGCGGCTGATCGCCGGGGCCGAAGTAGACTTCAAGCAGCCCGTTGCCGGCTCCAACCAGGAAGCTGTGCTGAGTGTCATTACGCTTGTGCACGCCGAAGTTGCCCTCGACGAACATCTGATTGAACTGGTTGGCGAAGGCGGCCGCGACCGCTGTGTTGAGGATCGTGATCACATCGCCGTAGGTCTTCTCGCAATTGACTGTCTCCCAGTTGTAGGAGCCTGTCACCACGCGCGCGTTGTCGATGATCATGAAGCGCGAGTGCATCAGCCGCGGCAGACCGTCCTCATCGGTGCGGATGTCGATGTTGCCACCGTTCTTCGTCTGGTCCTCGAGCTGTGCATAGAAGGGAGCGTAGTTGTCCGCGTCGTAATACGCCTTCTCCGTTACGATGCGGATCTGGGTCCCGCTCTGCGCTTCCGTCAGCAGCGCGTCAACCACCTCCTGGCGGTTGATCCGTGTCACGGCAATGTCGAGGCTGGACGTTGCGGACGCGATGATCGAGCGAATCGGATCCGGATCGAGGTTCTCATCGCTGAGCCCGGGGACGCGATACTGGTGGTCAACGATCTGCACCTGGATTTCCGGCACGAGTTGCTCGGGCAGCAAGGTGTCCCGGTCGCCGGGCGTGGTGACGTCGTCACCGCCTCCACCGCAACCCATCATCATTGTCACCATGCATAGCGCCGCAAGAATCAGCTGCGCGTTAAACGTGCGAGACATCAGACCCTCCGTCGAGTTCAATCTCGATGTGTATTAAAGGGTAATTATCGAGCCTAACGGGTTGCCTGTCAAGGAAGCAAGCGCCCTGGATGCCCGTTTGATCCGCAGCTGACCCGATAGCTACCATTGCCATACCCTCCGCCGGCCCAACCACCTACCGCCCGTAGTGGCGATGCGTCGCTCGCCGGCGTGTCCCCAAAGCCAAACGCTCCCGGCCGGCCGGCTCCCGTTGGCACACGTTTGACACTGTGCCCCGCTGACCGGCACACACTTGTTATACCAACGATGGCGCCGATTCGGGGGTACCAGGTACCCCCGTTATTAGGGGTACCAGTTGTCGACCTCGCCAGCGTAGTACTCCGCGATTCCGGTCAGAGCGGAATACTGCCGCGTCAGGTCGGCAACGCCGGCGATCTCGCTGCCTAGTACGCTCAGGCGCGGGCGCGGCGTCGCATCACCGTCGCCCGGCCGCTCCCGGGGCCGGATCAAGGCCCCCTCGACGCCGAGCAGTTCGGCGGCGCGCCGGGCCCAGCCGTACCAGCTGTCGGTGCCGCCACTGGTCAGGTGCACAATCCGCGGCAGGCCCGCCTCCAGCAGCGCGAGCAGCATCGCGGCCAGATGCGGGGCGTAGGTCACCGCCGTGGTCTGGCTGCTCACCACATCCAGCGGCTGACGCCGCAGCAGCTGCTCGGCGATGGCGCGGAAGAAGTTCCGCTCCGGCCTGCCGTCACACCGCGGTCCGAACACGCCACTTGTGCGCACAACATGGCTGTGCCGATAGGCAAGGACCTCGCGTTCGCCGGCCAGCTTGCTCTCACCGTAGACGTTGATCGGTCGCGGCGTGTCGCTTTCGAGCCACGGCTCGCTCTTGCCGCCGTCGAAGACGTAGTCCGTAGAGAAGAAGACCAGCTGGGCGCCGACTTCGCGCGCGGCGTGCACGACACTGGCCGTGCCGGCACCATTGACGGACAGCGCTTCGTCCGGATGGCTCTGGCAGTAGTTGACCCGCGTCAGGGCCGCGGTGTGCAGCACCAGCTCAGGCCGGGCCAGGCGAGCGAGGGCCTGCAGCCGGTCCAGGTCGTCCAGCCTGAGCAGCGACCGCGGCGAGAGCGCGACGGCGTACCCGTGGGAGCACAGGGCCTCCGCCAACGCCGAGCCGAGCATGCCGGAACCCGTGATCCAGGCGACGCGTGCCGGTGTATGCAGTGCCATGTTCGGTTTCCTCGTCGCCGAGCCGATTTGTCCCGGTGCTGGTCGCTAGCCCTGTGCGGCCATGTACAGGAAGAAGTCGATGCAGCGGTTGGCGTAGCCCCACTCGTTGTCGTACCAGCTGACAACCTTGGCGAACGTGCCGTCGATCACCTTGGTCCACTCCGGGTCGAAGATGCTGGAATGGGGATCCTGGATGATGTCGGTACTGACGATCGGGTCACTAGCTACGGCCAGGATGCCACGCAAGGCCCCAGCGGCTGCTTCAGTGAACTTAGCGTTGATCTCATCCTCCGTCGCTGGCTGGCCGAGTTCGACGGTCAGATCGACGGCGCTGCCGGTCACAGTCGGGACCCGCATCGCGAAACCGTCGAAGACCTCGCCCAGGCCGTCGATCACCAGCCCGATCGCCTTGGCCGCGCCGGTCGTCGTGGGGATGATGTTCACCGCCGCGCTGCGGGCCCGTCGCAGATCACCGTGCATCTGGTCGAGCAGGTTCTGATCGTTGGTGTAGGAGTGGATGGTGTTCATCAGCCCGCGCTTGATGCCCCAGGTGTCGTGGAGCACCTTGGCCACCGGCGCCAGGCAGTTGGTGGTGCAGCTGGCGTTGCTGATCACCGTCGGCTTGCCGTCGGTGACCCACTGCTCGCCGTTGACGCCCAGCACGTAGGTCGGCATCTTCCCCTTGGCCGGCGCGCTGAGCAGCACTTGCTTCGCGCCGGCGCGCAAGTGTGCCTCGCACTTCGCCACGTCACGGAACACACCCGTGCTCTCCAGCACGTAATCAACACCAAGGTCCGCCCAGGGCAGCTTGGTGGGATCCTTCTCGCAGAGCAGCTTCAGCGCATCGCCGTTGATCACGAACTGGTCGTCCTTGAGTTCAACCGAGCCCTCAAAGCGCCCATAGGTGCTGTCGTATTTGAACAGGTGCGCGTTGGTGGCCGGGTCGCACAAGTCGTTGAACGCCACCAGGTCGAACTCGGGATGAGCGGTGGCGATGCGGGCCACCTGCCGTCCGATGCGACCGAAGCCGTTGATGCCTAGTCTGATCTTCGCCATACAAGCCTCCCTCAGTCCGCAATTGAGTGCTCAGCGCCGCGCTGCTCCATTATACTGGCTCCGTCTCTCGCTCCGGAGCGCTCGGCTGCCGCCGCCCGTGGTCGCTCAAGACCGCGCCTCTCAGCCCTTGCGCGCCGCCACCATGTAGTATCCCTTGCGCTGATGCGGAACGACCTGGGCATTGAGGCCGGTGCCCTTGATCAGCATCGTCAGCTCTTCCGGCCCGTACAGATAGCGGATCACTCCGGTGTGCTCGTCGCGGGTGTCGTCGTAGGGATCCATCAGGTTGGTGCGCTGACCGTCGGGGCCGATGTACAGCGGTTCGAGGTGCTGCATGCCCGCTTTGGCGTCCCAGCGCGTCTCCATCAGCAGGTGGCCGTCGCCCACCGGCCACCACGTCCGCGAGGCGCTCTGGGCGTCGCGCTGTGGGCTGTCGACCAGCAGCAGCCCGCTCGGCTGCAGCGCGGCGGCCATGTTGGCCAGCAGCCGCTGCTCCTGCTGATCGTTCAGCAGCCCGAAGGTGTCGAAGCAGCAGACCGTGCCGAATCCATCCGGCAGGGGCCGCTCGCTGCGCAGGTCGCCGGTCAGAAACGTGGCGTTGTCCAGCTGAGCCTCGGCGGCCTGCTCGCGGGCGAAGTGGATGAACTCCCGGCAGCGGTCGATACCCGTCACGTTGAAGCCCCGCCGCGCCAGCGCCAACTCGATCCCGCCCTCGCCGCACGCGCAGGATAGCAGCGGCCTGCTCTTGTCCAGGCCGAAGGCCTGCTCCAGCCACTCGGCGCGTGAATCGGCGACCTTGCAGTACATGTCCCACTTGCCTGCGAAGAACTCGATGCGCAGCAGGCGCCCCCAGAAAGCATCCCACGTGTCGCTGCGCAGTTCCATGGCCTTCCTCCTCCAGCAAGGCGTGTCAACCAACTCCATTGTAGAACAACGGCAAGGCTCAGGTAGAATGGGGCTGATGATGGATGACGCCCAGGGCAGGGAAGGGCAGCGCCCGCGCGGCTTCAGGGCTTGGCTCAAGCATGCATTCGCTGTCGAGAAATACGAGGAGAGCAGCCTGAGCGACGCGGACAAGCGAATCCTGCGCAAGATCGCGGGGCAGATCCACGAACGCCGGCTGACGGCGGCGGCGATCCTCTGGATTCAGAGCAACCGCCATATGGGCTGGCTGGCCAGCCAGGCGCTGGTGATGTTCGGCCCGATCTTCGACATGACGCACACGTTCTTCAACGCCTTCAGCCGCAACCTGGGCCTCTACGTGGCGCCGGCGGACTACCCCCTGCTGCATGCCGCGCTGGAGAAGCGCTACAGCATCGAGTACTTCATCCAGCAACTCGAAGCGTACGCCGCCGGGGACTATAATACGGGGTCACCTGAGCACGAGGCACCCCCGAGCGGGGACGCTGATCCCGTCGACAACCAAGCGGCTGGTGACGCCAGCGATTCACAAGAGGACAGGCACTGATGGATGACAAGAAACTGGATGTGATCGTCGCCACGGACTGCGGCTCCACCACCACCAAGGCGATCATGATCGAGCGCAAGGCCGAGGGCTATCGCCAGACCTTCCGGGGCGAGGCCCCGACCACCGTGGAGGCACCGTTCGAGGACGTGACCAAGGGCGTGCTGAACTCTGTGCAGGAGCTGGAAGAGCTGAGCGGGCGCCAGATCATCGACTGGGACGCGGTCAACGATCCGAATCGCGATCCGCTGCAGGTGCCGTTCATCATGCCCGCCGACGGCGACCGCGGGGCCGACATCTACATCTCGACCAGTTCGGCGGGCGGCGGCCTGCAGATGATGGTGGCGGGGCTGGTGAAGACGATGACCGCCGAGAGCGCCGAGCGGGCCGCGCTGGGCGGCGGGGCGATCGTGATGGACGTGCTGGCGATCAATGACGGACGGCTGCCCCACGAGCGGATCGAGCGCATCCGCCGGCTGCGGCCCGACATGATCCTGCTCGCCGGCGGGATCGACAGCGACGAGGACACCCTCAAGAAGAAGGTCGCCGAGATGGCGGAGCTGATCGCGGCCGCCGACCCCAGGCCGCGGTTGGGCCACAGCTACCAGCTGCCGCTGATCTACTCGGGCAACAAGTACGCAAACCAGTCCGTGGCAATGGCGCTGACCAGGCGCGACGAGGAGGGCGAGCCGCTGCGCCAGGCCGACGGCACCTTCGAGAGCAAGGTGGCGCTGTCCGACGTGGAGAACCTGCGGCCGACGCTGGAGCACGAGAACCTGGCACCGGCCCGCGCCAAGATCCAGGACCTGTTCGAGGAGCACGTGATGGCCCAGGCGCCGGGCTACGACAAGCTGCTCAAGTGGGTCGACGCGCCGGTGATGCCCACGCCCGCCGCGATGGGCTACATCATCTCGACGATCGCCCAGGTCAACGAGATGAACGTGATCGGGGTCGACATCGGCGGCGCCACGACGGACGTGTTCTCCAGCTTCGAGGTGGAGACCAGTCCCGGCGTCGAGGAGCGGCTGTTCAACCGCAGCGTGTCCGCCAACCTCGGCATGAGCTACTCGGTGAGCAACGTGATGGCCGAGGCCGGCTGGGAAAACGTGATGCGCTGGGTGCCGTTCGACGTCGATGAGGAGTTCCTGCGCGACCAGATCAAGAACAAGATGATTCGCCCCACGACGATCCCGCAGTCGCTGTCCAGCCTGGTGATCGAGCAGGGACTGGCCCGCGAGGCGCTGAGGCTGGCCTTCGAGCAGCACAAGCTGCTGGCCACGGGGCTCAAGGGCGTGCAGCGCGTCAAGTCACTCGACGAGGCCTTCGCCGAGGGTGACACCGGCGGGACGTTCATCAAGATGATGGAACTCGACCTGCTGGTCGGCAGCGGCGGGGTGCTGAGTCACGCGCCGCGGCGTAACCAGAGCATGCACATGCTGATCGACGCCTTCCTGCCCGAGGGCTTCACCGCGCTGGGCGTGGACTCGATCTTCATGATGCCGCACCTCGGCGTGCTGGCCCAGGTCAACGACGAGGCCGCCGAGCAGGTCTTTGACCGCGACTGCATGATCTACCTCGGCAGCGTACTGGCCCCGGCGGGCCAGGCCAGGCGCTACGGCGATCCGGTCTGCGAGTACAAGATCACCTTCCCCGACGGCCAGACCGAGAGCGACACGCTCAGGTACGGCGAGTTGAAGCTGTTCGATCGCCTCAAGGTCGGCGAGGAGGCGATTGTGGAAGCCAACCCGACGCGCGCGTTCGACATCGGCGACGGCCGCGGCAAGCCGCTGACGAAGCGGATGCGCGGCGGGGTGGTGGGTCTGGTGCTCGACGGGCGCGGGCGTCCGCTGGGGCTCAATGAGGATCACGCCGCCCGCCGCAAGCAGCTGCTGCAGTGGGGCAGCATCATGAACAGCTACGCTGATCTGAGCAAGGTCAGCCTCTAGCCTCCGGCAGACGCTCGGACGATTCGCCGGTAGTCAGCCAACCGCTGCTTCCTGCCTGGCGCCGCTCGCCCGGGGTTGCCAGCTTCCCGACCAACACTATCCAGAGGAAAGCCCGGAAGGACCAGGGGATCCTTCCGGGCGTCTCCTTCCAGGCTGCCCGACCGGCCTAGGCCGGTCAGCAGTCGATTGTCTAAGTTGCCGGCGGGGGTGGCAGCGCTTCCACCGCCGCAATTGCCTGCTCCAGCACGTCCATGGTGAATGTCGGGTTGTGCACGCCGCGGGTCTGGTCCTCAAGCACCAGATAGTAGTCCCACAGCGCCGCGCGGTAGGCGTTGCCGACGGGGTCACTCGCCGGTGGACCGTCACCATCGCCAGGATTCGATTCCACGCTTACCGGCTCACCCTCGTCCATCCAGACGGCGGGCCAGGCATCGAGGAACTCCTGCAGCATGACGTCGATCTCTGCCTGGTACTCCTCGACCCACAGCCAGAAGTCCTCTTCCTCCTCCATCGTCCAGTTGGTGTGACAGGTGATGCAGCGCTCGAACTTGGGCTCGAAATCGTGGCCCCAAAGCGCCGGCTCATCCGCGCTGATGTAAGGGCGGTTGTACATGTGGCACGTTACGCAGGTGTCGTCGTTCCAGGTCAGATGCGGATGCTCGTACACGTAGCTGCCCGTCACCGGCGGGTTGCCGAGGTCGGCACCCATCACGCCGAAGAACATCGCGCCCTGCGGGTTGCCGTGCGGACCGAAGTGGCCGCTGCCCTCGGCGATATGGTCATCGTAGTTGGCGCGCGTCCGGCGCCCATTGTGGCACTCAATGCAGATGTTGCCCTTGCCGCCGTTGACCGGCACCTCGTCGAACGGGATGACCACGTCGGCTTCGGAGTCAACGCGCAGCTGCGCCTCGTACTGGGCATCGTGCGGATCGTGGCAGGTGGCGCAGCCGATCAGGTGGTCCTCCAGCGGATCATCGATCGTCAGGCCGGACAGATCCAGCGGATCCTCGCCCTTGTGAATCGTGGCGAACTGCACGCCACTGTGACAGGGGTTACAGCTGCCAATAGTCAGGTAGTGATCCGGTACGAACGTCCCGGGGTTCTCATCATCTTCCTCGGTAAGAACGAAGTTGGCGTGGCCGCTCTCGGCCCATTCCTCAACCGCGCCATGGCGCGCGCCCTCGTGGCAGGCGCCGCAGCCGATGCCGTTCGAGGCGTCGAAGTCGCTGTCGGGCACCCAGGTTTCCTCGGCATCGTCATACACCATGCCGACCAGCGGATTCCAGATCACGCCCTTGTGGCCGGCGCCCATGCCGGCAGTGGCTCCGCCGCCGTGGCAGCTTTCGCACTGGATGTTGGCGTACTCGGGCGTCAGATCGATATCGATGAAGCCCTGGCCCTGGTCGTTGGGCTCCCAGCCCAGCGCGTGGCAGTTGTAACAGGACGGATTGCGGTAGGCGTGGGCGTTGCCCGGATCGGACAGGTTACGCTGGATCGCATCACTGTGGTTCGTGTTGAACCAGCCAGTGCCGCCCAGCGCGGACGAGGACTTCTCGCCCTTGTCGGAGTGGCAGGCCAGGCAGGTCGCATAGCCGACGAAATCGAAAGCCGTCGGGTAGGCGGCGACGGTCGCCGTGTAGTCGGCGGTGGTCTCATTGCCTTCGGGATCGGAGGCCGTGCAGGTCGCAGTCTGACTGCCTTCGGCATCCGGTGTCCAGAACACCTGCGCGCCGTGCTCACCAACGGTCGGGTCGGCGAAGGTGCCGGGGCCTGACCAGTCGAAGGTCAGTTCGCCGTGCTCGGGATCGTGGGCCACGGCGGTCAGCCAGATCTTCTGACCGACGACCGGAGCGGCCACGTCACCGGTGATGTCACCCTCGAACTCGGGCGGATCGTTGACCGGCGGAGGTGTGCCCTCGCCGGCGACGGCGATGTTCACCGCATCGGTCGCCACGCCGCCGTTGCCGTCATTGACGGAGACGGAGACGGTGTAGGCGCCACCGGCATCGGCACTCCAGGTGTTGGTCGAGGTGCCGCCGGCGGTGTCGGCGGTACCCAGCGTGCCCGCCGCCGCGCTCCAGCTGAAGGTCAGCGCATCGCCGTCCGGATCACTGCCGGTGGCAGTCAGCGTGACACTGTCGCCCGCATCGACGCTGTTGTCATCCGCCGAGAGGGAGACGGTCGGGATCTCGTTCGGCTCGGGCGTCGTGCCGCCGCCGCCACCGGTCGCGGTGCCGAAGTTCTCGAACACGCCGTAGGTGACGTCGAGCCCGGTCGTGCCCGCCGTATCAGCCTCGAAGGCCACCAGCGAGCCGCCGGTCACGGCGCCCGCCGCGGCGAAGGCCTTGCTGGTGCTGGAAGCACCCGCCGTGGTTTCCCACATGCGCGTGGCGTTGTTGTACTCGAAGATGGTGAAGACCATGTTGGTCGCCTGCGGCGGGCTGACCGCGATGCGGACCTCGATATCGCGATTCAGCGCCACGCCCGCCGGCACCTTCACCGTCGTGCTGCCGATCAGCCCGCCGGAGTTGGCCGGGAAGGTGGAAGCGTCGCGCTGATCGCCGCTCAGCTCCTCGTTGACGTCGACTTCCGTCGCGTTGTCGAATGAACCCGCGGGGAAGACCGCGCCGCCGCCTGACGGCAGCAGGATCGCTGATTCAGCCCCCGGATTGGGAATTGGCGCCTGATCGCCTCCACCGCCGCACGCGCAGAGCGTGATCGCGGCAGCGATCAGGAGGGCACCAGAGATAGTCAGCCTTTGCAGCATCTGCCTTTCCTCCTGTCGTTGTCGAAAAAATGTGGAGTGGCCACTGAGTTACCATGCTCGAAACCCGGACCACCCCACTAGTTGAGAACATTATATCGTAATTTAGACTAGTTTGGCTACCCTTATCGAGAAATTCTGAGAATAGCGAGCGCGACACAGCTTGGGCTCAGTTATCGTTGCGGAGGATCATGAGACTTGTGGCCGGTCCCGGGCTGGAGCCCAATTGAGACAAGTATCACTTGGCCGAGACGGCGGATGCTAGTCGTCGCCGCCGTCGGAGCCATGGTCCGGACCCGCCTCCGCCCGATCGCCGGGCCGGCCCGTCAGCGAGGTGTAGGCCAGCGCCACGCCGTGGATCAGCCCGGCCACGCTGGCCGCCACCAGCCCGCACAGCGCGTTGCCCGTCAGATAGAACAGGCCGCACATCGCCAGCGCGTAGAGCCCGGTCGCGAACACCCAGACCACGTTCAGCCGCAGCAGGAACTCGATGACCAGCGTGGCGACCACGGCCGGGCCCCAGCCCCAGCTCATTGCCACCAGCGGCAGCAGCACGCCGCGCATGAACAGCTCGCGGCCCAGCGGCTGGATCACCGCCAGGTTGATCACCCCCCAGCCCAGATAGCGCGGCGCCGGCAGCGTCCTGAGGATCACGTCCTCCGCCGCCAGCAGCTGGCTGGGTCCGAAGACGGCGATACCCAGCTTGCGGGCCATCACCACCAGGTACCAGAGCGCTGCGCCCAGCGGCAGGCCGCAGAGCCCCTGCCAGAGCATGTTGGCCGGCGGCTGGGGTGTGTTGGGCGCCAGCCGCCAGATGTGCAGCAATGCGCTGAGCACCACGAGGTACAGCGCGCCAATGACGCCGCCCCAGAACGAGCCGGTCAGCGCGGCCAGCATCTTGTGGACCGCGCGGCGGATCCTGATGCCGTTGATGACGTTGAGCAGCACCTGCAGCGCCAGGTAGCCGAGCAGCGTCCAGGCCAGGGGGACCAGTGACAGGCTCGGCTGGCTGGATTCGCCCATCGCCCGCAGTGTAGCACGGCCGCCCGGTGTCGCGGCCACAACCACGGGCGCGCCCACTCGCGGCTGCCAGCGATCTGTCCGCATGTTCCTATATACTGCGACAGGTTGTGCTATTAATGGTCTCTTATCATATTCGGTATGTGGTACAATACATCCGGGTGGAGGGCATCGGGGATGGGCCGGCCGGAGCCGGCGGGACGCGGACAGGGGCGCGGCGGCGGGCTCGCGGGCCGGGGCATTACAGAACACAAGTGAGGAGGAACGGATGTTCAACAGAGGTAGCAGGGCTTTCGTATCGGCACTGGCCGTCACGTTGGTCGTGCTGGGCATTATCGGTGGCGGAGCGGTGTTCAACTACGCACTCGAAAGCGGGGTTGCATGGGCGCAGCTGGTTCCATGGACGGACGGCGGCTCGTATCTGTACCCAACGCAGACAACCGACGACGTGATAACGGGCGCCAACACGGTTGCCAACGCCGACATATATCTCGGCGCCGACGGGTCTGCTGTGTTCAACGAGCAGGGCAGCGACTCAGACTTCCGGGTCGAGGGTGACGGAGACTCCAATCTGCTGTTTGTGGATGCCGGCAATGACCGCGTCTG
>Ga0180434_10006516_pt1 | contig 13409 bp, 22 predicted proteins | sample SS_ome_7_FD_132453 | JGI IMG/M metagenome (GOLD analysis project Ga0180434, IMG submission 132453) | Hypersaline lake sediment archaeal communities from the Salton Sea, California, USA - SS_1_D_2 metaG | ecosystem: Environmental > Aquatic > Non-marine Saline and Alkaline > Hypersaline >... | reverse complement strand
CGCCAGCTCCCATCTCTGGGACCTGGCGCTCTTGTCACGATAACGCCCCCCTCTCGTCGGGGCCGACCTGGGTCCGCCCTATTCGACAGGGGCTGGGTGGGAGGGCTCTCGCACCCTCCCACCACTATTTTATGGCCCTCTCGTCGGCCAATAAATCCTACCTCGATTCGATGCTCTGTGTCACCTCCGCCTTCACGTCCCGCCCTGCGCAGGCGACCGCGATCCGCACCTTCTCCGGATCGCAAATGTGGTTCTTTGCGCCCAACAACGTCGTGATAATCCGTGCCATTCGATCCGGCACAAACTCCACCCGCTTCCCCACCACCACGCGAATCATCCCACCCTCCTCCCGCGCAGACTCGGGACTAGAACATCCGTTCTGCTACATCTTACCACGTGTCTATCACTATGTCAAGTCCCTCCTCGCGACTCCGTCCACAGCGCGATCGCCACCCACATCACCGCCTGCAGCTCCCGGTCCCCCAGCCGCGCCGGCATCCCTGCCAGCGTCTCCACCACGAACGACCGCTCCAGCACCTCGTCCGCCTTTGGCCAATACCCCGCCGCCGCCAGCCACCGCTGAATCGTCGATCGCCCCTGCACACAACATCCCTGCTCATCCATCGGCCTGTCTCCTCTCTGGTGTTATCCTGTGGGTATAACCAGGTACAGGCCCCGAAAGTAAAAACAGCGCGTTCATTGTCCCGTCTCCTTTGTCTGAACACACAAAAGCCCGCAGCGGCTCGTGCCTGCCGGAGACGGGAATCTCAGAGCGGACAGTTTGCCGACTGCGGGCCTTTGCCCACAACAGATACAGTTGTAGATGCAGGGCACAAAAAACGCCCGCCTTACGAGATTCCCGTCTCACCTCCCATTCTACCACAAACCCGCCGCCGAATCAAGAGAACTCCCGTTCTACGCCGGCGGGATCGGTCCCCGTGGGACCACGATCTGCGGCTGCTTCTGCGCTGCGATCTGCATCTGCACAAAAATCTGCTGCGCCTGCAGCTCGGCCCACTTGGCCCACTCGTAGATCTGCCCTGGGTTCACGTTCGTGAAATCCGTCCGGGTGATGTTCGCGCTCCCCGGCCCCTCAAACTCGACCACGATCCGGCTCGGTGCCGTGCCCGCTGGTGCTTTCTTCTCTGCCATACCATCCTCCATTCGTCTATCCTACCCCATCATCCCGTTACCCCGTCATCCCGACACGCTCTTTGGAGGGATCTCAACCTCGCCCCGCGCTCAAACCTCCTCCCAATTCAACAACCCCGCCGCCAGGAACCCCTTCTGCAGCTCTACCACCCGCTGCGCCGTCGCCTCCGCCGTCATACTGGCGATCTTGGTATAATCCACCTCCACCACCATCGGCAGCTTCCCCGGATCCGGCTCCGGTTCGGGCTCCGGCTCCGGGTCCTCCGGCACCCCGATCGCCACCGCGATCGGCTCCAGCCCCGCGTCGTCGATGTACAGGTCATTGTGTTTCACGCCCCACTCGGAAAAGCCCCACGCAAACAGCGAGATCTCCGAGTGCCAGGCCTGGAACACGATCTCCGCCCGCACCCACTCGTTATATCGCGTCAGGTCCACCTCGCGCCCCCACAGCGTCGCATAGTGGTCCATCCAGTGCCCCCACGGATTCGCCCCCACCATCCGGTGCAGGTTCCCCGCGCTGATCGACGTGTCCGGATCGTCCTCGCTCGACGACCACGCGTAAAACCACGCCTCGAACCGGTACCACTGCCCCGGGATCGCGCTCACCCGCTGCCAGATCCCCCCGGACCACTTGGCCGTCGTCATCGCGATCTTTTGCGCGCTCTGCCCGCTCCGCACCCGGCCCTTCCCCACCCCGACTTTCTCCTCCTGCCACTCCGGTCGGATCCCGTACGCCTGGTCGTAAAACCGCTCCCACCCCGTCGCCACCTTCACCTGCGACGCCTCCAGGAACCGGTACGGTGCCTCGAGCTCGCCATTCACCAATGTCTCATTCGCCACAGCACTCGCCTCCAATCTCAAACGCGCCCAACAATGGACGCACGAATAAACCTCGCGGGACCCGCCGGCATCACGGGACACCATCACCGCCCGGTCCGGCTCGCCCATCACCCCCCCGCACACCGGGCACCGGCCCAGCCACACCCACACCCGCCCGTCCACCTGCCACGGAACACTCACTCCTGCCCCCGCGTCTCGTGCTCCAACGCATCCACCAGATCCGACGCCCCCACCACGTTCAGCACCACGACCAGCAGCACGATCGCCCAGCCCATCCCCGGCGCGATCTCCGCCCTCGACAGCACCGCAAACGCCAGCACATTCACCACCACGTTCATCGCCGCCAGTACCATCGCCTACCTCCTCGATCCACTAGCGGGGGGCCGCACCACGGCCCGCTTTTCGCTATTCGACATCGCCGCGTACGCCCCCACCTCGGCCGGATCCACAAAATACATCCGCCGCCGGCTTCCGTCCGCCGCCACCGCTGCCCGCCGCTCGCTGTACACCACCCCCCGCCGCGCCATCTGCCCGATCGTCGACACCGGCAGCTCCAATATCTCCGCCGCCTCGCCGATCCGCACCAGCTCGTCGGGACCCCTCCGAGCCGTCCCATTGTCCGGCACTGCACGCCCCCGCAGCCGCGCCACCTCCGCCTCCAGGTCCTCGATCCGCACCCGGTACGCCATCTGCTGCGCGTCCCCCCGCGCGATCAACCTCAACACCTGCCGCACCGTCAGGATCATCCCCACCCGCCCCTGCTCCTGCCGCTTCAACGCCACCCGTCGCAGCCGCTCCACGTCGATCACGGTTCTACCTCCTCGATGCCCAGCTCCGCCGCAAACTCGAGCGCCTTGGCCAGCATCTCATCCGCCCTGCGCACGCACGCAGACACCCCATCGATCGCCACCCGCTCCACCTTCAACCGGTCCTGCTGCCGTCCCGGCGTCTCCCGCACGCTCTCCCGGTACCGCAGCAGCCGTGTCTGCAGATCCGCCACCTTCACCTGCACCCCCAACAACGTCACCGGCCGCTCCGTCCTGATCTCCACCACCATCTCCGAAACCTGTCTACCCATCGCACACCTCCCGTGTGATAGTCCAGCATCGAGCTTGCTCGAACACGCGCGTAATCACTCCGTCCCTCATAGTGCGGATTTTCAACCCGCGGATTCCCTCCACAAAGCCCTCTACGCCCCCAAACCCCACTCACGGCCTCTGGGTCGCCCATCTCACCCCACCCGGTTCCCCTAGGCCGCCCCACCCGGTCCCCCTAGGCCACCCCACCCGGACCCCCTAGGCCACCCCACCCGGTGTCCCTAGGTGCCCCGCCTCGCAGCCCCCAGGACGCCCGCAGAGCGCCACTGCACAAATCGTCACCCCTCGTCCGTGCTACTACTACCCGCCTCGACCGGTCCCCCCTCCCCACCTGGGGAATCCGCCCCCTCAGTAGTAGCAGTCGCAGTAGTAGCACTGTCCAGGACCGCCTTCACCTGCTTGTACGCATCACCACCCGGATACCCGAACACGATCTCCTCGATCGACCGCTGGCTCAACCCCTGCGCGTGCAGCTCCCGGATCTGCGCCGCCTTCCGCCCATCGTAGTGCGGGTTTGTAACCCGCGGATGCTCACCCAGCGGCCCGTCATCCCGAGGTGCTCTTTCGAGGGTTCTCCTCTCCCCACCCCCCGGCAAATCATCCCACCGCCGCACGATCGGGCACTGCACCTCCACCAACCCCGGCACCCCCGGCAGCTCCACCAGCGCCCGGCCCCGCTCCCGCAGCTCCGCCGCATCCCGGCAGTCCAGCAGCGATCGCGACAGCGACGGCCTCAAGTGCAGCGCGATCCGCGCCCCACAGTTCCCCGTCGCCTCCGTCGGCAGCGTATCCGCCTTGAAATCCGTCCCCGCAAACACCAGCCCGAGCCCATATTTCCGCCCCATCTGCGCCAGCTCTGTCGCCGGTCGTTTCGTCCCCTTCTCCGAAAACAACGACGCGCTCTCGTCCACAAAACACACCACCGGCCGCAGCCCCGCCCCTGTCGCCTCGTTATACTGGTCCAAATCCCTCACCCGCGGATGCTCCGCAAACAACCCCCGCCGCCGGTGCAGCTCCTCGATCAGCTCCCGGAACAACAGCACCGCCAGCTCCGGCGTGTCGGCGATCGGGTACAACAGGTGCTCCTGCAGCGCGCCAAACGTGTTCACCCCATAATCCACCGCGCACACATCGCAGTCCCCGCCGAGGACGAGCTGCTTGGCCATCGCCTCCAGCAGCGTCGACTTGCCGAACCCGCTCGCCCCGCTCACCAGCACGTGCACCATCTCCGTCATATCCCCGCTGATCACCCGCCGCTGTCCTGCCTCGTCCACCGCCAGCCCCAACACCACCGAGTGTAAACCCGGCCTGCGCCCCCCCAGCAGCTCCTCCAGCGTCACCCGGCTCGGCCAGGCCCGCGCCACCGGCTCCTGCAGCGCCTCCACCCGCCGTGCATTCCCTGCCGGCACCCCCTGCAGCGCCAGAAACGTCCGCTGCATCGCGTCCAGCCGCTCCAGCGCCGGCCACCGCTCCAGCACCGCACGCAGCGTAAACGCCCGCAGGCTGTTCGGGTCTCGCAGGATCCCGCCCTGCCCGTATAGCAGCGGGTACCGCCCCCGCTCATCCGCCGGTATCTCCCGCACATTCCGCAGCTCGTTCTGCGTCGCGATCCGCTCCAGCGTCAGCCGGTCGTGCCGCACGTCCCGCCACCGGGCGTACAGGTCGTCATACATCTGCAGCCCCACCCGGTACAGCGCCCGCGCGCCCACCCCCAGCCCCACCGCGCCCCCCGCAGCCAGGCTCCCCCACCGCAACCACTCCCATCCGTTCATCATCTCCGCCCCGATCTGGTCCCCCCGGACCCCCATAATTCGTATTACACCCGCTACAGCTCGTCGAGCCCGCGCTGCAGGTCCTCAGCCGCTTTGACCAAGTTCCCCTGTTGGCACCACATCAACCCGGTCCGGATGATCCCCTTGGCAATCCCGAGCCGTTCCGTCAATAGATCGTTATCTCCATCGAGGTCAGCCACTAGATTGCCGAGGTGATCATTCCGCTTGTCCTCGTGGACCAGCATCCCGCGGAGGTCCTCGGTTTCCCGGTTCAGTTCCGCGATCCGTCCTCGCAGCTTCCGCACCTCTGACAGCTCAGTCAGTACTCGTTGCTGCTGATCTGGCTGAACAATCACTCTCTGTCCCAGGATCCCCATCCCCTCGTCGATCAGAATCCCATTGACACGCAAACACAATCGCCGCGTCACGCTCTCGTTGCCCAGAACAAACGCTTGGAGCCTCTCAGGGTCGCTGACCGTGTCGGCCATTTGAACCGCAAACGTCAAAGTGTACTGTTTCACTCTCTCACCTCCACGGCCTCGCCGTTGACCACCTTCCACGTTTCCGTCAGCTCTGCATCACAACCCAGGCAGACGTATGTCGAGGTATAAACCCGCCCCTCTGCATACTCGTGGTCGCTCGGATCGTCGCACACGTGATCGATGTCCCCACCGCAGCGCGGACACAGCCCAAACTGCAGACTAGGCATCGTCTGCCTCCTCAGCCTCCCAGAACTCTGCCGATGGGTGCAGCCTATCGTCGAACGCTGGGTCATAGTCGTCGTACTCGTCATCCATCAGCGATGCGATCTGACCATAGTCTGTGCTCATCATCATCACGTGCTCACACAGAATCGGTACTCCCTGGCGGTCGATCTCGGACTCCACAAACGCCTCCTCCAGGCCGAACTTGCGCGCCAGGCCCTGCACGAGCCGCTCCCGCTGTTCGTCCGTGATCGACTCCAGGTCCAGCATATACGCATCCGCACCTGGGTTCCCCGGTACAGACACGCGGACCGGCAAGATGGACTCTATGGGTACGGTGTCCCCGCCAAAGATCCCCTCCCAGAACGCCTTGCGCTCCGGGTCCGTCACTGTCGCCGTGGTCTTCCACTCCCGTTTCTCGCTCATCAGTACCCCCTCACCTCTCTACCGTCGATCTTGTACCGTCGAGGCACCAGCCCACCATCGCGTCGGGCAGCATAGACATACTGATCCGCCTGGTAGCGGCTCCACATTTTGGCCACGACCTCATCCTGCTGCTCTGTCAACTCGTCGAACAGCCGGATCTGGTCCACCGGTAAGCCAAATGCCCGCGCGTATCTGCGTCGTTCAATCGGGTCCATCACGCCACCTCCGGCCTGGGATTCCGCTCCAGCCACTCCAGCAGGTCCGTGGCCAGTGCATCATTTTGCGTCGAGAATCCATAGGTCATCAGTGCATCCCACGCCGCCGGGTCCCGGTCCGGTCGCAGCACAAACACCATTCCCGGCGAAAGCGCCGACCCATCCGCGTGCCGTACCTGGTATTTGAGATAGAACCCTCGTTCCTCGTCCATTGTCCCTCCCTACCTCCGCACCTTCCCCGTCCTGTGCTGGCGCTCCACCATCCGCCGGTGACGCCGCTTTGCCACCCGGCGCTGCTTCTGCACGCGAAAATACACCGCGCGCCCGTTATCCCGGTAGATCTTGATCAATGACGCCCTTGGTTTGCTGCTCACATTGTCCTCCATTCAGCTTGTATAATCCCAGTCATCCCGCCTCCCACGGCAGGTCAAACATCCCCCCTGCCCGCTCCTGAAACCCCGCCGGCCGCCGCGGCCCATCCACCTCGCCCCCCTCCACATCCGCCATCAGCCGCGCCACCGCCAGCACCAACACATCCCCCGGCCGCACCCCCCACCGCCCCGCCAGCTCCCGCACCGCCTCCGCCCACCCCTCACTCGGAAACGTCACCCCCAGCTTGCGCCCTCTGCGCCCCCGCTCGTGTGGCGTGCGCTTGCGCGCCGGTGCCGCCTCCGGCGTATCCTCCACCGTCTCGCGCGCCATCAGGAACTCGATCGGCTCCACTGCCACCTCACGCCTGGCCATCGGACACCCTCCACACCAACCTGGCGTAATCGCGCGCGGCCCGGCACCCTTTGCGCAGCTCCCACACCGTCCGTCCCTCCGCCGCGCACTCCCGCAGCACCGTCGCCCGGTGGATCGGCGGCAGCACCAGCTCCTCCCCGAACGCCTCCTGCAGGTTCGCCAATACCGCCCCGCTCTCCTTCGTCACCAGGTCATAGAACGTCGGCAGCACCCCCAGGATCGACCCCTTCCACCCCCTCTCGTGGATCGTATTCAGCGTCTCCACCGTCTTCACCACGCCCTCCGCGGCCAAATAGTCCACCGCCGTCGGCACGATCACCTCGTGGCTCGCAAAGACCGCCGCCTCCTGCAGCCCCCCGAGCGATGGGGCCGTATCAAAGATCACGTAATCTGGATGGAACCAATAGTCAGTTTCCCCGCCTAGCAATCCCCGCAGCAGTTTCACCCATATGGCTAGGTCAAACCCCTCCGCGTTCAGCACGATCTGCGCCGTTGCCGTCCGCTTATCTCCCGGCACGTGCCACAGCTTCTCCCGTCCCGTCGTCCGGGTCACGTCCCCGAGCGCCTGCCCGCCTACCAGCACGTTAAACACCCCCGACTCGTGCTCCCGTCCCAGGCAGCTCGCCACCTGCCCCTGGCTGTCCAGATCGATGATCAGCACACAGCTCCCCCGCAACGCCAGCCCGTGCGCCAGCGTCACCGCGGTCGTCGTCTTGCCCACCCCGCCCTTCTGGTTCACCACCGCAATCGTTCTCATCGTGTCCCTCCGCCTAGTGTAGTGCGGGTTCTGCTTGCGCTCAGCTTTGCTGAGTTCAACCCGCGGAATCCTCATCCCACTCCCAACGTCCCCCCACCACGCAGATCTGCCGCGCCGTGCCTCCCTCCAACCGGATCAACCCGCCCCGCTCCAGCGCCTGCAGATGGTGGTAGATCACGCTGTACGCCCGTCCCACGCACTCGCTCAACCCCCGGATCGTCGGCGAATTCCCATCGTGCGCCCGCTTGTACGCCACGATCGCCTCGAACACCCTCCGGCTTGTCGCGCCCAGCTCTCTACGCTGGCTCCCCACCAGACGCACCTTCCGGTAGCTCACCGCCTGCGGCGTCACCCCGTACATCTCCGCGATCGCCCGCTGCGAATACCCCTCCTCGAGCAGGTCCAGCAGGACCCGATCCTCCGGCATCCTGCCCATCACGCCTTCCGCAGCCCCTGCACCCGCGCGATCTCGTCGTCCAGCGCCGCCTCGAACCGCGCCCGCCACGGCTCCGGCCCCACGTCCTCCGGCTCCACAAACGGCGTGCAATACATCACCGGCGCGCCCCGCCAGGCCACCAACACGTGCCCCGGCTCCACCCGGAATGGCTGCCGCTCTGCCTCCACGACCAGCTCCACCACCTGGTCCGTCCCGTTCAAAAAGACCTTCCAGCCGCCAAACTCGTGCGACCACAACTCCGTCCACCGCTGGATCTCGCTCACCCCCAACGCCTCCAGCAGCTCCACGATCGAGCAAAACGTATCCGAGAACACATCTCTTACCATCGCCGCCTCCACAACTGTCGTCAGTGTCATACCGCTATGACACCCTTTTTTCCTGCTCCAAAACCGCGATTTATCTGTCATACCTCCCAGACACGGACGACAGTTAACTGTCGTCAACTGTCAGTTGAAAACTGACACATAAACGGCACTTCTGGCAGTAGATCGGGGCCAATGACGACATGACACTTTAACTGTCGTCAGTGTCATACTGTCATAGACTACTGACAGTAGAGTGATTTTAGTGTCAGTGTCATACTGACAGTTATGACTGTCATAAGTGTCAGTAACTGTCATGACACTTCCGTCTTCTCTTGCACGAGCAGCTCCTCGTCCTCCCGTTTCAGCCGGTAGAACGTCGCCCGCCCCTGCTGTTTGCTCTCGATCAGGTCCGACTGCTCCAGGTCGAGCAGCACCGTCCGCGCATCCGAGCTCTTCATATTCAGCGCTCGGTAAATGTCCCGCGCCGTGTTCCACTCGTCCTCCGAGTTGTCCAGCCAGTCCAGCACCTTGGCCTCGCCCTCGTTCTGGCTCGACTCGGCCAGCATCCCCGGCAGCCGGTGCACGCTGGCCCGGCAGCGCTCGACGAACGTCTGTGCCCGCGCCCAGTGTGCCATCGAGATCACCGGCACGCCGGTCTTGCCATTCCAGTCCAGCGCGGCGAGCAGCATCGAGATCTTCAACGCCTGCTCCGCCAGGCGGCCGTACACGCCCCACAGCCGCGGATCGATCGGCGTCGGAGGCAGCAGCATATCGTGCATCGTCGCCTGCAGGTAGCGGCTGTAGCCCTCGAATACCCCGTCCCCCAGGCCCACGCTGATCGGCTGCGCCGGCTCCAGGTACGACGACTCCGGCAGGTCCTCCTCGCACAGTCGGTGCAGTCGTTCCTGCAGGCCCGCCGGGATCTGCGCCCGCTCCCGTGTCGGCCGCTGCCACACCGGTCCCTTCTCCGGCGTCAGCAGCAAAAAGCGGGGCCACAGGCCCGTGTGCCACAGCGACTCAATGTCCGCCTTTTTCAGGTGCCACGGCGTCGTTGCCCCCAGGAACGTGAAATACGCGTTCCGGACCGTGCTTCGCCCGGTGCCTCGCGTCTGCCGGCTGATGTACGCGTCACAGTCGTACAGCCGCAGCAGGCTCTCCCCCATCCCGATGTTGTAATCCTTGCTCATCCCCACGAACAGGCTCGAGGCCTCGTCCAGTACGATCCCCCGCTGCGCCGCGTACGTCTGGCCTTTCTGCCAGTCCTCGATGTTCATCCCCTCGAAACTGATCGGCTGCTTGCCCGCCAGTTCGTCGATCAGCGCCTCCGGCGTCAGCTCGTTCGGCAGCAGCAGGTGGCGCATCGTCTGGTTGACCAGGTAGCGCGCCGGTCCTAAACCGGTCGTCTTGGCGTACAGCGTCGTCGGTGCTACCTGCAGCAGGGCCACGTTCGGGTACAGATCCTTGTGTGACAGGCGCAGCACCAGCCGCCGCGCGATGGCCAGGCTCACCAGCCACAACCCGCTCGCCTCGAGGAACAGCTCCGGCGTCAATGGACTGACTGCCTTCGCATAGCGCGTGTACTCGTCCAGCCACGCCGCCGCCCCGGCGCTCGCCCCCGGGCCAATCCGCGCCGCGCTGGGCAACGACGGCAGTAGCCCGGGCGTACGCCGTTTCCGCGGCTTCTTTCGCGGGTCCTGCTTGAACACGAGCTGCTCCACCGCCGGCCCGTCCGGCAGCTCCGCACACAGCGTGCGCAGCACATTGATCCGTCCCTGCCCGTTCGCCTCCTGCACGCCCTTGGCCAGCGTCAGCCAGGGCTCCCACAATCCCTCGACCTCCTCCGCCTCGACCTCGACACCGGCCACCAGCCGAGCAACGATCCACGCTCCGTGTGCGTCCCCCGCTCTCTGCTGCTGTTCTGACATCTGCCTCTCCTAGAATAACTTGGCTAACTCGAACTGGATCCAGTCGCGCACCTTGCCGCCCGACTGGTGGAATGCGTTTGTATCGCTCTCTGCCGGCACCTGCACGCGACGCGCCCGCCGACTCAACGCCCGTACGAACTTGTTCGCTGTTTTCTCTGCGTCCGGGTCCCACCGCACCAGGATCTGTTGCGCCCGCATCAATACCTCCCGCCAGGGCCACAGCGTCTCCGCCCGGATGCTCGCCGAACCGACGCTGACCACGTCGACCAGGTCGCCCGCCTCCTGGTACACCGTGATCGCGTTCAGCTCTCCCTCCTCCACGACCAGGACCTCGCGTCCCGTCAGCAGGTCGATGCCGAACAGGCCAAATGTCGAGCCCTTCAGCTTGATATACTTGCCCATCCCGTCGCGCTTGTATTCTGTCGGCGATCGCCGGAACTTGAGATACGCCAACTCCTGGCCCTGGGCATCGTAGCACGGAAACGTGATCCCCCTCGGGATCCACATCCCGTGCCGCTTGCCGTCCTGTGGCATCTCGAATCCCCAATCCTCCAGCGATTCGTACCGCGTGGCCTGCGGCTGGAACCCCAGCCCCCAGTCGATGATCGTCTCGTCCATCAGCCCCCGCGTCCGCAGATACGACAGCGCCGTGCCTCCCTCGTCCCGCCACAGGTGCTCCTGGCACTCGCTCACCAGCTCCAGCGCCCGGTCCTGCCACGGCTCGCCGGGTATGGGCCTTCGTGTAGCAGGCAAGCGAGAAACCCCCACAGCGCCCTGCCTCTCCGGCAGTTCCGCCCCTCCCAGCTCCTTACACGCCTCCAGGAAGCCAAGATTCCCCCGGCGCATCACCCAATCGATCGCGTTGCCGATCGCGCCGCAGCCAAAGCACTTCCAACGCCCGTCATCCGGCGTCACGCCGAGGCTGGCCGTGCGCTCCTGCCCCTCCGCGTGAAACGGGCAGCGCCACCACCACCAGCGCCCGGACTGGCGCACCGCTGGCCCCAGATCCCGCTCGATCAACGCGACCAGGTCGGTCTGTTGGAGCAAAGCATCACGATCGACAGCCACGGCCATTCTCCCAGATCTGCGCGAGGGTCTAAACGTCCGACGGCCGGCCCTCGCCAAAATGAAAAGGGGGGTGGCCCCCCTGGCCCACTAAACATCGCTACGCTACATCCACATACAATTGAGACATCCTATGTCGCACAACCTACAATGTTGGACATAGGACCGAGCCCTTTTCTCAGGCGGGCGATCGACTGCCTGTCCCGTGTGCCAAACCGATAGTTCCGAGGTTTCTTTTGTAGGCTCTGAAACCTGTTGTTGTCTCATCAGCTCCACTATACGAAGTCTAGCCAAGACGGCGCTCCCTCATCGAGATGAACACGGCCAAGAGCTGCGCCTTGCGTACACGCGATAGCGGCTGGCCATTGATCCTCGTTGCGCCCATTGCACGGAGCTGCTCCCGCAGCTCGCGGCAGGTCCTCGGTACATAGTACGGCCGCCGTCCGATCCTCACTCTCGCCACCGTCTGATATCCTCCATCTCCGCCAGCGCCGACGACACCTCGGCAATGCGCTGCGCCACCCGGCCCAACACCTGTGCCCTGCGCAGCGGGGACATTCGATCTGCACCTGCAATCAGAATCCCCAAGTCCGCCAGTGTCCTATCGCTGGCCGACCTGGCGCGCCGGAGAGCAGCATTGTCGTTGTAGCCGCCCGGCTTAGCCCTTGGCATCGTCCAGCGCCTCCTGGGCCTCCACCTGTCCGTCTCGCTCCTCCTGCGCTCTGGAGCGGACATATCGCTGCATCGACCCGACGATCATGAACGATCCGCTCGCTACAAAGCACACCAGGATCTGGCCTGCTTCAGTTACCTTCCCCGTCCATATGACAAAGCCCGCGATCGTCACCGCACACCCAAAGGCCACGATCAGACCCATATAGCCGCGGTCCTTACTGTCGCGCTCCAGGGCCCCCACCCAGCGATTGTACCCATAGCTAAACAGCGCCAGCGCGATCACCACCGCGATCGCCAACCGACCTTCATCATTCAGCAGCCACCCCATCCTGCCGTCCAATCTACCCCCCTCTTGGTCTCCCTTTCTCGCTCCGCCCTGCCGCGTTGTGCTATACTGTGCTCAATGAGCCCGGCGAGCTCCGCAGACATCAGGCGCGCGCGGATACCCACCCCACGCGCGCCTCCTTCCTCTAGGCTGCGGAAACAGCCTCTATCGCGGCTGACGCCGCATCAACCAGCACCTGTGATGCCTCGTCGAGCGTCTCTACCGGCACGATGCCGAGACCCAGCACACGCTCCATCCTGCCCAGCAGGCGATCGCCAAAACGCGTCTCAAACAGGACCTTCCATACCAACCGCTTCATACTGCACCTCCGCTCTTTACCAACCTAGTTCCGAATCCGCTTCCTGCGTAAACGGCCATTCGATCTTGTCCGGCCACCAGTGTGGCTTGTGCAGGCCGTCCAGGTACCGCCACTCCAGACTCAGCCACTCCTCGTCCTCCGCGGTGCACGGATTGAACAAACGCATCGGCGTCGTGAACGAGGACCGGCCCATCACCGTTGCCTCGCTGGCCGCCGCCGTCATCAACGTGGCCACCCGGGCGTCGCCCAGGTCGTTGTCCCATTCGTTCAAGATCCACTTGACCAGGCGGCCCAGGTGATAGTGTTTCTCCCGCGGCCGGTCGTACGGCAGCCAGCGCAGCGGGCTCCACAGCCCGGCCTTATAGTACGAGTTGTACCCCTCCGTGCAGCCGCTCAGCATCGCCCGCAGCCAGCGTATCACGCTCTTTTGCCGCTCCCGGCGCTGCTCCGGAAACGAGATCCAGCCCGTCGGCGTGATCGAGGGCAGCGGCATCACCCAGCGGAACGACTCGCACCGGGGCACCACCCGCGCCGCCCGGCGCACCGTCTTCCCGTCGTTGTCCTGATCCGTCTCGATCTGCACCAGCGCATAGAGCTGCGGCCGCTGGTCATAGCTCCCCCCGATCGGATG
>Ga0180434_10006515_pt1 | contig 13411 bp, 6 predicted proteins | sample SS_ome_7_FD_132453 | JGI IMG/M metagenome (GOLD analysis project Ga0180434, IMG submission 132453) | Hypersaline lake sediment archaeal communities from the Salton Sea, California, USA - SS_1_D_2 metaG | ecosystem: Environmental > Aquatic > Non-marine Saline and Alkaline > Hypersaline > Sediment... | reverse complement strand
TCGTTCCATGGTGCAGAGATATTAATCGAGATAGCGCGTTTCTGGGCGAGCATTGCTCAGTACAACACCTCACTCGGCCGCTACGAGATCCGCAAGGTCATGGGGCCAGACGAGTACCACGATAGCTACCCGGAAGCCGGCGAGCCGGGTATCGACAACAATGCTTACACAAATATCATGGCCGCATGGGTGCTGTGTCGGGCCTTGGAGGTGCTCGAGCTTCTTCCCCAAGACCGCCGACAAGCACTCTGGGATAGGCTGGCTCTGAGACGAGAGGAGTTAAAGCGATGGGATGAAATCAGCCGGAAGATGCGCGTTGTTTTTCATGACAATGGTATTATAAGTCAGTTTGAAGGCTACGATCAGTTAGAGGAGTTTGACTGGGAAGGTTATCGGGAGAGATATGGGAACATCCAGCGCCTGGATCGCATCCTCGAGGCTGAAGGCGACACCCCGAACCGCTACAAATTCTCTAAGCAAGCCGATGTGCTGATGCTCTTCTACTTACTTTCCGCCGATGAACTGCGGGAACAGTTTCAACGCTTAAACTACCCCTTCGAATACGATACTATCCCAAAGAACATTGACTACTACTTGAAACGCACCGCCCATGGCTCGACCTTGAGCAGGATAGTTCACTCATGGGTTCTGGCCCGGTCGCAACGTGAGTTGTCCTGGCACCTATTCAATGACGCTCTTGAGAGCGACGTATCTGACGTCCAGGGTGGCACCACTGCGGAAGGAATCCACTTAGGAGCGATGGCGGGCACGGTTGATCTCATTCAGCGGTGCTACACTGGGATAGAGACTCGCCAAGATACGCTGTGGTTGAATCCGTATTTGCCACGCGACTTGAAGGGGATGCAGTTCGATTTGCGTTACCGACAACACTGGGTAAACGTACTCATCACCGGTGATCGGCTGAAGCTAAGCACGCGGCGGTACGATACTGCCCCCATCAGGATTGGCCTGAGGGATAAGGTTTTCGAGCTCAAACCAGGTGCCAGCGTGGAATTAGAACTGGAACGATGACATATGACAGGCGGATTGGGCTATAGGCGTTTCAAATGCGAAGGGAACTATGAGTGAGAGCGATCACAATAACGGATCCGATCGAGAGATTCTTTATTGAACCACCGTTGGAGAGCTACGATGTCGCAGCCATCAAATGCTACCGATCTTGAGCGGATGTCCATATCGGAAGCGCTTGAGAAGCTGTCGAGCGACGCAGAGGCGGGACTGAGCCACAGCGAAGCTAACAGGCGGCTCGAGAAATACGGCGAGAACGTAATTGAAGAGAAGGCCAGAAACCCGATCCTGAGGTTGCTCTCCAACTTCTGGGGCCCTATTCCATGGATGATAGAGATCGCCGCAATCCTTGCCGCGGCCGTGCAGCGCTGGGAGGACTTCGGCGTGATATCTACTATGCTCTTAATCAACGCGGGCGTCAGCTTCTGGCACGAGAACAAGGCTACCAACGCCATTGAGGCGCTCAAGGAGAACCTGGCACCCCAGGCGCTTGTGGTGCGAGACGGCGAGCAACAGACCATCGCAGCAAGGCAGCTAGTTCCTGGCGATATAATAATAATCCGCATGGGCGACATAGTCCCCGCCGACTCCAAGCTGCTCGCAGACCAGCACTTGAGCGTTGACGAGTCGTCGTTGACCGGCGAGTCGCTGCCGGTTGATAAGGACGAGGGTGCTCTTGTCTACTCCGGGACAACCATCGGTCAAGGTGAGGCCAAGGCAGCAGTGACTGCAACAGGGAGGAACACGAAATTCGCCAGGACGGTTGAACTGGTTGAAACCGCCCAGGAGCCCTCGCACTTTCGAAGGGCTGTACTTCGAATCGGGTATTTTCTTATTGGAACGGCTGCAGTGCTCGTTGCTGCCATCGTGGCCGCCTCGCTATTCAGAGGCGATGAATGGGTGGATGTCATTCTATTTGCCATGGTTCTCACTATTGCCAGCATCCCGGTAGCTCTGCCAGCTGTGCTTTCAGTCACCATGTCTGTTGGCGCCAGCCGGCTGGCCAAGTGGAAGGCCATCGTCTCCCGGCTCGCTTCCATAGAGGAGATGGCTGGCCTCGAAGTGCTTTGCGCGGATAAGACTGGTACCCTTACCAAGAACAAGCTGGAGCTACAACACCCAGTGGCGATAGAAGCCGAGGATGAGCATGACCTCGTTGTTGCCGCGGCGCTGGCGTCGCGGCGTGATGTCGATGACCCAATTGACAAAGCAGTGCTGGGGGCGCTCGAAGATCTCGGGGCGTTGGATGGCTACCAAGTCGTGGACTTCAGGCCGTTTGACCCCACGCGAAAGCGGGCTGAAGCTGATGTTGAACATGACGGGGCGAAGTTCTCAGTGGCTAAAGGGGCGCCCCAGGTGATCTTAGACCTTGTAGATGCCGAGGAAGATCAGCGCAGGGACATTTCCGACAAGGTTGATAAACTCGGTGAAGAGGGATTTCGGGCTCTTGGGGTGGCGCGAACCGGAGACGACGGCCGCTGGCGATATCTTGGAATCCTGCCGCTTCTCGATCCACCGCGCGACGATTCTGCGGAGGTCATAAGGGCGGCACAAGACCACGGCATCGATATTCGCATGGTAACCGGGGATCATGAGGCCATTGGCAGGCAGGTAGCAGGCCAATTGGGGCTGGGCCAAAACATCAAGGAGGCAGCGGAACTCTTCGGCGAGAGCAAGGAGGAGAAGGAACACAAGGGCGAGGAACATCAGGTCAGTGAAGAGACCCTGTCCGCTGACGGCTTCTCTGAGGTCACGCCAGAGCATAAGTTCAATATCATTAAGTGGTTTCAGACCAGCGATCGAATCGTGGGCATGACCGGCGACGGAGTCAACGACGCTCCTGCTCTCAAACAGGCGGACGTCGGGATCGCAGTTGCCGGTGCGACTGATGCTGCACGCTCTGCTGCCGATCTTGTGCTAACTGAGCCTGGCCTGGGAGTAATTACGCGCGCGGTAGAGGAGGCGCGCCGCATCTTTGAGCGCATGACCAGCTACGCCACATTCCGTATAACTGAGACCATCCGTGTGCTGCTGTTTCTGTCAGTCGCCATTCTGGCCTTTGACTATTATCCAGTGACTCCCATAATGATCGTGCTCTTGGCCATCATGAATGATATACCGATTATGACCATCGCTTGGGATAATGCACCTACTGCCGAGCATCCGGTTCGCTGGGACATGCCTCGGGTACTCACGATTGCGTCAGTACTGGGCTTGGCCGGCGTGGCGTCAAGCTTTCTCTTATTCTGGTACGTTGAGCACCAGATGGATATATCTCGCGATACAATCCAGACGATGATTTTCCTCAAGCTGCTTGTAGCCGGTCACATGACCATCTTCCTCACCCGGAATAAAGGTCCGCTTTGGCAGAAGCCATGGCCCAGCCTCTCCCTATTTCTAGCTCTTGAGGGGACGCAGGTGATAGGCACTCTGGTGGCAGTATACGGATGGCTGGTGCATCCGATTGGGTGGGGGTATGCCATGGCGATTTGGGGCTACGCCTTGGTATGGCTGCTGATGCTCAGCGGGGTAAAGATGCTCACAATCCAAGCGTCGAACCGACTACAAAGTAAAGCTGTTCAGTACGAAGAACAGGCACTCCGTGCTTAAGGTGCAGATTGAAGAAGGAGTTGTGACACCTCGTGAAGATGCAAAAAGAGGGGGATATAGGGATGGACTTTACGAAGAATCCGTCCACTGACTTCAAGGACATCGAGAAGATGTCAAAAGACGAGATACAAGAGGAGATCAGGGCCTTGCGGGAAGGCATCGAGCATCACGACTACCTTTACTATGTGAAGAACCAGCCGGAAATCTCTGATGCGACCTACGATAAGCTGTTTCGTCGGCTTCAAGACTTGGAGCAGGCGTTCCCAGAGTTCCAGTCTGACGGCTCGCCTACACGCCGGGTAGGCGCTGAGCCGGTGAGCGAGATGAGAAAGGTGCGGCATACGGCACCGATGCTTAGCCTGAACGCCGTCTATGACGAGAACGAGGTACGCAATTTCGTTGACTTTGTCCGCCGCAGCGTCGCCGGAGAGGACTACATCTTGGTGATGGAGCCCAAGTTCGATGGGGTATCGGTGGAGGTGGTTTATGAGTACGGGGCTTTTCAGCGCGGGGCGACCAGGGGCGATGGGGAGACCGGGGAGGATGTCTCGGAGAACATGAAGACTGTGCGGGCAATGCCGCTGCGGCTTCGCGACGGCGCACCTCGATTGTTGGCGGTGCGTGGCGAGGTCTTCATGGTGCAGGAGGGCTTTCACCAGTTGAACAAGCGACGAGTCGAGAGGGGCGAGGAACCCTTTTCAAATCCCAGGAATGCGACCGCGGGGCTATTGCGCCAGTTGGATTCTAAGGCTATCGCAGGCTGGCCTTTGGATATCCGTTTCTACGACATTTTGACCATCGAAGGGGCGAATGTTTCTTCCCATCTGGAGGCGCTGGAGCAGTTCCAGCGCTGGGGCTTAAAGACCGATCCCCATAACAGCAGTTGCTCCTCACTGGAGGAGATCAAACGAGGCTATCAGAAGCTCCTGGACCAAAGGGAGGATCTGGAATATGAGATCGATGGGCTGGTCATTAAGCTGGACAGCTACCAGCAGAGATCCCGGCTAGGGACACGCCAGCGCAGTCCACGCTGGGCCCTGGCCTGGAAGTTCCCGCCCAAGAAGGCAGTGACAGTGGTTGCGGATATCATCGTGCAGGTGGGGAGGACTGGCATGCTTACCCCCGTAGCCCTTCTTCAACCGGTGGAGGTTGGAGGGGTCACTATCAGCCGTGCCACCCTGCACAATGAGGACGAGGTGCGGCGAAAGGACATTAGGGTGGGAGACAAGGTGAGGGTGGCCCGGGCGGGTGATGTGATCCCTGAGGTTGTGGAACGGGTAGAGGAGCGGGGACGCAAAAGAGGGCAGCCCTTCTCTATGCCGGGCAAATGTCCTGTGTGTGGGACAAAAGTCGCCAGGGAGGGAGCATACTACTTCTGTCCCGCGGGCTTATCCTGCTCAGCGCAGTTACTCGGAGGCATCGTCCACTACGCCTCGCGGGAAGCGCTCAATATCGAAGGATTGAGGGAGAAGACCGCAGCCCAGTTGGTAGAAAAGGGCCTGATGAAGGACTTGGCCGATCTGTATCGCCTGTCAGTGGATGACCTGCTTGATCTGGAGGGCTTTGCCCAGAAGTCGGCGGCTCAATTTCACAAGGCGATTCAATCCTCGAGGAAAACCAGGCTGGATCGCTTCATCTACGCTTTGGGGATTCGCCATGTGGGTCAGCATATGGCCCAGGTGCTGGCAAGAAGCTTTCGCACCCTGGATGCGCTGAGGAATGCCGGGCGGGATAGGCTGGAGCAGATACCTGAGGCGGGCCCCGAGACCGCAGCCAGCGTAAGGGAGTTCTTTGACCAAGAGGAAAACCAGAGGGTGCTAGATCGGCTACTGGACGCCGGGGTTGAGATCGAGGAAATGCCACAGCGTAGAGGCGAGCTACCCTTCGAAGACAAGACGTTTGTCTTCACCGGGGAGCTGGAAAAACATACCCGCTCTGAGGCGAAGCAGCTGGTGGAGAGCTTGGGTGGGCACGCCGCATCCAGCATCAGCTCCCAAACCGACTTTGTGGTGGTAGGGCGGAATCCAGGCAGCAAACTCGATGAGGCCCGTAGACATGGGGTGAAGACCCTAGATGAAGAGGCCTTTGATCAATTGATATCACAGTGAAAGGGCCCAGCTGGCTGTATCCCTTTGATGATTTGTCGTGCGCTAGCGAGGAGCAGAAATAAAAAAGGTGAGGAGGAGCATGATGACCGAGAAAGCGAACAGTATAAGATGGTTTGAGGACCTCGGCTCTGGAGATGTGCCTCAGGTCGGAGGAAAGAACGCCTCCCTCGGTGAGATGATCCGTTCGTTGAAGGATAGGGGGGTCATGGTTCCCGATGGCTTTGCCACCACGGCAGACGCCTACCACAGATTTCTGGAGGCCAATGGCCTCAACGAGGAGATAAAGGCTCATCTCAATGATCTGGAAAGCAGAAACAGGCCGCTGAGCAAAGTTGGCCGGTCGATACGCAAGCTCTTTAGCCGCGCCGAGTTCCCGGATGATATCGCTGAGGACATTCGAAACGCCTATCGTGAGCTGAGCCGACGATACGATGAGGATGAGGTCAGCGTTGCCGTCAGAAGCAGCGCGACGGCTGAGGATCTGCCCGAAGCAAGCTTTGCTGGTCAGCAGGAGACCTTCCTCAATATCTCAGGGGAAAAGGACGTGCTGGATGCATGTCGGCGCTGCTATGCCTCCCTGTTCACCGATCGAGCCATTAGCTACCGGGAGGTGAAGGGATTTGACCATCTCGAGGTCGCCCTCTCTGTGGGCATCCAGAAGATGGTGCGCTCTGATGAAGCCAGCGCTGGAGTAATGTTTTCCTTGGACCCTGAGAGCGGCTTCAGAGATGTGGTGATTATTAACGCCGCTTGGGGTCTTGGTGAGAGCGTGGTACAGGGCCTGGTAAATCCAGACGAGTTCACTGTCTTCAAACCCCTGCTGGAAACAGAGCGGTATGCGCCCATCATTGGGAGCAGTCTGGGTGACAAGGACAAAAAAATAGTGTATGCCAACGGTGGAAGAAGGACGACCAAGACGATCCAAACCTCGAAGCGAGAGCGCCGCACCTTCGCTCTTGGCAACGAGGAGGTGTTGAAACTGGCCAAGTGGGCGTGTGACATTGAGGAGCACTACAAAAAGCCGATGGATATGGAGTGGGCCAAGGATGGCGAGACTGGTGAACTGTTCATCGTCCAGGCCCGTCCAGAAACAGTGCAGTCCCTTAAGGAGGCTACGTCGCTAAAGACCTTTAAATTGAAGGAGCAGGGCAAAAGGCTTCTCACTGGCCTCAGCATCGGCGACGCGATTGCCGTGGGCAAGGCCCAGGTTATCAGGGACGCAACTGAGATCGACCGGTTCGAAGATGGGGCTATTCTGGTCACCGAGATGACCGACCCAGACTGGGTGCCGGTCATGAAGCGCGCCTCCGGCATCATAACCGACCTCGGCGGGCGCACTTCACACGCCGCGATTGTCAGTCGAGAGCTTGGGATCCCGGCAGTTGTTGGAAGCGGTGAAGCCACTGAGATACTAAAGGATCGGCAGGAAATCACTCTGTCATGCGCCGAGGGCGATCAGGGATATGTGTATGACGGGGTTTTGGATTTCGAGGTGGACGAGGTGGAATTAGAGCAAATTCCGGACACAGAGACCAAGATCATGATGAACATATCAAGTCCGGCCGCAGCGTTGCGCTGGTGGCAGCTGCCGTGCGAAGGTATCGGATTGGCGCGCATGGAGTTCATCATCAACAACATTATCAAGATTCATCCCATGGCCCTGGTCCGATTCGCCGACTTGCAGAATCAAGAAGTGAGGCAACAGATCGAGAAATTGACCCAAGGCTTTGACGATAAGACGGAGTACTTTGTACACCATCTGGCGGAGGGAATTGCCAAGATTGCTGCCTCTCAGTATCCCCACCCGGTAATCGTGCGGATGAGCGATTTCAAGACCAACGAATACGCTAACCTCATCGGCGGAGGGCAGTTCGAACCCCAAGAGGAGAACCCCATGCTCGGATTCCGCGGGGCGTCCCGCTATTACAGCGATCGCTATCGGGAGGGGTTTGCCTTGGAGTGTCGGGCGATCAAGCGGGTCCAGGAACTGATCGGACTGACCAACGTGGTGGTAATGATACCATTCTGTCGAACTCCAGAGGAAGGTAATAGAGTCTTGGAGGTGATGGCGCAAAATGGTCTTAAGCAGGGAGAGAACGGCCTTCAGGTATACGTGATGTGCGAGGTGCCATCTAACATAGTGCTGGCGGAGGAATTTGCCCAGCGCTTCGACGGCTTCTCCATCGGCTCCAACGACCTCACCCAGCTTGTGCTTGGGGTTGATCGCGATTCAGCTGATCTGGCACAGCTGTTCGACGAGCGCCATCAGGCGGTCAAGAAGACCATCAGCAGTCTGATCACCTCCGCCCAGCGCGCAGGGAGAAAGGTGGGCATATGCGGACAGGCGCCCAGTGATCACCCCGATTTCGCCGATTTCCTGGTCCGGGCTGGCATCGACTCCATATCACTGAACCCGGACAGTGTTGTGCCGGTCAAACAGCAGGTGGCGCAAACAGAGAGGGAAATGCGCCAAGCTATGCCGAAGGCCAGCACGGGGGGATGAGCTATGCCGGTCCATAATGCCGAAATCGCCGAAATATTCAACCAGTTCGCCGACCTCCTAGAGATCGATGGCGCTAATCAGTATCGGATCCGCGCCTATCGCACGGCCGCACGTAACATCGCTAATCTTTCCCACAGTGTGGCGGACATGGTGAAAAAGGACGAAGACCTTTCTAAGATGCCCGGGATTGGCAAAGACTTGGCTGATAAGATTGCTGAGATCGTCAATACAGGAAGGCTTTCCCTACTGGACGAACTCAAGAAAACTATCCCGGCAGAACTGATTGATATCACTCAGATGGCTGGACTTGGTCCCAAGCGCGTCAGCACACTCTATCAAAAACTCGGCATCACTAGCGTTAAGGAACTGGAAAAGGCAGCCAGGGAGAAAAGGGTAAGGAATCTTCGCGGTTTTGGTGCCAAGATGGAGGAGGCAATTATCGTCGAAATAGAGCGCAGAGGTGAAGCACGGGGAGAGAAGGAGCGGTTCAAGCTCTCTATCGCTGGAGAACTTGCTCAGCCTCTGCTAGCATATCTGCGTAAGGTTAAGGGGGTCAAACAGGTGGAGGCGGCTGGCAGCTACCGCCGTGGAATGGAAACCGTAGGCGATCTAGATATCCTGGTTACCCATGAGAAGGAATCTAAGGTCATGGAACGCTTCGTCAAGTACGAGGATGTGGAGAGGGTGATCGCCAAAGGAACAAGTCGCTCCACGGTGGTGCTTCGGTTCGGACTTCAAGTTGACCTGCGTGCTGTTCCCGAGGAAAGCTATGGTGCTGCCCTGCACTATTTTACAGGCTCTAAGGCCCATAATATCGCCATCCGCCAGATGGGAGTGAAGAAGGGGCTCAAGATGAATGAGTACGGGGTATTCAAGGGGGATGAGCATATCGCCGGGAAGAGCGAGGATGAGGTATATGCCCAGGTAGACCTTCCTTACATCGAGCCTGAGCTGCGGGAAAATCGGGGAGAGATTGAGGCAGCCAGAAAGGGGAAGCTTCCCGACCTAATTACCCTCGATGATGTCCGGGGCGACCTACACGCTCACACCAAAGCTACTGATGGGCGCTCAAGCCTGGAGGATATGGCAGTGGCCGCCAAGGAAAGGGGATACGAATACTTGGCGATCACCGAACATTCAAAACACGTTACCGTGGCTCGCGGTTTTGATGAAAATCGGCTGGCGGAGCAGATTGAAGAGATAGACCGCCTGAACGAGGGGTTGGACAACTTTGTCTTGCTCAAAAGTATCGAGGTAGATATTCTAGAAGATGGCTCGCTGGACTTATCTGATGGAATCCTCAAAAACCTTGATCTGATTGTCTGCGCCGTGCACTACAAGTTCAATCTCCCGCGAGACAAGCAGACGGACCGCATCATTCGAGCCATGGATAACCCGTATTTCACCATCTTGGCCCACCCTACGGGACGCGCGATCAATCAACGTGAGCCCTATGACGTGGACATGGAGCGCCTGATGAAAGCGGCTAAGGATACGGGCTGTGTGCTGGAGCTCAATGCCCAGCCCGACCGTCTGGACCTTGCTGACATTTACTGTAAAATGGCAAAGGAAATGGGGGTAATGGTAGCCATCACCACCGATGCCCACAGCATCGATGAGCTTGACTTCATGCGTTATGGCATCACACAGGGTCGGCGGGGCTGGTTGGAAGCCGGAGATGTGCTGAACACAAGAAGCTGGAAGGATCTCAAGAAATTGTTGCATGAGTAGTTACTTAGAAGGTGCTGGAAGAACATAAACAATGCCTTCCGAGCACGAAATAGCGAAGCTTTATGGCTACAGACTATGCGAAGAAGACGCCCTAGCGCGGAGACAAAAAGGCCTTATTGAACCATAGTCCATAATGTTCAATGGCCTCTCCAAAAGGGGTCCTTTTAGAGAGCCTCAGGATGAGTGTGTCGTCCAATAGCCAGAGCAGCATACCCATTTTGGAGCGAGGAAGAGTTGGCCAAACAAAAACATCGGATCGTGATCCAGCAAAACATCACAATTTGTAACAAGGCTATCTTGACTACGGCCTCTAGCAAGGCTATAGTGGGTACTACCACGGGTTGTGTTAACAGAAGGGAGGTGGTGTAAAAAGAGCAACTGCTTCGTCAATTTTTGGCCGAGGATTGGGCTGAGAACAGATACAAAATCGCATCCGCAGGGTGCAAGTTATTGCAGATACCTTCTAAGCAGTGGGCCGCTGGTTCGAATCCAGCCAGGGACGCCACAAAGCTGTTCCGACCCGTAGAAGCAGTGGCTCCTCCTTCCACAATGCAACATCGTTATAATCTCAGGTACTACCCTGATCAACAAGACCATAGACCACCTGCTCCAGCTTTGCCAGGGCACAATAGCTATTTTAGGGCCTTCGACTCCTATGTCGCCAATTTTTAAGAAGCATGGCGTATCCTTCGCCTTCGGAAGCATCGTAAGAGACGCAAGCAAGGTGCTGAAGATCGTCTCTCAAGCTGGTGGGGCCTTATCTTTCGGAACAGCTGTAGAGAAGGTCAATCTGAGGCTATAACCTTTAGACTTACTATCTCTTGTTGGAAAGCCATGCTAAAAATCATGACTTATTGTTATAGTCAGTTACTGCAAACGTTCGAAGTTTATCTAGTTACCGAAATTGCCTGGATTATCCAGTTTTCTATCTTTAGCTAGAAAAAAGTTTAGTAGCTCAGAATTCAAGCTGAGTATTAGGGTATACAAGTTGAAGTTCAAGGAATCCTTTGGCAGAAGAGGCCGATAAATTGGCCGTAATTATCAAGCCTGAGTTTACAATAATCTGAATATCTGCCTGATCTTTGCTGAAAACTTGCCATTCGCCTGGCTAAGTTCGACAAGTGTTCATTTCGTTCGGGCTGCAGGAGATGCCTCGGCAAGCCCGGCATAAGGGTTTTCATGCAGTTTATCCAGTGCATAGGGCCCTAGAGGATTTTTGTTAGGAAAATAGAAATAGGGTGAACATAAACATAGATGAAGACTGAAAATTTGCTCAGTCCTTATCGGGCATTAGACTTATGCAATGAAACTGGCGCCCTTTGTGGCAAAATACTAGCTGACTTAGGTGCTGATGTCATCAAGATAGAAAGGCCGGGGGGAGATTCATCCCGCAGATTGGGACCATTCTATAAGGATATACCTGACCCAGAGAAAAGCCTGCTTTGGTTCGCCTACAATACTAGCAAAAGAGGCATAACGCTTAACATCGAAACAAAACAGGGACAAGAAATCTTCAAAGAGCTGGTTAAATCTGCTGACTTTGTTCTTGAAACCTTTCCGCCAGGTTACATGAGCCGTTTTGGTTTAGATTATGAAGAGTTGAGCAGAATAAATCCAAGAATTATTATGACCTCTATAACTCCATTTGGACAGACAGGCCCGTACAAAGACTTCAAGCCATCAGACTTAGTTGCTTTGGCTACCGGTGGCTTTATGTATATATCTGGCGACCCCGACCGAGCACCACTTCGCTTCAGCGTTGATCAATCGTACACTCAGGGTGGTGCCCAGGCAGCTGCGGCGACGATGATCGCCTTTCATTATCGCCAGATGAGCGGCCAAGGACAGCATGTAGATGTCTCAATTCAGGAATGTTTTGTCACCGTCTCGTTTCAAGTGCAGTCTCATTGGGACCTACTTGGCATTAAACAGCGTCGAGAAGGGGTCAGAACGCCCCGAGGCAAGATTAAACCCCGGAACATCTTTGAGTGTCAAGACGGCTACGTTTCATGGCGGATATTTGTGGCTGACCAGGGCATAAAAACCATTGCCCTAGTAGATTTAATGAAGGAATGGGGAGAGATTGAGCCCGAGGTAGAAAATGTGAATTTCACCAAAATAGATATGAGTGATATTACTCAGGACCAACTCGAACGATGGGAAGAAGGTTTCGCTAAGTTTTTCGCCAAACACACTAAGGCTGAGTTGCGCCGAGAAGCAGTAAAGCGAGATATCATGCTTTTTCCGGTAAGCACTACAAAGGACTTGCTGAACGACGAACAACTCCAAGCTCGAGACTTCTGGGTAAATGTGGAACATCCTGAACTAAGTGCTTACATCACTTACCCTGGGGCTCCTTTCAAATCGACGCTCGCCCCATGGCGAATGAGCCGGCGTGCTCCGCTTATTGGTGAACACAATACGGAAATGTATGAGGAGGAGCTAGGATTGACCAAGGAGGAAGTTCGGCTACTAAAGGAGCAAGGGGTAATCTAATGACTGAGAAAGGACAAGCCCTCTGTGATATAAAGTTTTTGGATTTTGGCATGTCAATAACAGGCCCCATAGTAGGTAAATACTTCTCCGACCATGGGGCAATAGTGGTTAAGGTAGAGTCAAAGGAAAGAATTGATATATCCAGAACCTATGTGCCAATGGCCGGAAACATACCGGGTATAAACCGCTGTGGGTGGTTTGACCAATATAATACCGGGAAATACAGCATAGGGCTCAACCTAAATCGCCCTGGTGGTATCGAATTAGCTAAAACGCTAGTGGCTTGGGCTGATGTGGTGTCAGACAATTTCACCGCTGGCATGATGGAGAAATGGGGGCTCGGGTACCAAGACTTGGTAAAGATAAAACCCAATATAGTGATGATCAGTATGGGGTTATTTGGTCAAACCGGACCCCTTGCTAGGCAATCGGGCTTTGGCACCATGATGCAGGCTGCTGCTGGGTTTACTTATCCCATAGGCTGGCCTGACAGACCGCCAACTGGTACCTCTTGTCCTTATACTGACTTTATCGGCATTTGGTATGCGATAGTCGCTATCCTCAGTGCTCTCGATTATCGCAGCCGAACCGGCAAGGGACAATATATAGACTTGTCTCAACACGAGTCCGGGATCACTTTCCTATCCCCTGCTATCCTAGACTGTACCATCAATGACAGGATTGTGCCTTCCATGGGCAATCGTTCGAGCTATGCTGCGCCCCATGGTGCCTACCGCTGTGCGGGAGACGATAGATGGTGCGTCATCGCTGTATCCAACGATGAGGAATGGCAGGCTTTCTGTCAAGTGCTGGGTAATCCAGAGTGGACTGAGGATGTTAAATTTGCTACTCATCTAGGCAGGAAGAAAAACGAAGATGAGTTAGATAAGATGATAGAAGGCTGGACTAGTAGGAAACCAGCAGAGGAAGTTAT
>Ga0180434_10006513_pt1 | contig 13415 bp, 9 predicted proteins | sample SS_ome_7_FD_132453 | JGI IMG/M metagenome (GOLD analysis project Ga0180434, IMG submission 132453) | Hypersaline lake sediment archaeal communities from the Salton Sea, California, USA - SS_1_D_2 metaG | ecosystem: Environmental > Aquatic > Non-marine Saline and Alkaline > Hypersaline > Sediment... | reverse complement strand
TGTGGTTTCTGCTGTTTTCAGCAGGATTTTCGGGATTGCACCCGGGCGAACTTCTTTATAAATGAGAACAGAGAGTATGAATGAATAAATAACCGCCACAGCACTGGCTTCAGTAGCTGTGAATACACCGGTTATAATGCCGCCAATAACAATGATGACCAGCAGCAGACTGGGGATTGCCAAAACAAATTTTTTCAAAGCTGAAAAAAAGGATTCCTTTTTTCCTACAGGAAATTTTTTAGCCACAGCAATCACGGAACACACGGTCATAAGACCCAGTCCCACCAGGATCCCCGGAAGATAACCAGCCACAAAAAGAGCCGCAATAGAGATTCCGCCGCTGGCTAAAGAGTAAACAATGAGAACATTGCTGGGAGGGATGAGAAGGCCGGTGGTGGATGCCGTGACAGTAACAGCTGTATTGAAATTTTTATCATACCCTTCCTTATTCATGATCGGGACCATAAATCCGCCAATAGCTGAAGTCGCAGCCACGGCAGATCCAGAAATGGAGCCGAAAAGCATACACGCCAATACATTGACATAAGCCAGGCCGCCAGGAAACATGCCCACCACAGCCTTGGCAAAATCAACAAGACGGCGGGCAATGCCCCCTTTTCCCATAAACTGTCCGGAAAGAATAAAGAAAGGAATGGCTAAAAGAGCAAAACGGTTGATTCCGCTTGTCATCTGCTGAGCCACAGTGGTGAGAGCCGGGCCTGGATTTATAGTGAAAAGCATAGTCATTAAGGTTGAAAGAGCGATGCTGACCGCAATGGGAACATTTAAGGCCAGTAGAATGATGAAACTTACTATGAGTATCAATACAGAAAGATCCATTATTTTATCTTTAAAAAAATGTTCATTTTAGAGAGGCAGTTCATTATCTTTTTTTGTTTTTGTTAAAGGATATTTATTTTTTATAATTACTGTGATGAAGCCTAAGGAATAGAGAGTGATGAGGATTCCTGAAACTGGGATCATTATGTAGACATATCCCATGGGGATGCCTAAAGCAGGGGAAAGCTGGTTTAATTGCAAAGTCAGAAGCACCAGCCGCGTTCCTCCAATCACCATGATCAACAAAGCAAAAGAAATGATGATCAAATTGATGACCACTTCCACTGATTTTCTTTTGAATCCTTTTAACCGGGAGGCTAGGATATCGATTCCGAGATGGGCTTTTTTATAAAAAGCATATGCAGCACCCAGCAAGCTGACCCAGATAAGAAAAAAACCAGCCAGTTCTTCAGAAAAGGGACTGGGTTTTCTCAACACAAACCTTGTGAATACCTGCCAGCTGACATCTAAGACCATAAATCCCATTAAAACACTGACCAAAATGCCAGTGAACTTGTTAATTTTTTGAATGAAAACAGGCATTTGGAGGCTCTTTTAGTTCTTTGTTTTTAATTCCTTTATTTTGTTGATCAAATCAAAAAGCTCTGTCCCTCTATATGATTGGTGAAGCTTTTCAGCTGCATGGATAAAAGCAGATTTATCAGGATTTATGATTTTAACACCGGCTTTTTTCACTTCATCCAAGGCTTTTTGGCTGGCTTCTCTCCATAATTTTCTTTGAAATCCAACAGATTTATCAGCCGCTTGTTGAATCCATTTCCTTTCTTCCGGGGAAAGTCTATTCCATACCACAGTGCTTATCAAAAGGATATCCGGAACCGCTGTGTGTTCATCCAGAGTGTAGAACTGACAAACTTCATAGTGATGGGAGAGATAAAAGCTAGGAGGATTGTTCTCAGCTCCATCCACCACTCCCTGTTGGAGAGCGGTGTATAATTCGTCCCAGGATATAGGAGTGGGGGACCCTCCCATGGCTTTGATCATATTGACGGCGGTCACACTTTTCATCACTCTGATTTTTAAACCCTTAAGGTCTTCGGGAGAATAGATAGGTGTTTTTTTGGTATAAAAGCTTCGGCTCCCGGCATCATAAAAGCACAAACCGCGGAGAAAACATTTCTCTCCGGAACGGAGCAGAGATTGACCTATGGGCCCCTTTAAGACTGTCCATCGGTGAACGTCATTCCTAAAAACATAGGGAATGCCGAGAACTTTCATCTCGGGCACAAAGGACTCTAGGGGTGCTGTGGATACTTTAGTCATGGCAAGACTGCCGATCTGAAGAAGCTCTATCAGTTCCCGCTCTTGTCCCAACTGTCCATTAGGGTAGATCTCTATTCTCAGTTTTCCTTGGGAATTTTTTTCCACTTCTTCAGCCATAAATGACATGGCTTTGTGAACAGGATGTTGGGTATCAAGCACATGAGCCAGTTTGAGAATCCGCAAGTTTTTTTTGTGATTACATCCTGGAGAGGAAAGAAAGATAAAGGCAAAGAAAAAGACCATCAAAGGAATAAAAATTTTCTGATTGCTATACACGTCAGCCTTTGTTATAAAACGTCAGAGCCAAATTCCTTGCGAGTCATGAATCAGTTTTATATCATTTGTTGTGTGTGAATGCTTTTATGCTGAGTATACATGATTCAGATTTTGAAGTTCAAGAGATTGTTCTCTAAAAAAAGAAAAAGAAGGAAGTAAAATGAGTGAAAAATTGACCTTAAAAAAGTTAAAAAAACATGTAGGAAAAGAAGTCTGTCTTTCTGATTGGCTTGAGATCACGCAGGAGCGCATCAATGATTTTGCTGACTGTACCGAAGATAAGCAGTGGATTCACATTGATATCGAAAAAGCAGAGAACAGTCCTTTGGAAGGAACAGTAGCCCATGGTTTTTTAATTCTTTCTCTTCTTCCTTTTTTGAGCCGAAAAAGTGTCATTTTATCCTATGACTGTAAAATGATAATCAATTACGGAGTGAATAAAGTGAGGTTTATCAATTCTGTCAGACCCGGTTCAAGAATCAGAAACCGGGCTGTGCTGGAGAAAGCAGAGAAAAAAGGATTCCGGCGCATTTTAGCTCATGTTCAAAACACGGTGGAGATTGAGGGAGAAGAAAAGCCAGCCTTAGTTGCGGAGGCTCTTGTTCTGTTTTTTTTATGAACAGCCTGTATAAAACTTGGAAAATAATTTAATTCTGATAGAATGGTTTTTTCTGTATTAGGTGTTTTTAATGTCTGAAGAATTTGATCCTGAGAATAATTATAAAAAGACCCAAAAAGAGATCGGTTATGTGTTTCGGAAAAAGGCTTCTCAGAAAGACTATGACCGAATAGGGTTTAAATCTGGCCTTGAAGTCCATCAGCAGTTAAAAACAAAAAAGAAGTTGTTCTGCAACTGCCCGGCTGGACTTTATAATCCTAAGAATGAATATGATGCGGAGATCATAAGACACATGAGGCCCACATTGAGCGAATTAGGGGAATACGACGGGACAGCTCTTATGGAGTTTAAAACCAGAAAACAAATCACCTATCGGATCAAGAACGAAACAGCCTGCACTTATGATATTGATGACACTCCGCCTTTTCCTCTTAATCGGGAAGCCCTTGATATTGCTTTGGAGATCTCTCTTTTATGCAAACTCAACATTGTGGGAGAGGTTCATATTATTCGGAAACAGTATCTGGACGGAAGCATCCCCACTGGATTCCAAAGGACGGCAATTTTGGGAGTGGAGGGAGAGATCCAACTGAGAAATAAAAAAGTCAGGCTGATCCAGCTCAGTCTGGAAGAGGATTCTTGCCGAGAAATATCGGATCTCAGACATGTGAGAAAATACCAGACAGACAGACTGGGAATGCCTCTGATAGAAACGGTGACCTATCCTGATTTTAAGAATCCGGATGAAGTGAGAGAGGGCGCTGAATACATCCGTTTTTTAAACCGGAGCACAGGGAAAGTGAGGACCGGAATAGGATCCGGAAGAGAAGATGTCAATGTGAGCTGCCGGGGAGGAACACGGAATGAAATAAAGGGAGTTTCACACAATAAATGGATCCCGGATTTGACTCATAATGAAGCTTTCAGACAGTGGTCTCTTCTTCATATCAGAGACAAGCTTCAGAAAAGAGTGAAGCAAATAAAAAAATGGAAAATTAAGTCAAAAAATTTTGACCCTAAGGCTTTCCGTTTCAAGTCAAGAATTCTCAAACAGGCCGTTCGAAATGATTTTAAAATGAAGGCAGTGAATCTTCCGTCATTCAAGGGGATTCTGTCCCATTTCACACAGCCCGGCCAAATGTTTGCTGATGAGTTAAGCAGTCGGTTAAAAGTGATTGCGTGTATAGAAAAGCCAAATATGACCCATTCAGAAAAGATAAAAAGAGATCTGTCTGTTCACCAGTGGAAGCGGATACAGAGGATTTTAGGCTCAAAACAGGAAGATGCCCAAATGATTATTTGGGGGCCCGAAGAAGATATTCCTACGGCCCTTGAGACCATTGAGGAACGCTGTCAGATGGCGTTTGAAGGAGTGCCAAGAGAAAGCCGGAAATCCTTTGAAGACGGCACCACCATATTTGAACGGGTTTTGCCCGGACCTGACCGAATGTATCCGGATACAGATTCCTCTCCCATACCTTTGGAAGAAGATTACATACAAAAAATCAGAAAAAGGCTTCCTGTCGACGTTTCTGAAAGAATCGATCAATTAAAAAAATGGGGCATTCCGGAAGATGTGTTTGCTTATCTGTTAAGAAACAATCTGGTTCCTTTGATGGAAAAAATCATGGATGACCTTGAAATAAAATCCACTTATGTGGGAACTCTTTTAGGCCATTTGTTGAAGCACATTCAAGGTCAGAATCAAAGCTCTGCAGGTTTTGAATATGAAAGAATTTATCAATTATTAAAGTTTCTTGATGAAAAATCCATTGAAATCGAACTGGCTGAAGAGATTCTTCCTGTACTTTATCATTCCCCCCAGCAGAATTTCAATCAACTTTTAGACAAAGTAGGTTTTAAGAAAAAGAAAGCCAAGGCTATTCTGGACCGGATTCCTTCGGTTTTAAAAGATTTTAATCCTCATAAGAGGATAAGTAATGAAAACAAAGCAAAGATTGATTGGGCTATGGGAAAATTGAGGTCTGAAGCTATCGGGAACATTCCTCTCTTTAAACTCAGGCGGAATATCAGAGAAAAGGTTGAGAAAAGTGAGTGATAAAGATCTGTTTCAGGGTTACAAAGGAAGAGGATTGGCTCTTTTGAGAAAGTTCAATGCCAGAGTCTGGGGCAAGGTCAAAGTGGATACCACCCGCGGAATTTTTGAAGGGACTATTCTTCCCAGAGCTGAAAATGATGATGACAAACACATTGTGCTTAAGATTGCCACTGGCTACAACATAGGAATCGATATAGAAACAGTGAATTATATTGAAGAGCTGGGTTATAAAAAAGCCCAATATCACATACCGGAAAAGAAGTTTCCCTATTCTGATGATAAGCCTAATGTCAAATTATTCGGTACCGGAGGGACCATAGCTTCCCGATTGGATTACAGGACAGGAGCGGTGATTCCGGCTTTTTCTCCAGGAGAGCTTTACGGGGCTGTGCCTGAGCTGGCTGATATTTGCAATATCACTACAGAGAAATTGTTTGGAGTCTTCAGTGAAAATATGGGACCCATGCAGTACAAGGTTCTGGCTGAATCCATACAAGAAGAGATTGAAACAGGAATAGACGGAATCATTATCGGACATGGAACAGATACTCTTCATCATACAGCCGCGGCGTTGACTTTTATGGTTCAGAACCTTCCTGTCCCTGTGGTCCTGGTAGGTTCTCAGAGGTCGTCCGACAGGCCCAGTTCAGATGCGGCTTTGAATCTGATGCACGCATCCTATGCGGCAGGTCATTCGGATATTGCCGAGGTATTGGTTTGTATGTTTGGGCCGACTTCAGATGAATACGGTTTTCTCCACCGGGGAACCAGAGTGAGGAAGATGCATTCTTCTTATCGGTCTACTTTCCGGACTATCGGAGACGTTCCTGTGGCCACGGTTACCAGAGACAGCGTGAAAATGATTAAGAAGAATTACAGTCATAGAAGGGAAGACAAGAAATGCCGGATATTTCCCTATTTTGAAGAAAAAGTCACTTTGATTTATTACTATCCCAACATGCAGCCGGATATGATCGATTCTTTAGTGGACAACGGATACAGGGGAATTGTGATCGCCGGGACAGGATTGGGGCATGTGAATAAGCCTGTTTATCCGGCCATAGAAAGAGCGGTGAAAAAGGGAGTCCATATCTATATGACTGTGCAGACGCTCTGGGGATATGTGCACATGTATGTTTATGATACCGGAAGAGACTTGATGGCCAAGGGCATTATTCCGGCTGAAAACATGCTTCCTGAAGTGGCTTATATAAAGCTGGGTTGGGTTTTGGCGCAGACAGATGATCCGAAAAAGGTAAAAGATATGATGCTCAATCCCATCAATGATGAGATCACGGAAAGAGAGCCCTACAATGGATATCTGATTTACCAGGGAGGGGTTCCTGAGGTTGAGGATTTCATCAAGAGATTCCATAAATAAGGATGAAAATCAGGTATGGCTTAGCTCTCGGATAGATTTTTAACGCCATTCTTCTTCGTTTTTCTCGGCGCTTCCGTAACTCCCCCCGTCCGTGGGTCAAACATTCTGGTCATTCATAAAATATGTATGCGTTCTCATACATGTTTTTCATGATGTGACCTTTTATCAATGTTTTATTTAGTAACAGCATGATTCTTACTCCTATCCTGTTGCGATTTTAATATTATGCATACATATTTTACCTGACAGGCAAGCTGATCTTGCGGCATCTGCTTCGTTGCAGGGCATTCGCGGTGAAGGACCACAGCTTCACACCCTGCGCCTTGCATCTGCCGCAATCTCAACTTGTGAATTTCCCAGAATCATATTCGCCTCATCCGAAGGCTAAATCTATCATGTCGCTGCAGCCACACCTGTTTTTCATTGAGCTTGCATAAGTCTTGATGAGAATGTTCCGTTATGAAATATATATGGTAGTAATCAATGTCACTAATTTTCATGAAGTACATATAAAAAAAGGGGAGACATGGAGGGATTTCCGTATCTCCCCTTCTTGTTTGACTTGTTAATCCTTTAAAACATCCGGATTGTCTCAGAAGTTAAGGATTTCTTCAGCTTTTTCTTTATCTATTTCAGTAATGTAAGGAATACCGCTTATATCCTCAGCCTCTCTGGTCAGGGAAGCAATGTCGTCTCTGGAAATATGTTTGAGCTGGAATTTTCTGCTTCCTGCCATAAACTGCCTCAAACCTTGGCTGAGTCTTTCAAAGTATCCATAAAGGCCTAAACCGCCGGTAGGAATATCTTTAAATCGTTCTCCGAATTTTCTCTTGAGTTCCGGAGCGGTAACAAAGATTTCTTCAGCGGTGTTTCCGAAACGTTCCACATAAACAGGGATCTGTCTCTCGTCAATTCTTTTCCCGATGGTTTTTCCCACCATTGTGGCGGCCATGGGACCTCGAGCCATACTCACCAGTTTGAAATAAGGAGCACCCAGAGAAAGAGCCTTGAAAATTTGGTCCTCAAAGGTGATGCCTCCAGCCACCGCCACATCAGGAACAAATTTCCCTTTTTCATCTATTTTCTTAAGGTATTTGTAGAGAAGAGACCATAATTCGACTCCAGGGACTCCCCATTCGTTCATCATGCGCCAGGGGCTCATTCCTGTTCCGCCGCCGGCAGCATCCACTGTGAGAAGGTCCAGTTCTGCTTTGGAAGCAAATTTAACGGCTCGAGCCAGATCAACAGGCCGGTAAGCACCGGTCTTCAGGAAAATATATTTGGCTCCAGCTTTTCTCAGCTCTTCAACCCTTTTCATAAAGCTCTCTTCTTCCACCATTCCCAGTCTGGAGTGTCTTTCAAATTCCTTGAAGCTTCCTTTTTTGAAAGCTTCAATAACTTCGGGGTCCTCTGGATCAGGAAGCACAATATATCCTCTTTTCTTCAGTTCTTGAGCTTTGGATAGAGTGTCAAGCTTGACCTCGCCGCCAATGTCTTTAGCTCCCTGCCCCCACTTTAATTCAACAGCTTCCACTCCCAGTTTATCAATGGTATACTCTTGGACACCCAATCGAGTGTCTTCCACATTGGCTTGAACAGCCACGGTTCCATAGCCGTCTTCCTGCCAGTCTTTGTAGAATTTAATCCGGTTTTCCATATCAACAGACCGAAGCACTTGTCCGTTTTTGAACTCTGATTCCTGATCCATCCCGCATACATTTTCTCCCACAGTGAGGATACTGCCGGAAATAGCCACACCAGCGGCTAATCCTTCCCAATTCTGTTTGGCCACATTGGTGGAACCCATGGCTCCGATAACAAAAGGAACTTTAAGCTTAAGGTCTTTGTTCCGACCGATAGTCCTTTCAATGCTGACTTTTGGAAAAGTTGCTTTATCGCTGTCAGCTTCGACACCGTAGGCTCCGGCTGCTGTTCCTAGAATGGTGAAATCAGAGAGATCAACGGGATATTCTTTTTCTGAAGCAGAGGTAATGATCCCAAAGGGCTGCGGGTAAAGAACTTCATGTCCGCGGTACGCTGATTTTCCGATTTCACACATACCTATACAGCCGTCAACACAGGTCACACACATACCGCTAAAGGGGCTGATAGAGCCCTCAGTTCGGTTCTTGCTTAGGGTAGCGGCACTCCTATTTAGTTTTGTATAAGCCATTCTTAATTCCTCCTTATTGACTCTTTTCTTTGTATATTAAAAGAAGCATGGTTCATTTTTATTTTTTATTCGAATCCTGATTTGCTTCTTTTGGTTCATTCTCTTCCCTGACACATGTGCCGCAGCGTCCAGCGTCATACATCCAGCACTGCAGTTCATCATAGGTATCCAAACAAGTTGGATCCATTGTCAGACAGGCATTACACACATTTGTATCCGGATTGGGTCCGTGACATCTCAGCTCACAGGCTGGACATATGTACATGCAGGCTCCGCAGTGGCGGCAGACATCTGAGCGGACATCAAATGGTGTTGAGATCCTTTTTTTATGACCCCGGTTTTGAAAACCAATGGCTTTGGCATCCATCTGTTCGGCACACATGCGCACACAGAGACCGCACAGAATGCATTCTTCATTTCTGGGCTCAAACCGCATTTGAATCACATTAAATTTTGAAGCCAGGTCCTGGATGGTTTTGGAATTTGGAGCCACAGAGAGCATCAGTTCTATCATCATACGCCGCGTCTGGATCACTCTTTTTGTGTCTGTGTGCACGACCAGTCCTTCACTGACAGGATAAGTGCATGAAGAGACCATTTTTGTGTTGGGTTTTTCTCCAATTTCCACTAGGCATAACCGGCATCCACCATAAGTGCTCAGTCCTTCGTTATAGCAGAGGGTTGGTATTTCCAGACCATAAAATTTGGCTGTTTCAAGAATGGTCCAGCCTTCTTCTGCTTTGACGTCCAATCCGTTAATGGTGAGATTAATCATTTTCTCCTCCTATTGCTTTTTTCCCGTCTTCGGTCTCTAACTCACATCTAAGGCATCGCCTAGCTTCTTTTATGACTGTTTCCTCATCAAAACCTAAATCGACTTCTTCGAAATTTTTATGTCTCTTTTTTAGGGATAATTTAGGCATTTCTGGCCTTTTTGCTTCCTCTATCTCTTCTTCGGTCAGTTCAACAGGCTCCACATACATAGAGGGGCGGCTGATTTTATATTCAGGAGAATAGGTTTTGCCTTCCAGAAAGTGAAAAATTGATTGGGCTGCCTTTTTCCCCATAGACATAGCTTCGACTACCGTACTGGGGCCTGTCACGGCATCACCCCCAGCAAAAACTCCCTTTTGGTCCGTTGAGAAAGTCTCCTCATCCACTATTAAGGAATCCCATTGAGTGGTTTTTATATTGTCTTCAGGAGTTAAATACGAAGTATCCGGCTGCTCGCTGATGGCTGAAATAAGGGTGTCAAGTTCAATAGTGAATTCTGACCCTTCAATGGGAATGGGTCTTCTTCTCCCGCTTTCATCCAAGTCTCCTAACTTCATTTTTATGCATTCAACACCTGTAATCTTTCCATTTTTAGACAGCACTTTCTTGGGAAGTACTAGATATTGAATGTCAATGCCTTCTTCAAGGGCACTTTCAATTTCATCTTCATAGGCTGGCATTTCTTTTCTTGTCCTTCGATAAAGGATATAAACTTTTTTGGTGTTTTTTTCCCTTACCGCGACTCTGGCAGAATCAATAGCTGCGTTCCCACCTCCTACAATTCCTACTTTTTCACCCAAGGGTAATTCTTTGCCTAAATTGGCCAGTCTCAGCATTTTCACCCCTTGATAGACTCCTTGTTTATCTTCGCCTTGAATTCCCATTTTTATGGATTTATGGGCACCTGTGGCGATATAAACAGCATTGAAACCCTTATCAAACAGGTCTTGAATGGAGAAGTCTTTTCCCAGTGCTGTATTTGTTTTTAAAGTTATTCCTGAATTCAAAATGTTTTGAATGTCAAATTCTAATTTGTCGTTGGGCAGTCTGTGTTCAGGTATTCCCACAGCCAGCATGCCTCCGGCAACAGGTAATGATTCAAAGACAGTGACTTGAACTCCTTTTTGATTGAGATAATATCCTGCAGTGAGTCCAGCTGGTCCTGCTCCGATGACAGCGACTTTATAGTCCTTTTTATCCGGTTTTGTTTCAAAAGAAGGTTTATAGTCATTTTCAATAGCCCAATCCGCAAGAAATCTTTTGATAGAGCGGATGGCAATGGGCTCTCCGATTTCTCCGGCTCTGCAGTTTGATTCACAGGGATGATGACAAACCCGGCCCAGAACTGTCGGAAGGGGATTTTCCTTTCTTATGATATCAACCGCTTTCTTGAATTCCCCCTGAGCTGTTAAAGCAATATAAACCGAGGCTTCCTGGTCAATAGGACAGGTGTACTGGCAAGGGGCTGAAACAAGTTCGTTGCACACCAGAGCCGGACATCTTTTCTTTGTAATGTGTTCTTCGTATTCTTCTCTGAAGTATTGAAGTGTGGAAAGAACAGGATTGGCTGCTGTTTGACCCAGTCCGCACATGGAGGCATCTTTTACAGCATAAGCCAGTTCTTCAAGCAGGTCCAAGTCTCCTTGTTTTCCTTTTCCTTCAGTAATTCTTGTGACGATTTCCCACATGCGCTGGATTCCTTCTCTACAGGAGAGGCATTTTCCGCAGGATTCGTCTCTAAGAAAGTTTAAAAAGTATTTAGCAATGTCCACCATACAGGTATTTTCGTCCATAACGATCATTCCGCCTGAGCCCATGATGGAACCAGCTTGGGTCAAGCTTTCGTAGTCTATGGGAAGATCAAGTTTTTCTGCGGGGAGACAGCCTCCTGACGGCCCGCCGGTCTGAACAGCTTTAAACTTTTTACCGCCGGGAATCCCTCCTCCAATATCAAAGATGATTTCTCTAAGCGTGATTCCCATGGGGACTTCCACCAATCCAGTGTTGTTGATTTTGCCTACCAGTGAGAATATTTTTGTGCCTTTGCTTTTTTGGGTTCCGATTTGTGAGTACCATTCCGGTCCTTTATCTATAATGATCGGGATATTTGCCCATGTTTCAACATTGTTGATATTGGTCGGTTTTCTAAAAAGTCCCTCTGCAGCGGGAAAAGGCGGTCTCTGCCTGGGCTCTCCGACTTTTCCCTCAATAGAAGCAATGAGAGCGGTTTCTTCTCCGCAGACAAAGGCTCCGGCGCCTTTGGAGATATGGATTTCCAAGTCGAAACCTGAGCCTAAAATATTTTTGCCGATGAGTCCTCGTTTTTTGGCTTCATGAATAGCCAGCTTAATGTTATTTAGAGCAAGAGGATATTCTTCACGGATATAAATATAACCTTCATGGGCTCCTATGGCATAGGCTCCGATGATCATTCCTTCTAAAACTCGATGAGGATTTCCTTCCATGAGACTCCGGTCCATATAGGCCCCGGGATCTCCTTCATCAGCATTGCAAATGATGTGCTTTTCGTCTCCTTTGGCTTTTCTTGTGAATCCCCATTTCACTCCGGTTGGAAATCCAGCTCCTCCTCTCCCCCTGATTTGAGAAGATTTCACAATTTCAATCACATCTTCGGGTGATAAGGTTTCCAGGGCTTTGGCAAGAGAGGCATATCCTCCGATGGATAGGTAGTCATTGATTTCCGTTGGTTCGATTTTGACATTATCTCCCAGAACGAGTCGCTTCTGCTTTTTGTAAAAGGAAATATTTTCTTCGCTTTCTGGTTTCTCTCCGGAAGCAGGATCGGTAAAGAGAAGTCGGTCAAGAATTTTATGATTCACAGCTGTTTCATTGATGATCGCTTCGGCATCTTCTGGCTGGACATGCTGATAAAAAATGTCATGAGGCTGCATAATGATATTTGGTTCTGCCTCACAGAAACCGTGACATCCTGTGACTTTCACCTGGATTTTATCATCAAGATTTTCTTTTTTTATGGCGTGATTTAAAGAATCGATAACCTCCATAGAACCCCTGGCTTGTCCGCAGGTCCCTGCTGAAACAATAAGTTTGGTCTTATCATCAGATTTTGAAATTTCTTTCTGTCTTTCGATTATTTTTTTTAATTCACTCGCGGATTTAATTTTATTAGTGTTCTTCATTTTTGTTCTCTTTTTTCTTGTACTTATTTATGATGGAGTCAACTTTTCTTATGGATGTTTGGGCGTGATAGTCATCATCAACCACAACCACAGGACCTATAGCGCAGCATCCCAAACAAGCAACCGTATCTAAACTGAATTGCATGTCTTCGGTAGTATGACCCGGTTCAATTCCTAGTTTTTTTTGAAATTCATCCAGGATTTTTGGCCCTCCTCTTACATGACAGGCTGTACCCAGACAGACCTTGATAATATGATCTCCCTTTGGCTCTAAACTGAAAGCACTGTAAAAGGTAGCCACACCTATAATATCAATGAGTGGAATATTCAGTTCTCGGGAGACAAAAATCAAAGCTTGTTTGGGGAGGTAGTTGTATTCAGCCTGAATTTCTTGAAGGATGCCTATAAGAGCGCTCTTTTTATAGTTATATTTAGTGATGAAAGATTTGACTTTAGCTGTTTCGACGTTCAAAGTAATCCCTCCAATTAAGTAATGATTTAAACATGATTATATAGATACAAAAATTGATTTATTTGTTTTAGTTAAAGAAAGAGAAGTGGATGAATATTGTTTGTAGAGAAAAGAACATGAACGCTGAGTAGAGTTATGATGTATTACTATTTCTCCTTCCATTCAGAGAATTAAATAAAAAACAAATCTTAATTTATTATGAAATGATTTTATAACAAAAACAAAAAAAGAATGTCAAGTAAACATTCTTTTTATGTCAAAGCAAAGTAAAAATGTCCGGTTCTTAGCAAAGTAAAAATGTCCGGTTTTATCATTGACCTATTTTTTGTAAAAAACAGTTATTATGCAGAGTTGGATCCCATCTTCTCCAAGGATG
>Ga0180434_10006511_pt1 | contig 13418 bp, 14 predicted proteins | sample SS_ome_7_FD_132453 | JGI IMG/M metagenome (GOLD analysis project Ga0180434, IMG submission 132453) | Hypersaline lake sediment archaeal communities from the Salton Sea, California, USA - SS_1_D_2 metaG | ecosystem: Environmental > Aquatic > Non-marine Saline and Alkaline > Hypersaline >... | reverse complement strand
CCCTTGGCTACTCCCTTCGTGATGGAGTCTTTCCCCATCACGGGAGCAGCGCCAGGGGTGGGTCACTTTTCGACGCCGATTACCCCCAAAAGTGGGTCATTATTGCACGCCGATTCACACGAGCCTACCGCGCCACATCGACTGGGGCGACGGTGAGACTACCCACAGCGCGCCGGAGCGAGGTGAGATCGCTGTGCAGGTAGATAGCGGTGGTCTCCAGAGAAGAGTGTCCGAGCAACTGCTGGAGAGAGCGAAGGTCACTCCCTCCGCGGAGCATCAACGTCGCGAAGGTGTGTCTCAGGGTATGGAATGTCACGCCTTCCTGACGGATTCCAGAAATCCTCAGCGCTCGTCGGAAGAGGTGGTGGAGTCCGTGTCGTCCGAGGGGCTGCCGCATGTGGTTGACGAAGAGCATGGGGTGGTCGCATGACGGACGAAGCTCCAGCCAATCACGTATGGCCAACCGTACCTCGGGAAGCAACGGCACGACTCGGCCGCGACCGCCCTTGCCGCGCCGAACACGGACGATCCCCTCCTCAAGATCGACGTCCTGCAGAGTCAGATCGAGTAGCTCCTGGCGGCGCAGTCCTGTATACACAGCCATCGTCACCAGGGCTCGGTCACGGATGCCTCGCGCGACATAGCGGTTAGCCTCCGTCGCTTCGAGGAGTCGATGGACCTCATCGGGCGTGAGGAAGGTGGGCGCGGACTGAGCCCGCTTCGGAAGGGCAACGCGACGGAAGGGATTCCGGTTCACGTCATACCAGTCGCACAGATAGGCCCAGAAGGAACGGAGTCCATGGAAGCGGCGTCGGATCGTCGCGACCTCCAGTTCTCGGTTCTCAAGCCAGACCAAGTAACGGCGCAACAGCTCAGGAGAAACCGCGTCGAGAACCGCCGACTGATTCTCCTCAGCGAGAAAGCGAAGGAAGGTACGGAGATCATGCTGATAGGCGAAGATGGTGTGAGGACTCAGGCGTCGCTCGACGCGAAGGTGAGTCAAGAACTCGGCGACCAGGGGACGAAGCTCCATAGTGCAGGCCTCCTCGGCGAAGCAGATTCACCTCCGAGAGGGCCGCCACGAGTGCGGCTGTTCCCTGGCTTCTGTCCCGGCTCAGACCGGAAATCCCGTCTGAGTGGCCTATAACCTCTCAATATAACAGGTGGAGTGGGCCTATAAGCCGAGTCGGAGATTCAGTCGGGCCCACTCGATCTTTCTGAGTAGTGGAAATGTAGCGCTTTAGTAGCGGAATTCTACTGGCTGTGCCGCCTCTTCATGCATTCTAGCAGGTGAACCGTCGGGGTGGAAGGGCGATTTCTTCGCTCGATTGCTGGAAGAATCTCGGTCGAAGGACTCGCGGGGAAGGTTCTGGATGACACTACTTGGAGTGGCGGAAATGTAGCGGTTTGGTGGCGGATCGGTAGCGGCCGATTGGATGTCGCGGGGCACGCGCGAGCAACCGCGATCGCGATTGACAGTGAACTTCTGGTCCGTTCGAAGGTGGATGCCTTCCCATATGACTTGACCGAGACCTATCATCTGACTATACTAGTCATATAATGGAGGGATGGGAACCATGAAGACAGCGGCCATTTCGAAGCTCAAGGCGAAGCTGAGCGAACACCTCGCCATGGTCAAGCGTGGGGAGGAGGTCGTCGTGACTGAACGTGGGAAGCCAGTGGCACGAATCGTCCCTATGGGACCGGAGAGCCTGCCCGATGAGCGACTGCGTAATCTGGTGGCCCGGGGCGTGCTGCGGGCTGGCGAGGGGAAAGTCCGACTGCGAGTATCGCGTCTTCCGCTATGCACTGTGGCCGAGGGGGCTGTGCTGGCGGCCGTCGATGAGGAAAGGCGGGAAAGGGCGTGAGGTTCTGGGATACGTCGGCCCTGCTTTCCCTGCTGTTAGCTCAACAAGCGACCGAGTCACTGAAGGAGATAGTCTCGGCCGATCGCTCTCCGGTGCTGTGGTGGGGCACCCAGGTAGAGGCTGTGTCTGCGGTGTCTCGTCTGCACCGGTCGGGCCAGCTTGAGGAGACCGTCGTGGCGAGCGTGCTGCGAGAGATCAAAGACCTCACGGCGGCAGCCTTCGAGGTCCAGCCCACCGAAGAGGTCCGCGCGGCGGCCTGTCGCCTCCTGCGGGTGCACAACCTGCGAGCCGCCGATGCTCTTCAGCTCGCCGCAGCTCTGGTGTGGACCGAGCATAGTCCCCGTGGTGCAAGCTTTGTGTGTCTCGACCGGGGACTATGTCAAGCGGCCGACCGGGAGGGTTTCGAGGTCTTGCCGACCTGAGGATTCCCGCTCTTTCCAGACAGCGCCGGCGTTGCACCTGGGAGGGAGCAGGTCACCCTGTCGAGCCTGCAGCGAGCGGCGGCCGTAGTGGGCCGCCGGGTGATGATCGAACTGGTGTAGAGCTGAACACGACAGCACGCGGCGGGGATCACCGATGAACGGGGCCGCGTGCATCGCAACTGCGGCCGGCTGATCACCGGGAAGACTTGGGCCTCGACTTCCGCCTGGTTGGGCTCTGCTTAGGTGCGCCCTCAGACGCAGCTTTGGCCTTCCGCTGGGCGTAGTAGGCGCGCTGTCTGGCGGCGTCCCCACAGTGTGAGTCGCAGAACCGCTGGTCGGTGCGCTTGGGGAAGAAGAGCCGGCGACACCCCTCACACTGGCGCATGGCGCTCGCCTCCTCGGCCAGCTCTCCTAGTTGCAGATACATCGCCCCCAGCAGATCGCGAACCGCGCGTGCACGCACCAGTCGCATCGCCCCTTCCGGCGGGTCCCCCTCCGGGCCGCCTCGCCGCGCCGGACCGGAAGTGAAGACAACGCGCGACCACCGGCGCACCGATCGTTGCTCTCCGAGGTTGAGTTGGTTGGCCAGCAGGTCATTGCCCCAACCGATGCATTCGTCATCATCGAGCTGGCGCAACTGCTGGCCTTCAGCCTCGTCCCCCTGCTCGCCGGCCGGCAGCTGCTCGATGGAGAAACTGCCCACCTTGCGGCCGTCGTCGTCGGTGACATCCCGAATGATTCTGCCACCGAGAATGCTTAGGCCGATCAACCTCTTCCCCTGGGGAACGCCCCCGATCAACGCACGTATGAAGGCGACCCGGTTCTCCTTCAGCGCCCGATAGAGATCATAGGTCAGCCGCAACTCCCGCGCCCGCTCTCGCAGCCACCAGAGGGGCTCGCACAGCCGCGCCCGCGCCTCACTGGGCAGTTGCTCCTGAGCCTGGCTCTCCAATCGCAGTCCCCAGGTGGGAAAAGTACCGTTTTCTCGGCGCACCCACTCTCGCAACGGGCCGTAGCGAGCATAGAAGTCGATGACCTTGGCGTCGGTAGCTTCGGTCTCTCCCCCAAACAAATGCATGAACTCCCCCACTAGGTCCCGCTCCCGTAGAGGAAAGTACCAGTCGATGTTATTCAGCTCCGTCGTCCCGGCGCGGTGCCGGAAGAACTCCACCATGCGCTCATCTCCGGGGGCCACCTCCGGCGGGCGCTCCCAGTCGTACAGCGGCCGAATACGGGCCTGCACCCGGGGCCAAAGACCCGAGGCCAGCTCTGCTTCATACGGTTCGTGGTTTGCATACATCACTTGCCTCACGCTTTTTCTCTTCATTATTAGTACGGTACATCACGTATTGAGGTCTTGTAAGCAAGGAGTATCCGTGATAGAATCATCTTATAGCATGAGCTACCATAAGCATGGTAGCAGCTGCGCCGGCTGCTGTCAAGAGGGAGGACAGGGATCGCGATGGCGAGGAACACCCCATCACACGCCGCCAACTGCTCGGGCCAAGAGCGAGGCTGCGAGCCCGCGCCGTGGGAGCGGGTGATCGCGGAGACGCCCAAGGCATATGCGGCCTTTCGCACCTATCTTCATCAGGGGGTGCAACGCAGCTTTGCCGCGACCGCCCGCGCGTTGGGCAGACACGAGTCCCAGATTCGCCGCTGGGCGGGGCCATTTCGCTGGAGGGAGCGCGCCCACGCCTGGGACCTGACCCAGGGCAGGGAAGTCGAGTTGCTGCTGCGGCAGGAACGAGAGCAGGCCGCGCGTCGCCGCCTGCGACATGCCGAGCAGATCGAGAAGATGGCGATGGCGGGCCTCGGGAAGTTGGTGACCCGCGATCCGCACACCGGAGAGCCGCAGCTCAGCCCCCTGCTCACTCCGCCGATGGCGGTCCGACTCTACGACCTCGTCCTGAAGATCGACAGTTCGCTGCCCGGTTCGCGAAACGACGGCGACTCATCTTCCCGCGAGCCCATCGACCCGCTGACAGCCTTTTCGGACGCAGAGCTCAAACAGCTACTCGCGCTCGCGGAGGAGCGCGCATTCCCAGCAGGAGGACACGGAAGTGACACCAGTTCGACGTAACGTGAAGCAGCCCCAAAAGGAAACGGCCGCGCGGGCGCCGTCCGCGCCGAGACTGCGCATCGAGCACGTGCCGATCTCTCGGTTGAGGCCGTGGCCGGAGAATCCGCGGATCATGCCGGAGGCCGAGATGCACAAGCTCTTGCGGTCGGTGGAGAGCTTCGGCCTGGTCGAGCCCTTGGTCGTGCGCCGCTCCGACCAGTTGGTGATCGGCGGCCACCAACGACTGGCGGCGGCACAGGTGTTGGGATTCACGAAGGCACCCGTCGTCTACGTCGAGGTGAGCGACGAAGAGGCGAAGACGCTCAACCTCGCGCTCAATCGCATCCAGGGGGAATGGGATCTGCCCAAACTCGGCGCACTGCTGGATGAGCTCTGCGAACTCCCGGACTTCGATATCAGCCTGACGGGCTTCGACGACGGGGAGATCGAGGACCTGCTCCGTGAGCTCGAACATCAGCAGCCACTAGCTGACTTGGAGGAGGGCTTCGACGCCGAAGGCGCGATGGCGGAGGCCCAGCGACAGACCGGCCCCACCCGCGTGCAGCCCGGCGATCTCTGGGAACTCGGCCAACACCGGCTGCTCTGCGGCGACGCGACCGATCCGGCGAGTTGGGAGCGATTGATGCAGGGGCAGCAGGCCCATGCCATCATCACCGACCCGCCTTACGGCATCAACTACCTCGGCGGGCGCGCCGCCCAGGAAGAACGCGTCTCCTCTCGGAGGCGGGGCGCGCAGGATCAACCAGGAGATACGTACTGGGACGATCTGACCGATGAGCAGTACCGCGCGTTGCTTCTCGCCAGCCTCGGTCTGGCTCACCAGCATTCCGACAGCAAAGCGCCCCTCTATCTCTGGCATGCGAGCAGTCATCTACGCGAGGTGCTGGACTGCCTGCGGGAGACCGGATGGCGGGAACGCAATCTGCTGGTCTGGGTCAAGAACAACGGCGCCGGCGCGCTCTTCGCCCAGTACAAACACTACTTCGAGCCGTTCTTCTACGCTCACAAAGCGGGAGAAGCTCCCCGGTGGCACGGACCGACCAACGAGCGGACGGTGTGGGAATACGATAAGCCGTCCGTCAACGACTTGCACCCAACCATGAAGCCAGTGCCCATCATCGAGCGGGCGATCATGAACTCCACCGCGCGCAGACAACTCGTAGTCGACTGTTTCCTGGGATCGGGCACTGCCATCGTCGCCGCCCACCGAACGGGCAGGACCTGCTACGGCATCGAGCGCGAGGCGCGGTACTGTGATGTCATCCTGGAGCGCTGGGAGGCTATCAGTGGCGAGCGCGCCCGCCGGGAGGGGGAGGCGAACGATCATGCCCAAACCTAGACCGCTTCCAGCGCTCTCGCGTCAGGAGTACCTCGCGCTGGCATCGCGCGCCCGGCAATTGCTGGATGAGCGCCACGACCCCCGCGCCTGGATCGAGTCGAACCTGTTCATCCGGGACAAGCAGCGGCAGGTGATCCCCTTCCACTTCAACTGGCCCCAGGCCGACTACTGGGGTCACCGCACGGCCCTGGACGTCATCCTCAAGCCACGACAGCTGGGCTTCACCACCTTGGTCTGCGCGCTGTTCTTCGCCGATACCATCTTGCGCCCGAATACCACGTCAGTGATGGTCGCCCACGATCTGGAGAGCACCAAGCGCATCTTCCGGATCGTACAACTCTTCTGGGAACGCCTGTCCGAGGAGGTGAAGCGCAGGGTGGGATCGACCGGCCGCTCGAACCGCAGGGAGTTCTTCTGGCCGAAGATCAACAGCAACTTCTACGTCGGCACCGCCGGCTCACTCTCCTTCGGCCGGGGCATGACTATCAATAATGTCCATGCCTCCGAACTCGCCTTCTGGCCCCGCCCGGAGGAAGCGCTCATCGCGCTGACGGAGGCGGTGCCCAAGGAGGGGGGCCGGATTATCGTCGAGTCCACTGCCAACGGGGTGGGGAACTTCTTCCACGACTTCTGGATCGCAGCCGGCGAGAAACGCACTGGCTTCACACAGCAGTTCTATGTGTGGTTCGAGGACCCCGCCTATCGCCTGGCAGGAGACCCCATTGGCAAGCTGAGCCCCGAGGAACAGAGATTACGGGAAGCGTACACATTGGACGACGATCAGATTCGCTGGCGGCGAGCGACGAGGGAGCGGCTGAGGGGGACGTTTGCGCAGGAGTACCCCGAGGACCACATCAGTTGCTTCCTTGCCTCCGGCCGGATGGTGTTCGACTTTGCCGCGCTCCAACGGGCGGCCGCCAGGATACAGGCCGAGCCGGGCGCGCAGCAGCTGTCGGTGCTGCCTGACCGCAAGGGAAACCAGCTGGGCGTCGCCCCCGCGACTCTGCTGGTCTGGCGGCAGCCGGAGGAGGGTCGATCCTATGCCATCGGCGCCGATGTCGGAGAGGGGCTGGCCGATGGCGACGCCTCCTGCGCCATCGTGCTGGATCGCGAGTTGGGGGAACAGGTGGCGGAACTGCACGGCCGGGTGCCACCGGAACGCTTCGCGCATCTGTTGAGTGCCCTCGCCTGGTACTACCGACGGGCGATGCTGGCGGTGGAGCGCAATAACCACGGCCACTCCGTGCTCAACACGCTCAGCAACGTGCTGCGCTACCCCTTGCTCTACCATCATGTCCGATACGACTATCGCGTCGGCGACAAGGTGACCTTGGGCTGGCCCACCGATCAGTCCACCAAACCCATCCTCGTGGACGACTTGGCGGCGGCAATCTCAGGAGGTCACGTCATCATCCGCTCTCAGGCGCTTATTGGTGAGTGTATGACCTTCGTCACCACCGACGCCGGTTCGCAGGAGGCGCAGCCGGGCAAGTACGACGACCGGGTGATCGCGCTCGGCATCGCCTGGCAGGTGAGAAAGCGGCCCCTGCCGCGGGCGAGTACCGTGCGGCCGGAGGGGTGGTGAATACCCTGTTTGGAGCACGGAAACGCGGGACGTGTAGCGCGGGCACGAGCGGTATCGATCGGCGCGCAACAGTGACCCACTTGGCGGGGCAATCGGAGTTGGGCTTTGACCTACTCGCCGGAGCTCCCTGACGGTCGCCCAACAGGCACCGTGGGCTGATTCGGGTAATCCAGGGTGAGTCAGTTCTCGATGCCAACGATGAGTCAAATCGCGTGACGCCGACTGATATCCCCCTCGCCATCCCCTCATCGTCAGCGAACGCTCCGTCTTGCTGCTCCTTTCCATCAGACACGAATGCTGGCGCGTCAGGTTTTCGACACGTTGCTAGAAGCGAAGGTGCCTATCGCGCGCTGGCGAAGACACAAAAACACGGACCGACCGCACAGCGCGCTCGGCAACCTTGCGCCCAAGGTCTTCGTACGGCAGGCCTCTGCCCGAGGCTTTCGCCTAATCTTAGCTAAGGCGGAACGGGTTGGCGTAGGCTGAAAAGCCTCATTCCGAGTGGTACAGAAACGGGGATCACTCCACGGGGGGAAGGTCAGGGACATGATCGTCATGTGCCTAGCAGGACGCAACTGAGACCATGATTCTCGGGAGGCTTGCTAAATGAAACTAAGCGCATGGTTAGTGATTCTGACAGCAGCGCTGATAGTCGTAGTTGCCGGCGTAGCTCAGGCATCGCTGCTAACCGAGGCTACTTCCCGACCCCTCCACCCCCTGGCTCAACCAGATTGAAATCTACTTTTCGATTCTGCAACGAAAGGTCCTTACGCCCAACGATTTTCGCTCACTGCCGCTGTTGACCAAGTGCATCCTCCAGTTTCAGGAGCGCTACCAGCAAATCGCCGAGCCTTTCGAATGGAAGTTCACCCGGGACGACCTGGCCAGGGTGATGGCAAAGCTATCGGTCACGCCAACTCCCTTGGCACAGGCCGCCTGATCCTAAAATACGTCATCGAACTTATGAGCCAGAGCACTAAGCGACTTTTGGCCAGCATTATTATGCTGGGCATCTCGTTGTTGCCGTTCTGCGTTGTTTCCTTTCGGGAGCAAGCTCCCGAAAGACCAAAGAGAACGCCCGCCTGTTTGTTCTTCGTCCGGGAGGAAACTCCCGGACGCCGCCTGTCACCTAACGCGCCCACGCCTCGTACATTGCCAATACCACCGCCAGTGCCGCAGGCACCCGCGAGGGAGGGTAGCGGAATCGCCCCCCCCCAAAGAAACCTTCGTGTCCGGCAGGCATCTGTCGGGCGTTGGCCAAATCCATCTATCGATCGAACAACCATGAGTGACCAATCGCCCTCCCATCAAAACGGCCACACCATCATTGCCGCGGCCATTCTCGCCGGCGGGGCAGCATCCCGCTACGGCGGCCGGCCGAAGGGTCTCATCCGACTCCCCGACGGACGAACAATCATAGAGCGTCTGATTACTGAACTGCGCTCGGCCGGCCTCGCTGACATCATCATCTGCGCGAACGACTCTCAGCCCTATCGGCACTTCCACATGCCGATCATTCCCGATGTCTGGCCCGGCCGCGGCCCCCTCTCCGGCATCGAGGCCGCCATCCAACACTATCAAAAGAGTGCTATGGGAGTGCTGATCCTAGCCAGCGACCTTCCGGCCGTTACTGCTGCCGAAATCCGCCATTTCACTGCCGAATTCATGTCGAACCATGCCGAAATGATCGCCGCTCGTATACATAATAGGCGTCACCAACCGCTCATTATAGTGCTTAATACCTCCACCTTACCTGCCATCCGAGACGCCCTGGACACCGGCGACTACCGTATTCGTGCCCTCTGCAGCGTCCTGGAGACCGTTTTTGTCGATTTTTCCGACGCCCGCCCCTTCGCCAACATCAACACCCCTGAAGACTTGGCAGATTGGCTCCGAAACGAAGCGACTTGACCCCGGTATTGTGGGTCAAGTCGTCTCCATGCCCAGATTCCCGCGGGACCATATGTTGGGCGTTCCCTGCTAGATCCCGATGAACTTACCCAGGACCTTGTAGACACACAACAGCCCGAGAATCAACACGACACTGCCCACCAGCCGTTTCAAGTCGAGTTTCGAATCGAGGAATCGTGTCATCGCCGCCGCGCAGGGAGCGGATAGCAAAGCCCCCAGAACGATGGGAACCGCCAGTCCGAAAGAAGGAAACACGCCAATCATCGCGAACCCGATCAAAGCCACTAAGCAAACCAAACTTTCCGCCAGCGAGGTACACCCAACTGCGTTCTTAGCGTCACATCCCGACAGTACCTGACCGCCGACAACGAGCGGACCGTACCCTCCCCCGCTCATTCCCTTGTTGAACGAGCTAATAACCCCAAGCGCCCCCACCTTGCCCCAAGAGAACCGATAAGAGCTATTCCGCCGGATCAATATAATAATGCCCATCGAAGTAATCATCAAAGCGAAGTACAGCTTGGCCCAGAAAGGCGGAACCCTGGTCAGGAACTGGACGGCGGCCGTGGCCCCGATAACTCCGCATCCGGCGAGTGCAAGCGTGACCTTCGAATCGCGCGACCTTAACCTAAAATTGACATTTCCCAAGGCGTGGTGAAATCCACCGGCCGTTAGACCGGTCGCGAATTCCGAGAGCAGCACCACCGGCACGATCAATTTCAGTTCATACCCCATCAACAGGAGGATTGGCGTGAGCGTCGTTCCATACCCCATACCCAACGACGAGTCCACGAACTCGCAGGCGAATGCCATCGCAGCCAGTGCGAATACCTGCCAAACCACCTCGTGCTGCTGGCGCGCGAACGCAAGCAGCACGACTCCCACCGCGAAAGCAGCCATTCCCGTAAGAATCGGGATATATCTCGTCCATTCCGAGAAAGAATCCTCGCGTACTCGCTCGCCAACTCGCACCTCGCCCATGTCAAGCCTTTCTGACAAAAGTTCTGCGTGCACTCCGATAGGAGTATTATAGGCGAGTGTAACACTCCTGTGGGAGTGCGTCAATACTCAGATGCCACATTTTTTCAACATATCCCCGCATATCCAGCGAAGTCTATATCCCTCTCGCAGTGTGGCGGTTGCAGGAACTCCCGGTTCGTTCCTCTAAGTGAATCTCGACCCCAAGGAGATAGTATGACCGAAGTCACCTACCTCAATGGAAATCTGGTTTCACCCGATAAAGCGGTCATCTCGGTGAATGACCGCGGTTTTCTGTTCGGGGATGCAATCTATGAGGTTTTGCGTAGCTACAACGGCAGGCTATGGGCGTTCGACCGTCATATGCAACGCCTCGAAAGGAGTCTGACCGCGATCGACATGGGGTATGTTCGGGTCGATCGGATTGCGACTGCGGTTCGGGAAACCTATGCGGCCAGCGGGATACCAGACGCGTTACTCTATCTTCAGATCACGCGGGGCGTGGCGCCTCGATCCCATACCTACACGCGCGATCTGGAACCAACTATACTCATCACTGTTCGCGACATTTCAGCCAGTTTAAGTGAGGTGGATGAAGGTGGCATGACTGCGATCACCTGCCCGGACCTCCGTTGGCGACGTTGCGACATCAAGTCGACGAACCTGTTGCCTAACATCCTCGCGAAGACGGAGGCGCACGACTGTGGGGCATACGAGGCGATACTCGTTCATCCCGATGGATATATAACCGAAGGGTCTTCGACGAGTGTCTTCTGGACGCGCGACGGCGTGGTTGCCACGATTTTCCTTGGCCCCGAAGTGCTTCCAAGCGTCAGCCGTGGAATTGTAGTGGAGATCGTCAAAGACCGAAACATACCTTTCACTGAGGAGCGCATTTCTCTCGGCGATTTTCGGGAGGTCGAGGAGATCTTCTTGGCCAGCACGACGCCGGAGGTTTGTCCGATCATCGAACTCGACGGGAATTCAGTGGGCAATGGCAGAGCTGGCCCGATGGCCCAACAGCTTCGCGAGGAGTTTCGAGCGCGCGTTGAGGCTGGAGACGATGCAATCCGCTAGTGTGTGCCCTGCATTCGAGAGCAAACCTCGGAGGATGACTGGGTTCGGCACTCTACTGATATTACTCCGTTAGACTATATCATCCTGCGGGGGGCGGGGAAAGGTAAGAGATGAGGTGATTGCCTCCGCAACCCCCGGCGCCTTGGACCATGCAGTTGCCGCCTCGTCGAGGTGGATGAGATCGGATGACACTCGTTGTTGTTTCTGGGTGGTTTCGATCACAAACAGGGCACTCTGCCCGTCTGGTATTTGTCCCTTGCCGTCGGCATGCCCCTGCCGGGACCGAGCTGTATTTCTGACAGCAAGAAGACCGCGAAGGGCTATGAAAATGAGAACTTCTGGCTTCTCGTGTGTTCCATGAAGAGTCTAACGTCCCGCGCTGGCAATTCGGCGCGGCAATAGGATCAAGAACGTGAACAAGGCCGAACCGTTGGTCACGGGATTGCGCGCAGGAGATGACACACGCACGAGGCTTCACCGCACGCGGGTCGGGCGCCACTTGGGCAACAGGAGAAGAAACCCCAACCCAACACTGGACCACAGATCGCCCCACCGGGCATGAGGCCGCCGGTGCTGGATCGCCCTGCGCTATCCCTTCGTCAACCGCACCCAGTCTTTGCGCTGTATGGGGAATCACCTCCAAGGTGATACTCCTTCGACTCCAATATGTATCCGACTGGGTTCGTATTCTAATACTCACTGCGAGGGTGTTTAGACTAGGCTTGACAACCCTTTGTGCTTAGATTAGAGTCATGTTGAAAGCTGCGGCAAGGGTAGTCTCACGCAAAAAGTCAGTGTACGCCGCCAGCGGGAGAGTGTCCGTCTCTCGTAACAGGTGGACCGCCGAAGGTGAAAGGACGGGTGGATTTCGTCCGAAACTCTCAGGCATCAAGGACCGCTGGCGAGCGCGCCCCCTGGAGAGTGTTCGTCTTGTAGGAAGGACGAACCACCGAAGGTGATAATCTCTCAGGTCATGGACAGGGGAAGGGTTCGCTTTGACCCTTCCCCTATGCTTTTGCCGCTGGAGGATTGTGATGAGTTTCGCGCCGCACACAGAGGAAGATATTGCACAAATGCTCGGAGCGCTGGGCCTTCGTGGAGTCGATGAGCTATTCGAAGAGTTGAAAGCCACCCTGCCTCCCGGAGACGTCCCCGAGGTGGGTCAGACCGGCGAGTTCGAGCTGCGGCGCCAACTATGGGACATGGCGCGGCTCAACGGACGCCCTGATCAGACTCCATGCTTCCGCGGCGCCGGCGCCTACGAACACTACGTGCCGGCCGCTATACCCCAACTTCTTTCACGGGGCGAATTCTTTACGGCCTACACACCCTACCAGGCAGAAGTCAGTCAGGGCACGCTTCAGGCTATGTACGAGTTCCAGACTATGGTCTGTGAACTCCTCGGTATGGAAATCGCCAACGCATCTATGTACGATGGCGCCTCGGCCTTGGCTGAGGCGGCGCTCATGGCGCTTCGCATTAGCAAGAAGCGGTGCCTCCTTGTCTCCGATGCGATTCATCCCCAATGGATCGACGTTCTGCGAACATATACTGCCAACGTCGATGCGGAAATCGTCTCTATCCCCGCAAGAGAAGGGATTACTCTACCCGCGGCCGTCGCCTCCGCCATCGATGAGAATACCGCGGCCGTTCTCATTCAGAACCCAAACGTTTTCGGCATCATCGAACCCATTCGCGAGATTGGATATCTTCTGGCTGAGCAATCCGCGCTCTTCATCGTTGCTGCCTATCCGACGACGCTCGGCATTCTCGCCAGCCCAGGCGAGGCTGGCGCCGATATTGCCGTGGCCGAGGGGCAACCTCTGGGCATCCCGCTCTCCTATGGTGGTCCATATGTCGGTCTCTTTGGCACAAAGCTGGAACACGTGCGCCAAATGCCAGGGCGCATCTCTGGAGCGGCCTTCGACGGAAAGGGCCGGCGAGGTTATGTTATGACTCTTCAGGCGCGCGAACAACATATCCGGCGCGAGCGCGCCACCTCTAATATCTGCTCCAATCAGGCTCTTTGCGCTCTTGCCGTCACTATCTATCTCTCTCTTATAGGACCATCCGGTTTGCGCACCGTCGCCGAGCAGAGCTACAGCGTGGCACATCGTCTTGCCGAACGCCTCTCAGCACTACCTGGGTGCTCTTT
>Ga0180434_10006510_pt1 | contig 13420 bp, 13 predicted proteins | sample SS_ome_7_FD_132453 | JGI IMG/M metagenome (GOLD analysis project Ga0180434, IMG submission 132453) | Hypersaline lake sediment archaeal communities from the Salton Sea, California, USA - SS_1_D_2 metaG | ecosystem: Environmental > Aquatic > Non-marine Saline and Alkaline > Hypersaline >... | reverse complement strand
TCGGCCGGTGGATGGATATCGGGTTCGCTCATGCTGGGCGGTTTGCGGAAGGAGACAGGGAACACAGGCCCATCGGCCACGGTCTGCAGTGTACAACAGCCCGCGAAACCGATCCAGCCGCCCTCCCCTCACCGCTTCGCCCGGGGGCGGACAACCTTCCACGCCAGCCCGAGCTTCTCGAGCGTCCAGATGGCGGCGTAGGTGACGTCGATTTCCCACCAGCGATGCCCATGCCGGGCTCGCCCCGGGAAGGCGTGGTGGTTGTTGTGCCAGCCTTCGCCGAAAGCCAGCAGCCCGACCCACCAGAGATTGCGGCTGTTGTCGCTGGTCTCGTAGTTGCGGTATCCCCAGATGTGCGACGCCGAGTTGACCGCCCAGGTCACATGCAGCACCCAGACCAGCCGCAGAAACATCCCCCAGACCACCAGCGACAGGCCCGTCCACGGATCCCATAGCCATGTGCCGACGCCCAACAGCGCCGCGCCGAGAGCAAAGTGCCACAGCAGGAACGTCTTGTCCAGCAGCCGCATGAAGGGATCCTTCAACAGGTCCTGGCCGTAGCGGTCGATCATCTTCTGCCATTGCGGCTCGCGAGGCCGGGGGAAAAGCCAGAGGATGTGGCTCCACCAGCCGCCGTCGTGCGGCGAATGCGGGTCGCCCGGCTGGTCGGAGTGCTGATGGTGGCGGCGGTGGACGGCGACCCAAGTGATCGGTGGGCCTTCGCCGGCCAGCGTGCCGCAGAGGGCCAACACGCGCCGCATAAACGGATAGGTCTGGAAGCTGCCGTGCGTCAGCAACCGGTGATAGCCCAGGCAGACGCCCAGGCTGCCGCTGATCCACGAGAGCACCAGAAACGCCACCAGCCCCTGCCAGGTGAATGTAAACGGGGCGGCCAGCGCGCCGACGTGCAGCAGACCGATCCAGATGACCACCGGCCAGTCCAGCCCGTGCGACCATCGCTCGGCCGGCGCCGCGAGTTTCGGCACATCGGCCTGCCGTGGGGCAAGATTCAAAGCTTCCTCGGCAGCGGCCGAGTCAAGTTCGGTTGATTGGGACACGAAAGCCTCGGCGTTTCAGTTCCGGAAGGCGGGACAGCGACCACATGCGACGGCATACGATTCGCTATTGCGGATATTCTTCCACGGATATCTTCTGAGGCAAGACCTCGCTGCGACTCGGAAGCCTTGCGGAATCGGTCGGTTGGGCAGAATCGGCGGCATTCGGCATGACGTGCTACGCCCCCCGCCGCGTAATACTTGCGTAAACAGACGCGTCGCACCGTAGCCCTGGCCTGGACACTCTCGTCTGTTGCTTCTCACATGCGCCGCATTGACGGCCCTTGCCTACGCAAAATCAACCAGCCGATGCGCCTGCTCGCAACCCCGGTTGTGGGTGGCAATTCCCGAAAGCTTTCCGGCGCTGCCGCACTACCTCAGCGCCATCGCACGCAGCCGCAAGGCGTTGCCGACGACCGAGACGCTGCTGAAGCTCATCGCGGCCGCGGCGATCATCGGGTTCAGCAACGCGGCAAGGCCGAACAGGGGCACCAAGACGCCGGCCGCAATGGGAATGCCCAGCGAATTGTAGACCATGGCGAAGAACAGGTTCTCGCGGATGTTGCGCATCACCAGCCGGCTGAGCCGAAACGCCTTGGCAATTCCCCGCAGGTCGCCCTTGACCAGCGTGACGCCAGCGCTCTCGATGGCCACGTCGGTGCCCGTGCCCATCGCGATGCCGACATCGGCCTCGGCTAGCGCCGGCGCGTCGTTGATGCCGTCGCCGGCCATGGCGACGACGTGTCCTTCGGCCCGAAGCGCCTTGACCCGCTCGTGCTTCTGCCGCGGCTTCACGCCGGCCTCGACGTGGTCGAGGTTCAATTGCCGCGCCACCGCCCGGGCCGTCTGCTCGTTGTCGCCGGTGACCATGTAGACGGCCAGGCCCAATTCATGCAGCGTGCGGATCGCCTCGGGCGTGGCCTGCTTGATCGGATCGGCCACTGCCAGCAAGCCCGCCGGCCGGCCGTCGATCGCCACGAACATGACCGTATTGCCGTTTTGTTGCAGTTCCGAGGCCTTCTCGTCCAGCGCGGCTACATGGTCGACATCCTGCGATGCCAAATAGTCGGGCGTGCCGACCAGCACGCGTCGCCCGTCGACCATGCCCGAAACGCCGCCGCCCGTTTCGGACTCGAAGTCGGTGGCCTCCGGCGGCTTCACGTCGCGTTGCTTCGCACCCTCGACGATGGCCGTGGCCAACGGATGTTCGCTGCTCTGCTCGACCGAAGCGGCGGATTTCAGAACGTCTTCCTCGGAGAACGGCTCGTGGGCGACCGCCTCTTGCAGCCGCGGCCGGCCTTCGGTCAGCGTGCCCGTCTTGTCGACGATCACGGTGTCGACCTTCTGCAGGACTTCCAGCACCTCGGCGTTCTTGACCAGCACGCCGTCCTTCGCGCCACGGCCGACGCCGACCATGATCGACATCGGCGTGGCCAGCCCCAGCGCGCAAGGGCAGGCGATAATCAACACGGCCACGGCGTTGACCAATGCGTAGGCCAGTCGCGGCTCCGGGCCGAGGGTGGCCCAGACGATGAACGTCACCACGGCCACCAAGACCACGGCCGGCACGAAATAGGCGGCCACCGCGTCGACCACGCGTTGGATCGGCGCCCGGCTGCGTTGGGCCTGGGCCACCATGTCGACGATCTGCGAGAGGACCGTATCGCCGCCGACCCGATCGGCCCGCATGAGGAACGAGCCGGTCTGGTTGACCGTGCCGCCGATGACCGACTCGCCGACGTTCTTTTCGACCGGCGTCGGCTCGCCGGTGATCATCGATTCGTCGAGCGTGCTGCGTCCTTCGAGCAGCTCGCCGTCGACCGGCACCTTGTCGCCCGGCCGCACGCGGATCGTATCGCCCTGTTGGACCTCTTCCAGCGGCAGTTCGACTTCATCGCCGTCGCGCAGCACTCGGGCGGTGGGCGGTGCCAAGGCGAGCAGTTCGCGGATGGCGCCGGCCGTGCGCCGCCGCGCGCGAAGCTCCAACACCTGACCCAATAGCACGAGCACCGTGATCATCGCGGCCGCCTCGAAATAGACGGCCACCTGCCCGTCGTGTCGGAACGATTCGGGAAAGATCCCGGGAACCAGCACCGCAACGACGCTGTAGAAATAGGCCGCGCCGGTGCCCAGCGCGATCAGCGTGAACATGTTCAGGTTCCAGGTGACGACCGATCGGCACGCGCGCTGGAAGAAGGGCCAGCCCGACCAGAGCACCACGGGCGTGCTCAGCACAAGCTGGAGCCATCGCGACAGGGTAGGCGTCAGCCAGCGGTCGATAGGGATATCCACCATCGGGCCCATCGCCAGGATGACGACCGGCACACCCAGCACCAACCCGATCCAGAAACGGCGCGACATGTTCCGCAGCTCGGGGTCTTCCTCGACCTGCTCGGCCTCGACGTGCTTTGGCTCGAGGTCCATGCCGCATTTGGGGCAGGAGCCCGGCTCGTCCTGCTCGATTTCCGGATGCATCGGGCAGGTATAGACCCGCCGGCGCTGCCGCCGCTGAGATTGCCTCGGCTCCAAGGCCATGCCGCACTTGGGACACTCGCCAGGCTGCTCGCTTTGGACGCCTTCGCACATCGGGCAGACGTAGTCGGTTGGCATGGCAAATCTTTGGGCAAGGCCCCTTTCGTTTTAGGTCGACTGTTTCTCTTCGATCGGCAACTGGTCGATCTTCGCGGCGACAATGAAGTCGTTCTCCGATAGGCCGCCGATCGCGTGCGTCCATAGCTCGATCGTCACGTTGCGGTAGCCTTCGAGATGAACGTCCGGGTGATGGCCTTCTTGCTCGGCCACTTCGGCGACGCGACTGAAGAAGTTGATTGCGGCCATGAAGTCCTTCGCCTGCCAGGTCTTCCGGATGCGCTGGGCGTCCGCGGTCAGTTGCCAGCCGGTCAGGGTTCGCAGTTGCTCCCGGGCCTGTTCCGGCGTGTACTTCTCGACGCCTCCTTCGCAAGGCACGCACTTCTTGGTGGTCAGTTGTTCCACGGTTTGAGGGCTCATCGTATATCGCCTCCTGAGGGATCGGCGGAATTCAAGACACTGAATTGTTGCGGCGCGGCGGGCGAGGTCAAGTCTGCGACGAATTGTCGCGACCGCGGTGTTCAAGAAAGTCTCGCGGCAAACCGTCTCGGGGTGACAATCTGTTGTCACCAGCGCTTGGTAGACTTCACCATCATGAATAACCACGACGGTGAAATCTCCACGCTCGGAATGGTGATCGGCAGTCGGCAGCGACTCTTCCGCGAGGGTCTGGCCGCGATGTTCCGCTCGGCCGGGTTCTTGCACGCGTGGGAAGTCGATACGCCCGAGGTGGTTTGGAGCGTCCAGCAGCGAAATGCCGACATCCTCTTACTCGACATGGAGGCGCGGACCGAGGAGACGCTCGATATGGCCCGGCTGATCGACGGCCAGCGGTCGCATTGCCGCACCTTATTGCTGGACGACCGGGTTCGCCCGGCCCACCTTTGTGCGGCCCTTGGAGTTGCGGCCAAGGGCTACTGGACGAAGGAGGACCCGTTCAGCGAACTCAGCCGGGCTGTTCGTCAGATTGCGGCGGGCCGGCTTTCGTTCTGCCCTGCCGCCCGACACCTGCTGGCCATGACACCGCAAGGACCACGGTTCCGGCCTCGGGAGAACACCCCGGGCACGGCCGCCGGGCTGACGCGCCGCGAACTCGAGGTGCTCGCGCTTTTGAGCGAGGGACTGACGGTCAAGCAATGTGCCGAACGCCTACGATTGGCCGCAAGCACCGTCGACAATCACAAGGTGCGCCTGATGCGCAAGCTCAACGTCCACAAGGTCGTCGACCTCGTTCGGCTTGCCGTCCGCGAAGGGCTGGTCGGGACGTGAGAGTTGAGAGTTGAGTGTTGAGTGTTGAGGGGGTGGCAATTTATTGCCACCTCACGAGTGCTGACCGCTGGTGGCCTAGCTATGGCTCGCCACCAGGTGGGGCATCCAGAGCGCTTTGTCGACCAGCTCGACCAGCACCGAGGGGTCGAACGGCTTGCGGAGATAGTACGTCCCGCCGACGGCGTGGCTGCGACGGATGATGTCGGGAATCTGCGCCCCGGAGAGGAACATCACCGGCACGTCGGCCAGCGCCGGGTTCTCCTTGATTCGCTCGCACATCTCGAGCCCACTGTGGCCGTGGAGATTGATGTCGGAGATGATCAGATCCGGGGGGCTGGTTTCGGCCATGGCCACCGCGGCCTCCGCCGTGGTGCAACAATGGCAGAGGAACCCAACCTCGGAAAGGGCCGTGGCCACCTCTTCCAGGATGGTCGGCTCGTCGTCGACGACGAGGATCTGTGTTTGCTGTTGTCCCGTCGGTTTCATGGAATCCCTGCTGCTGCGAGAGGATGATCGTGCCCTTGGCTTTGCGGTCGCGCCGCTAATACTGGAGTCGGCGGAATACCTACCGCAACTTAACGACCGCTTCGCTGGTTCGCCCAATCCGAATGATCGGCACATCCCGCATACCGATAGCCGACCCCTACTGCTGGACCGACGGCGGACGCTCCGTGACGGTCACCTCGAGGGTCTGCTCCCGACCGTCGCGGATAAGCGTAACGGACACCGCCGCCCCAATTTTGGTACGAGCGACCGCCATGGCGAGTTCGGTCGGATCGGCGACCGGCTCGTCATTCCAGCGAAGGATGACATCGCCCGGCTCGATGCCGGCCTTCGCCGCGGGCGAGTCGGGCAGGACATTGGTCACCAACGCCCCGCGTGGCTCCTCCAGACCGAGCCGCTCGGCCAGTTGCTCGTTCAGCTCCTGCAACAGCACGCCGAGCCAGCCGCGCGCGACGTGGCCGGTGGTCTTCAGCCGCTGGTAGACATCTCGGGCCAGCTTACTGGGAATGGCAAAACTGACGCCCTGATAGCGCGGGCCGACAATGGCGGTGTTGATCCCGACGACCTCGCCGCGGAGGTTCACCAGCGGCCCGCCGCTATTGCCCGGATTAACGGCCGCGTCGGTCTGCAGGAAGTCCTGGTAGCTGAGGTTCTCGACAATGCCGCGGCGGCCCTTCGCGCTGATGATGCCGGCGGTGACCGTCCGCTCCAAGCCAAAGGGATTGCCGACCGCCACGACCGGCGCACCGACTTCCAACGCCTCGCTATCGCCCCAGCGGGCGGCATCGAGGTCGCCGGCGCCGATCTTCAAGACGGCCACGTCGGTCAAGGGGTCGGCGCCGACGATCGACACATCGCGGATGGTCCGCCCGTCGGCCAGCTCGACCACGACTTCGCTTGCCTGGTTGATCACGTGGAAATTGGTGAGGACATAGCCGGCCTCGTCGACAATCACGCCGGAGCCTTCGCCCTTGGCCTGATACAACGGCGTCCGCCCGAACAGGTGCGACAGTTCGTCGGCCCGCCCTCGGACTACCCGCGTCGTCTTCACGCCAACAACCGACGGCTCGATGACGTCGACAACCCGGCTGTAGACGTTGGCGAAGTCGGGCGGCTCGACTAACTCGGCGCGGGCTGCGTCGGCCTCGGCACGCTGCTTTCCGCGGGTAATGTGGTATTGTGTCTGCTCGGCAATGTAGGGCAATAGTAGCACCAGCAGCAAGATGAGCAGGACCCAAATCGCCTTGGACAGCCCGCCTCCCGAGGAAGCAGTCCGCGACGATTCCGATGGTGTGGGCGTGGACATGAGGTCTCTCCGGGAATACGTGGATCAGGACAATCATCACCCGCAATTATAGACGCATGAGTCGAGATTCATACCCGCACCCCCATCCGGGTTAGATTGGCTCGGTCGGCGAAACAGGGTATCCTGAATGCACCATGATCTTCCCGTCGCGAATGAAGTTGAAGAACCTCGCCGCGCTAAGCCGCCGCTTGTCGACGGCGCTGGAGGCCGGTGTCGACCTGCGCAAGGTTTGGGCTGGCGAGGTGCAGCGATCGCGAGGATGGACCGCACGAAGGCATTTCCGCGCGATCGATCAGTGGCTCGGGCAGGGCGGGGGGCTGTCCGAGGCCTTGCAGCAGACCGACGACTACTTCCCGCCGCTGTTTCGCGACCTGGCCGAGGTCGGCGAGAAGACCGGCCATCAGCCCGAGGTCTTTGCCCAGTTGGCCGACCACTACGACCACCAGATCCGGCTCCGCCGCCAGTTCCTCGGCGCGATCACTTGGCCGATGATCCAGCTAACCGCGGCGATTGTGGTCGTCGGGTTTCTTATCTGGATTATGGGAGTGATCGGCGAGATCACCGGTTCGCCGGTCGACCTTTTGGGCTTTGGGCTGATCGGCAATGAAGGGCTGGCGGCCTATGTGGGTTTTCTCGCGATGGTCGCCGGAGGCTTTCTGGTCGTCTTCCAAGGTATCCGTCGCGGGTTGGTTTGGACGCGGCCGATCCAGCGGTTGGTGGTGACGTTGCCCGCCATTGGCCCGCCTTTGCGGACCATGGCTTTGGCCCGACTGGCCTGGACGATGCACCTGACCCTGCACGCCGGCATGGAGCTTCGCAAGGCCTTGCAGGTAAGCCTGCGGAGCACGCAGAACGCCCGATACACGGGCCAGAGCCGCCGCATCGACGAAGAAATCGCGATGGGCAATTCCATCTACGAGACATTTGCCGCGACCGGCGTCTTTCCCGACGACTTCCTCGACGTGCTCGCGGTCGGCGAGCAGAGCGGCCGATTGTCCGAGTCGCTGGCCATCCTCGCGTCGCAATACCGCGACCGCGCTCAGGCCGCGTTGGCCACGCTGACGACCATTGCCGGGTTCCTCGTTTGGGTCGTGGTCGCCGCGATCATCATTTCGCTGATCATCCGGCTGTTCATGTTCTACCTCGGTGCGATCAACGAAGCCATGCAGCCGTTGTGAAGCGCCCTCTGGAGCGCGGCGGCCCGACACCGCTTTCTGTCTTTCTCAAATTCAGTACTTCCAAGTTTGACGGCGAAGAATCCCGCCACGGGAGGGCGGAGCTCGGGCGGAGCCGTGCATTCCAGGGGTTTCAGCGGCTCGGCAGGAGCCTCGCGCTCCCAAACTTGGAACTACTGAAATCGCCAGCTACTGCCGCACATCGGCCGAGGTGAACTGGCTGATGATCGGCACGGGAGCGGGCGGCAGGCCGTCGACGCCCGGATCGAGCCGCAGGTGACGCTGCTCGGTGGCGCCGGGCGACACGCTAGATGGAGTGTCGGCCGATGCCCCGACCTCTTGCCGACGGCGATGTACGGCCTCAAGATACGCCTGCACCTCCGGATTACCCGGCTCGCGCTGTTGCCATTGGGCAAGCACCGCGGCCGCCGGTTCGAATTGATGGCGAGCAAGCAAGGTAACTGTTAGAGGTCGCAAACAGAGCGGGTCGCAACAGCCGCGTTGGTAGGCGCCCAATAGTTCGGGCAAGGCGGCGTCCCATTCCTGCCGGGCTGCGTTGCCCGCGCCTCGGACTGCGTCGAACAACGCCGCCGCGTGCTCCGCCGGAACGGCAAGCCGACCGGCGGCGGCCAAAGCGGCCTCCTCCTCGCCACGCTTGACATACAGCTCGACCAGCCGCCGCAACAGCCGCTGCGAGTCAGGGGTTCGGCGCAGGGCGTCTTCAAGCACCGCCACGGCCTGGTCCTCGCGCTGCTGAAGCTGCAGCGACACGCTGAGGCAATTGGCCGCCATCTCGGCCAGCTCGACCAGGTGCCACGTCTGCATGTCGACCTGCCCGTGGTGCAACGCGGCCTCGAACGATCGTGCGGCCATTTCCGAGCGGTTCTCGGCCTGCACATAGGAACCCATCGCCAAGAGCAGCTGGGCGTCCAGGGGAAATACCCCAAGCGATTCCAGACAGATGGCCAGGCGTCGCTTGTTCGGCACCGAGCCGTCTTCGAGCGTGCTTAGCAGGCCATAATAGGCTTCCCGCATTTCGAGCGAGCCGTGCGGGGCCTGCCCGACCGCCGCTCGGAATGCCTGCTCGGCTTCGTCACGCTGGCTGAGGTCGCCATGGGCCTCGCCGCAAACGAGCAACGCCCGGGTGGAAAGCGGCCCGCCGGCATCTTTTGCCTCCAAAGCGACGAGTTCGAGATTGCGTCGTGCGACGGCTTGCTTTCTGGCCGGATCGTTTCGCCGCGGATGACACAGCAGCCGCCCCGGCGCGACGTCGACGGCAATCCCGGCCGATTCGATCGCCGGCAGGAGCGTCTCGCGAACTCGCCCCGTGAAGCGCAACTCAGGCCGGTTCGGCATCAGTCGCAGTTGGGCTACCTGCTCGGCCGAACCTCCGCCGACCGCCGGCGGCACTTGAACCAGCAGGTAATAGGCCCGTTGGGCATCGGACTGCTGATCGATGAAATGACGAAGTTGCTCAGCCGAAGCCGCTTCGAGCTGTTCGCCCGCGTCCAACCAGAGTACCCAATCGCCGTAGACGAAATCGAGGCACTGGTTCCGTGCGGCCGAAAAGTCCTTTTTCCAACTCGTCGTGATGACGGCCGCACCGAGCCGGCGAGCCAACTCGGGCGTTTCGTCGGTCGACCCGGTGTCGAGCACGACGATCTCGTCGGCGATCGAGCGGAGGCTTTCGATCGAGGCAGCCAGTACGTTTGCCTCGTTGCGGCCGATCATGGCCACCGACAGACGGGGGCGTCGCGTGGGCGTGGAAGGCGTATTCATCGGTTCTCTCAGAAGATTTCTTGGAGCCGTTCGGCTAGGGAGATGGCGGCGCCGTCGCCGGTTAGCGGCGGGTTGGTCTTCACATACGCCTGCCACTGGGACACGTCGTTGTCGAATCGCTTGCCGGTGAGCTGCCTGAGCGAGGCGACCGCGCGGTGCTGCATCGCCGGGTCGCTATCCTCCAATGCCCGACCCAAGGCCGCCAACGCTTGGGGATCGGGGATCGAGCCCAACGCGTTGGCCGCCGCAAGCCGAACGTCGACATTGGCGTCTTCGACCAACACACGGCCCAACAGGCTCGCGGCTTGCGCCGTTGCACGCTTCCCCCAGGATCGACAGGCGGCGATTCGCACGTCGGCATCCGGGTCGGCGATAGCGCTGGCCAACACCGCGTCGGCCTGCGTGCCCGGCAGTTCGCCCAGCGTGCGGACGATCTCCGCTCGAACCATGGGATCCTCCTCTTGGGGGATCGTTTGGGCGATTTGCGAGGCCAACTGCTCACGATGCGCGGAGCTGAGCCCCGAAGCGTCTTTCGCCATCTTGCGCAGCCACGCCATTTGTTCAGCCGGCGATGCGGCAGCGGTGTAGCTGTCAGGCACTGGGGTCGACGCCAGGGGCCAACGGAGTTGCCACCCCAGGTCGGCGCACCCGGCCAGGCCGTGCGTCAACACAAAGAGAATCACCCCGCGGAACCATGGGCTATGGTATTGGAACATCAGCGCCATCGGGCTAGGGGAAAAATTCGGCGGAATCGGCCACCCGCGCCGTGAGGCGGGACTATAGCAGGCATGCCGGTGCGTGCCAAGACGAGTCGGGAAGTTCGGAGCCGGGGGGTGCCGTATCGCACTAGATTCTTGGCGGGGATGTGCTATAATGGTTTTCATAATAATCCTCTAGGCGTTTGCCATTGGATGACTTCCAGGTACCAATGGCTTTCTGAGAACGCAGCGCGCGTCTATCGCATCTGGTCCTGGGTCCTTCCCAAGGGACCTCTATGACTTTCCGAGAAATCGGGCTTTCCGATGATATCCTTCGTGCCGTGGATGCCGAAGGCTACACCCACCCCACCCCGATCCAATCCAAAGCCATCCCCCACCTGCTCAGCGGTCGCGACCTGCTGGGTTGCGCGCAGACAGGCACGGGAAAGACGGCGGCGTTCGCGTTGCCGATCCTGCATCGTCTGGCCCAGGCCGGCCGGCCGCCGCGAGGCCGGGCTCGACGAATTCGCGCGTTGGTCGTGACCCCGACCCGCGAACTGGCAGCCCAGATCGGTGAGAGCTTTCGCGTCTACGGACGCCATGCCGGTTTGAGGCATACGGTCGTCTTCGGCGGTGTGAGCCAGCAACCGCAGGTCCGTGCGCTCGGGCAGGGGGTCGATATTCTGGTCGCAACGCCCGGGCGGCTCCTCGACCTGATCAACCAGGGTTACATCGACCTGGGTGCGATCGAGACCTTCGTGCTGGATGAAGCGGACCGGATGCTGGACATGGGCTTCTTGCCGGATGTGCGGCGGCTCATCGCACGTCTGCCCTCGCAACGGCAGACCGTGCTCTTCTCCGCCACGATGCCCCAGGTGATCGAGGGGCTGGCCAACGCGATTCTCCAGAAGCCGGCCCGAGTTCGGATTACCCCGGTTCGGGCAACCACGGAGCTGATCGAGCAGTCGGTGGTCTTCGTGCCGAAACAACAGAAGACGCAGCTACTGACGCGTTTCCTGGCTGGGCGTTCGATTAGCCGGGCCCTGGTGTTCACCCGTACAAAGCGTGGGGCCGACCGCGTCGCGCGGCAGTTGAACCAATCGGGGATTCAGGCGGGTGTGTTGCACGGCGCCAAGAGCCAGTCGTCGCGGCAGCGGACGCTGGAGCAGTTCAAGTCGAACCGCACACACGTCCTCGTGGCCACCGACTTGGCAGCGCGAGGAATCGACGTCGAAGGGATTTCCCATGTGCTGAACTACGATCTGCCGTTCGAGCCGGAGACCTACGTCCACCGAATCGGCCGGACGGGTCGCGCGGGCGCGACGGGGATCGCCATTTCGTTTTGCGACCACGATGAACGGAAGCACCTGGCTGCCATCGAGCAGTTGCTGCGCAAGAAGCTCGGCGTGGCGAAGGCACTCGCCCGGGCCGTCCTTGCCGAGCCTGGCCAGCCGCAGTGTCGAACGGTGCCGTCGGAGGATGGCGAGGGTGTCGAGCCGAAGCGACGCGTCCGAAACAAGAACCAGCGAGCCGCGAAAGCTGGCAAGAAGGCCAAGCCAGCCCAGGCTCCGGCCGTCGGCAGACGCGCGCAGAAGAAGCGGCTCGGCGTTTCCCTGGGGTTGTAGAGGCTGGCGGGCGAGCTGTGGCTGTGCCACACGCCGCGATGGCGGAATCCTGAAGAAACCGGGCTGAGCGAGGGGTGTCTCGAACGCCGGACTGCCATGGACTACTTCGACGAAGACGTGTGCGTCGGGCCCTCGGCCTGCGGTCTGGGCGTCTTCTCGCTGCGTACGTTCCGCAGCCTGGACATGGTCGGGCAGATCGACGGCGTGATCATCAAGGATTTGGCGTACGAATCCAATTACTGCATGGAAATTGGCAACGACTGGGCCCTGGAACCCGATCCGCCGTTCCGCTTCGTCAACCACAGTTGCCACCCGAACTGCACGCTCGTCGAGATCGAGGCAGCCGCAAAGGGGGGCGTGGTGGAACTCTGGCTGCAAGCCGTGTCGGAGATCGGCCCGGACGAAGAGCTGACCATCGACTATGGATGGCCGGCGCGGGTGGCGGTCCGCTGTCTTTGCGGTTGCGCCGATTGCCGCGGCTGGATCGTCGCCTCCGACGAGTTGGGCGACGTGGAACCGGCGTAGTTGGACCGGGCCTGGGGCAAGCAACGACCTTGCTCCCACCCCGACCCGAGGGTCGGAAGTGGGAGCAAGAAGTCCCTGTGGTCCGGCCGCCTTGGGCAACCGGACGCTATCTTGTCATGCGGCTTGTACTACCAACGGCGTCCACCGCCGCCGCCATATCCGCCACCACCGCCGCGGCGAGGCCCACGACCGCCGCCACCGCCGCCCTCCTTCTTCGGCCGGGCTTCGTTGACGGTGATCGATCGGCCGCCGATCTCGGTCAGATTCAACTGCTCGATGGCCGTGGCGGCCTCGGCGCCGTCGGGCATCTCGACGAAGGCGAACCCGCGCGACTTGCCGGTCTCCCGATCCTTGATGATGTTCACCGAGGCAACGGTTCCGTGCTGGCTGAAGGCCGCTTCAATCTCCTGCTCGGTGGACGCGTGAGGCAGGTTGCCCACGTAAATACTGGTCATCGGATCATCCTCGCTGGTTGATTGGATCACGCGGGGCGTACGTTCTCGGCGCGAGGACCCTTGGGGCCGCGGCCTTCTTCGAACGTCACCGCCTGACCGATCGTCAGCGCCTCGATGGTCGTTCCTTCCACGGCGCTATGGTGGAAGAACAGATCGCTTCCGCCTGCCTCGATAAAGCCAAAACCCTTGTCAGCGATCACTTTCTTGATCGTCCCTTGCGGCATGGTGCCACTCCTTCCAAAAACGGTTGCAAAAAGCTGGGCCGGGATTCTTCGCTTTGAGCCCCTTCTCGTCAAGCAAGAGCACGGCCAAAAAAGTAGAGGGGAGAACATCAACCGCAACTGGAAATCGGCCTCGCAGGGCCGTCGCACAGATCGCCGGATGAAAGGAACGAGCAAACGCCAAGGGCTGGGGGCTCCCATCGTTTCTCACCACTAACC
>Ga0180434_10006509_pt1 | contig 13421 bp, 11 predicted proteins | sample SS_ome_7_FD_132453 | JGI IMG/M metagenome (GOLD analysis project Ga0180434, IMG submission 132453) | Hypersaline lake sediment archaeal communities from the Salton Sea, California, USA - SS_1_D_2 metaG | ecosystem: Environmental > Aquatic > Non-marine Saline and Alkaline > Hypersaline >... | reverse complement strand
GTGGGCCGTGATTTGGGCCTCGAGCGCGGCCGGGATCAGGATGTCCACGTCAAGAGACAGGAGGTCCTCGTTGGTGATCGGCTCGACGCCTCCGGCGTCATAGCCGGCGAGCAAGCGGCCGGGGGAGTGCGCGACGTGCCGCAACACGGCATCGAGATCGAAACCGGTCGGGCAGTGATAGGCCCCCGAAATGTCGCTGATGCCGACGATCGTTGCGCCCTGCTCCGCGAGGAGCCGCGCTGCGACCGAGCCGACGTTGCCGAACCCCTGCACCGCGATTCGCGCGCCTTCGATCTCCATCCCGAGCCGCTCAAGGACACCCAGCGTCACGAACATGACGCCTCGACCGGTGGCCTCCCCGCGACCCGGCGCTCCTCCCATCTCGATCGCCTTTCCGGTGACGATTCCGGGAGTCGGCTCTCCGCTCAGGACGCCGGCGGTGTCAACGATCCAGTTCATCACCTCGGCGTTGGTGTTGACGTCGGGGGCCGGGATGTCCTTACGCGTCCCGATGAACGGATAGATCATCGCGGTGTAGCGGCGGGTCAACCGTTCCAGTTCGTTTCGCGTCAGGCGGGACGGATCGACGGAAACCCCCCCTTTGCCGCCGCCGTAGGGGATGTTGACCACGGCGCACTTCCACGTCATCCAGCCGGCAAGCGCCTTCACTTCGTCGAACGTGACCCCGGGGTGGAATCGAATCCCCCCCTTGCAGGGGCCGCGGGCGCTGCTGTATTGAACCCGGAATCCGGTGAAAACCTCGATTTCGCCGTCGTCGCGAACGATCGGTACACTCACTTCCAGGGCCCGCTCCGGTTGTCGGAGGATCTTCCAATGTCCGTCAGGGATGTCCGTGTATTCCCGAACCATATCGAGCTGTTGCAGCATCATCTCGAACGGGTTGACCTGGATGTCCGCCATCGGGTTCGGGGTTTCTCGGGTCATATCTCGAAGGGTCATGAGACATTCACCTCCGACCTGAAGGCTATCCGAGTTGCGGAGGCTGTAATAGGACGCTCGACAGTGCCGGCCCTTCTTTCTTGCAGGTTGGGGAGGGTCGGATTGCAGGCGTATCCTGTTCGAGAAGAGCGATTTCAACCCGCAGGTGACATCCGCTGGGTCCGGCCGGCCTGTCTAGCGTCTCACCGATCAACCCTTTTGCAGGTGTCATTTGGCAGCGGAACCGCCGCCGTCCGACGGACGGCGTGTCGCGAACAGGCAGGCTTCTCTGGGTCAATCAACATTGGACACGGCCCGGCAACCCGGTACGGTCGGATCGGAGGGATGGCCGATGAACATCTTGACCCAGCCGACCGCCGCGGTGCTCCGCGATCTTGAGGAAGTGTTCGCTCGGTATGAGCCGCTCCAGGTTCGCTACGAGCCTGATGAGTTGATCTGTCAGGTCGGCAGCTACGCTGCCGGCGTCTATTTGGTGACGTCGGGAATTGTCCAGGAATCGTATGCGGATCCCGGGACCCGAGGAAACAGGGTGTCGATGGGCCTTCTCGGCCCGGGAGAGTTGATCGGGATCGAGCTTCAACTGCCGGACAACGAGCGACTCCATCGTACGACGTGCCGCGCAGTCACCCGCGTTTCGCTCTCGTTCCTCGAGCGGACCGCTTTTGCCGCCGCGGTGGAACAGCATGAACTGTTGCGCCGGTTCCTGGCAACGCATCTTGCCGAACGCTGCTTCGGCCTGGCTCATGCCTTATGGAGATCACAGCTTGAGGCGTCGATGCGCTTGTCTACCTTGTTGTTCGATTTGATCCGGTTCGGTGAGCCCGCGAGTCCCGGTCACATCGCTCTACCGCCGCAGGTCGATCTTCGCTTGCTCGCCGGACTGTCGCACCTGTCCCACCGACAGGTCAAGCGAGTGTGCGCCTCGCTTCCTGGAGTGAGTTGGAACGACGAGGAGCAACTGGTGTTCTCCCCCGACGAGTTCAGCTGCTGGAGCTCTCAGGAGACGGTCGGTTAGAGCGTCTCCTCCATGATCGAGAGGTAGAACTCGTTGACCCTCGCCCGCGTGGCAAGGCTGGCGGAGTCCTTGATCCAAATGCGGCTTTGTTCGGTGGAGATCAGGCCCAGTTCGCGGAATCGCTTCAGGCCGCGCATCAACGTCTCCACCGACACGCCGAGCATCTCAGCCAGCGTTTGGCGCGATACCGGGAGGTCGAGCTCCATGGCCGATTCGTCCTGCTGCTTCTCGCCGTACTTGTTGGCGAGCGCGATCAGCAAAAGCGCCAGGTTCCGATCCATCGACTCGACCGCCTGACGGGTCAATTTGAACTCGAGCATGATCACTTCGCGGGCGAGCCAGCGGCACAGATCGGCGAACAGGCGTGGATGATCTTTGCTGAAGGCGAGGATGTTGGAGCGTTCAAAGAAGACGAGATTCGACTCGACCAGGGCCTTGGCGTATTGAACGTTGATCGGCTCGCGCTCGAGGAAGACCGCCTCCAGACCGAACATCTCGCCGATCGCGAGGAATCTAAGACACCGCTTTTCCCGTCCCTGGCTGGCGTACTTGCCGATGCTCACGAGGCCGGATCGAACGATGTAGATCCCGGAGGCGTAAGAACCCTCCTGGGCGATGAGCTCACCCTCGTCAAACCGGACTGGGAGCGAGATCCGCCCAAGCTCCTCGATCTCCTGGGCGACGAGGGACGGGAATACCTGTCCGAGGAACGCGTTCTTCGTAATCGCATCCGATCCCTTCCCACCCATCTTGGTCACCATGAGGTTCCTCCATCTCGTACTGTGGTACAAGCTTAGAAAAAACGGGAACCCCCTTCAGAGTTCCCGTCCTTGGAATCCATCTTGTTCGGAAGAACCGAGCCTGGCTTACACCCAGCCGCGCAGTCGCATCGCTTCAGCGACCCGCTGCACGGAGACCAGGTACGCGCCGGTTCGGTTATCGACCTTCTTCTTGTTGGCCATGTCGTGAACCGCGTGGAACGCCTCCACCATCTTCGCCTTGAGGCGCTCGTGAACCTCTTCGAGGGTCCAGTAGAAACCGCCAATATTCTGGACCCACTCGAAGTACGAGACCGTGACACCGCCTGCGTTGCACAGGAAGTCGGGGATGACGTAGTTGCCGGTTTTGGACAGGATTTCATCCGCTTCGGGCGTCGTCGGGCCGTTCGCTGCCTCGGCGATGATCTTCGCATTGACATTGGCCGCATTCTTGTCGGTGATCACGTTCTCGATCGCCGCCGGGATCAGGACGTCGACGTCCAGCTCCAGCAGATCCTCGTTGGTGATCGCCTTGAGGCCGTTGAATCCGCTGACCGAGCCGCTACTCTGCTTGTGCTGGTACGCCGCTTCGGGATCGATCCCCTTCTCGGTGTACACACCGCCGCGGGAGTCGGTGACCGCCACGATCTTGCTCCCGGCCAGTTCCTGCATCAATGTTCCACAGTAGTAACCGGCGTTTCCGTAGCCTTGGATCGCGACCGTGGCGCCTTTCAGATCGAGGTCGAGCACCTTCGCGGCCTCGATGACGCAGTAGACCGTGCCGCGGGCGGTGGCGTCACCTCGGCCGAGCGACCCGCCGAGCGGGATTGGCTTTCCGGTGATCACGCCCGGCGCGTTGTGGCCGACGATCGTTGCGTATTCATCCATCATCCAGCCCATGATCTGTGGCGTCGTGTAGACGTCGGGGGCAGGGATGTCCTTGTCGGGGCCAATGAACCACCCGATGGCGCGAATGAACCCACGGGCGACCCGCTCGGTCTCGCCGATCGAGAGTTCCTTCGGGTTGCATACGACCCCGCCCTTGCCGCCGCCGTACGGGATGTCGACCACGGCGCACTTCCACGTCATCCACGCTGCCAGCGCTTTGACGGTATCGATGGTCTCATCGGGGTGGAACCGCAGTCCTCCCTTGGTCGGTCCGCGAGCATCGTTGTACTGAACTCGGAATCCGGTGAACGTTTTCACCGCGCCGTCGTCCATACGGACCGGAAAGTGAACTTCGAGTGTCCGCATCGGTTCGCGCAGAAGTGCGTGCACCTGCGGGTCGAGTTTGAGCGTCGCTGCTGCTTTGTCCAGCTGCCGTTGAGAGATCTCGAACGGGTTCAGCGTCGGGCCACTTGGCATGTCTAAAACCTCCTGGACTCGGTGCGATCCGCCGCGGAAAGAAGAAGTACCCCTCCCCCGCGGCGGCGAGATTATAACGGGTCATTTGGCAGTCGCAATGCGGGAAGGAAGGCATAAACTGCCGCCTCAGAGCCGTGCGAGGACCGCGAGAAGCAGGCGACGCGTCTCGGCTCCTTTGACCCGCGTCATTTCGATCACTTCGTCGTGCGTCAGCGCCGCGTCAGGAACGACACCCGCCGCCAGGTTGGTGGCGATCGAGAGCCCGAGGACGCTCATCCCCGCGTGGGCGGCCACGATCACCTCGGGGACGGTCGACATCCCGACCACATCGGCTCCCAACACGCGGAGCGCACGGATCTCGGCCGGTGTTTCGTAGGAGGGGCCAAGGGTGGCGACATACACGCCTTCTTTCAATTCGATCCCTTCGTCGTGCGCCGTCTCTTTTGCCAACGCGCGCAGGCGCGGTGTGTACGCAGTCGACATATCCGGAAACCGCGGTCCGAGCTTGTCCAAGTTGGGTCCGTGCAACGGATTGGCACCGAGCATGTTGATGTGGTCCGTGAGTAACACGAGATCGCCAGCGCGGAGTTCGGGATGGATCGCCCCGGCGGCGTTCGTCACGATCAACGTCTCGACGCCCAACAGGGCGAACACTCGGGTAGCGAACGTCACTTCATCGAGGGAATGCCCCTCATAGAAGTGGATCCTGCCGCGCTGAATCAGTACGGATTTTCCTCCCAAGCGCCCGGCCCAGAAGTCACCCACGTGGCCGGCTACGGTGGGAACCGGAAAGTGGGGGATCTCGCTGCAGGGAATGATCGTGCCTCCCTCCGGAACACCGAACGCGTCCGACAGCCCCGAACCGAGCGTTATCACCACAGAGGGGGGCTCTGCCAACCGTTCCTCCAACGAAGCCATCGCCGCGTTCAGTCTCTCCCATCGTTCACCATTCATCGCTCCCTCCTAGGTGAAGGCCAACTCCTCGACCGCGCGTCCAATCCTGTCGACCGCGACGATTTCGATCTTCCCATCGGGAGCGGAGCTGGACGCCGGGACGAGAATCCGTTCGATCCCCATCTTCTCCGCTTCGCTGATCCGCTCTTTCAGTCGGCGGACCGCGCGTACCTCACCCGACAGGCCGAGCTCTCCGACCACCGCCGTTCGCGGGGGGAGGGGGCGATTTCGCAGGCTGGACACGATCGAGACGGCGACGGCCAGGTCGGTCCCGCGCTCCCTTGTCTCCAGCCCCCCGGCGAGGCTCAAGTAGACGTCGGCCCCGCCAACGTGGATCTCGAGATGCTTCTCGATCACCGCGAGGAGAAGCAAAACGCGATTCACATCGAGTCCGGTACACCGCCGCTGTGGCACCCCGTACCCGCCGGTCGGTGAGACGAGGGCCTGCAGTTCGACGAGGATCGGTCGGGAGCCTTCCAACACGGGAACGATGACCGTCCCCGGTCGCGGTTCTTTGGCCACGTCGTCGAGGAAGAAACGGGACGGGTCCGTGATCTCCTTGAGCCCCTCGGACGTCATCCGGAAGACAGCCACTTCGTTTGTCGCCCCATAGCGGTTTTTCACCGAGCGGAGAACGCGCACGTCTTCCCCCCGGATTCCCTCCAGATAGAGGGCGACGTCGACGAGATGCTCGACGGTCTTCGGTCCCGCGAACGCCCCTTCCTTGGTGATGTGCCCGACAAGGAACACCGCCATGCGACGCGACTTCGTCAGTCGGATGAGCTGACTGCTCACTTCTCGCAACTGGCGTAGGCTTCCTGCCTCCCCGGCCGCCTGTTCATCGATCGTCGTCTGGACTGAATCGACGATCAGCGCGATCGGCTGAATCCGTTCCACCGCCGCGACGATCCGGCCCATCGCTTGTTCCGATAGGACGAACAAGCGTTCGTGGTTGACGCCGATCCGGCTCGCGCGAAGCTTGACCTGGCCTTCCGATTCCTCCCCCGAGACGTAAAGGACGTTTCCGTGCCCCTTGGCGAGCTGTTGGGCGATCTGGAGGAGGAGGGTCGATTTCCCGATCCCCGGCTCCCCGCCGAACAGGATCACCCCTCCAGGAAGGAGGCCGCCGCCGAGCAGGCGGTCAACCTCGTCGATTCCGCATCGAAGGCGATCGGCTTCGGTGAGGTCGATTTGATCGATCGAACGGAGTTCCTCCCCGAGCCAGGAGGACGTTTCGGCCTTGGGAGTCGAATCGGAGGCCTCGGTGAACGAATCCCACTCCCCGCAGCTCGGGCACCGTCCGAGCCACTTCACTGAACGATGCCCGCATCGGGAGCAGACGAAAGGCATCGTCAATTGCTTTCGTCGAACCGAAGTTCCTCTTCGGCGGACGAAGCAACGATGGTGGCCCCCGCGGCAAAACGGCCGAGCAGGATCTCCTCGGAAATCGGATTCGCGATCAGTCGTTCGATCGTTCGCCGCATCGGGCGTGCTCCGTATTTCGGATCGTACCCTTGTTTGATCAGCAGCTCCCACGCGGTGTCGTCGAGGGAGAGATCGATCTCGCGTTCCTCCCGTAGGCGTTTCCGCAGCTCGTCGATCATCAGATCGGCGATCTCGCGCACCTGCTCGCGATCGAGCTGGTGGAAGACGATGATGTCGTCGAGCCGGTTGAGGAACTCCGGCCGGAAGACCTTTCTCGCCTCGCCGATGACACGGGACTTCATCTCCTGGTACGATTCCTCCGATGTCTCGTCCTGATCGCTGAACCCCAGGGTGCCGCGGTCGGTGATCAGCTCGCTTCCCACGTTCGACGTCATGATGAGGACGGTGTTGCGGAAGTCGACCCGCCGTCCCTGGGAATCGGTGAGGATTCCGTCCTCCATGACCTGAAGGAGGATGTTGAACACGTCCCGGTGTGCTTTCTCGATCTCGTCGAACAGGACGACGGAATACGGGCGGTGGCGGACTTTCTCCGTCAGTTCCCCCGCTTCGTCATACCCCACGTAGCCCGGGGGGGCACCGGTCAACCGGGAGACGGAAAACCGCTCCATGTATTCGGACATATCAACGCGAATGAGGGCGTCCTCGTCGCCGAACAGGAACTCGGCCAGCGTCTTGGAGAGCTCGGTCTTCCCCACTCCGGTCGGGCCGAGGAACATGAACACACCGACCGGACGTTTGGGGTTCTTTACCCCGGCGTAGGCGCGGCGGATCGAGCGGGAGACGGCGCGGACGGCTTCGTCCTGCGCGATCAAACGTTCGTGGATCTTTTCCTCCATGTTGACCATGCGGACGGTCTCTTCTTCCTGGACGTGTCCGATCGGGACGCCGGTCCACATCGAGACCATCTGTGCGATGTCCCGTCCGGTGGCCTGCAGTTCATCGCCCGCATACCTGGTCTCACTCAGCGCCTCGATTTTGGTGGCCAATTCCGTCTTCCGGTCGCGCAGACGGGCGGCGGTTTCGTAGTCCTGGGCACCGACCGCCCCGTATTCCTTCTCGTCGAGATCGTTGATCTCCTCGATCAGCTCCCGAACTCCCTCGGGGACGCGCGCGCTCTGTAGCTTGATCCGCGCTGCGCTCTCGTCGACGAGATCGATCGCCTTGTCGGGAAGGAATTGGTCGGTCACGTACCGATCCGAAAGCCGGGCCGCCTGGTAGAGAGCGTCGTCGGTGATCTTCACACCGTGATGTTTCTCGTATCGCGGTCGGAGCGCGCGGAGGATCTTCACCGTCTCATCGACCGTCGGCTCTTCGACGTAGATCGTCTTGAACCGCCGTTTCAATGCCGGATCCTTCTCCACCGATTTTCGGTACTCATCCGGGGTCGCTGTCCCGATACATTGAATCGCCCCGGAGGCGAGCGGCGGTTTGAGGATCGAGGAGGCGTCGATCGCGCCCTCGGCCCCGCCCGCTCCGACAACGGTCTGCAGCTCATCGATGAACAGGATGATGTTGTCCGATTCGGCGACCTTGTCGAGGAGGACCTTGAGTCGCTGTTCGAATTCACCGCGGTACTTGGTCCCGGCGACGACCGATGCCATGTCGAGCTCGAGAATCTCCTTGGAACGGAGGATCGTCGGGACGTCGCCGGTCGCGATCTTCTGTGCCAGCCCCTCGACGATCGCCGTTTTCCCGACCCCCGATTCCCCGATCAGGGCGGGGTTGTTCTTCTTCCGCCGGGTGAGGGTCTGGATGATCCGCTCCATCTCCTCTTCGCGCCCGATCACCGGATCGAGGTTCCCGGCGATCGCCTCCTCCACCAGATTGCGGCCGAATTCCGTCAGATCTCCCTTGCGTTGCTGCGGTCCACGTCGGGCCGTGCGCACCGCCATGCCGATCCCGCCGGGTGGAAGGAAATAGGCCCTCGCCTTGTTTAGATCGAGACCGAAATGATGCAGGATCGCCGCCCCCGTTCCCTCTCCTTCACGCAGCATTCCCATCAGAAGGTGCTCCGGGCGAATCGTATTGAGCCCGGCACGTCGTGCCTCTTCGAAGCTGATCTTCATGACGCGCTTCAGACGGGGGGTCGGCTCCAAATCGTCGGCCGAGAGGCGGACCTCACCGCGCCCCTTCTCTTCCTCTAACAGCACGGCGACCTTCTCATACGTGACGTCGTTCGAAGAAAGGAACCGGAAGATGTCGCTGTCGTTAATCTTGAGAAAGGCGAGGAGGAGATGCTCCGTTCCGACGTAGCTGTGTCTCCACTCCTCGGCCTCTTCCTGCGAGACCGCAATGATCTCCATCGATTCTCGCGAGAACCGATCGTACATCGTGTCCTCCTGAAATGTGCTTCCTCAGTAAAGTATACGTCTCGTTGTCTCGTCGACAACCGCGTTGCCGCGTCGGTTGAACTGCGTCATCACCGCTCCGATGTCGGTACAACGGAAGAGGGAGATCGCGTCCACCGCGCGTTTCATCGCGGGAACGAGCGTCTCCCACTCACGCGGTGTGAACCGATCGAGGACGAAATCATGTCCCGACTGCGATCGTTCCGCGACGTCGATCCCGACCCGAAGCCGCGGGATCTCTTCCGTATCCAGTGCGTCCAGGATGGAACGCATTCCCTTGTGGGTACCGGCCCCTCCTCTCGCAAGGATCCTGATCCGTCCCAACGGGAGGTCGAGATCGTCATAGACGATGAGGGCGTCCGAGGGACCGACGGAATGCTGAGAAAGGACCGCGCGGACCGCACGACCGCTCTCATTCATGAACGCCATTGGCTTGACCAGAAATAAATTCTTGTGTTGATAGACGAGGGCAGATCCTTCGATTCTCCCCTTCTTTCGAAGGTGATGGACCTTGCGATAGAGGTCGATGACTTCGAAGCCAACGTTGTGTCGGGTCAGTGCATAGATGAGGCCCGGATTCCCGAGCCCGAAGACGGCCTTCAAACTAATCCCCTTCGGTCTCGGCCTCCTCTTCACCCCCCACTGGCGCCTCTCCGCCGAGTTCCGCAGCTTCCTCTCCCTCTGCGATCCCCTCTTCGGTTTCTTCGATGCTCAACCCACGAGGAGCGATGACGGTAACGAGTGTCCGCTCGGGGGGCAACAACGGCTCGACCCCCCCGAAATCAATGTCCCTGACATGGATCGATTCGCCCATGATGAGGTCACTGACGTCGATGGTGATCAAGTGCGGGATGTCCTGGGGGAGTCCGTGGACAGGGATCGTGTTGAACAGGACGTTTAGGATCCCGCCTGCTTTCACGCCCTTGCATTCCCCGACAATTCTCATGGGAACCTGTAGCTTGAGTGGATGGCCCGCGTCGGGATGGTAGAAATCGACGTGCAGGGGTTCATCGGAGATCGGATCGCGATCGACGTCCTTGACGAACACGTCCACCTCCCGAGTTCCACCGTCGCCGGAGATCGACAGGTTGATCCTCGAACTCCGCGTGATCTCGGAGAAGAGGATGTGGAGGGCCTTTTGTTCAATCGTAACCGGGGTAGACTCGATCGACGGACCGTAAACGACGGCGGGGACATATCCCCCCCGTCGTACGGCGTTCGCCTTTCCCGACGTCCTGATCTTCACTTGTAGCGTATGCATCCTCATTCACCCGATCATCTTTCCGTCTTCTAGTAGTGTGGGAAGAGATGACTCACCGACTTGTACTCGAAAATCCGGTGGATCGTCTTCGCGAGGTGTTCGCCGACGTGAATGTACTCGACGATGTCGCTCTTCTCCGCAGCTTCACGGAAGATGGTATTGGTGACGACGATCCGTTTCAAGGGCGATTGCCGTAGGATCTCCAACGCATCCCCGGAGAAGACGCCATGCGTACAGTACGCGGTGATCTCGGTGGCGTCGTGCTCGAGGAGTCTGTGCGCGGCCTCGACGAGCGTCCCGCCGGAAGAGAGGATGTCGTCCACCAGGATCACCCGCTTCCCTCCCACGTCCCCGATGACGTTCATCACTCGGACCTCGGATCCATCGTGCGACCGCCGCTTCTCCAGGACCGCCAGGGGGAGGTCGAGCCGCTCGGCGACCATCCGCGCACGGACTGTCCCCCCCGCGTCCGGAGAGACAATGACCGTGTCGGAAAGGTCGTCGTAGGTCGATCTGGCGTGATCGGCGAAGACCCAGTCGGTTCGAAGATTGTCGACCGGGATGTTGAAGAATCCTTGGATTTGACCGGCGTGAAGATCCATGGTAAGGACGCGATCCGCTCCCGCGGTCTCGATCAGGTTCGCCACCAGCCGTGCGGTAATCGGAACTCGACCGGTGTGTTTTCGATCTTGACGCGCGTAGCCGTAGTATGGGACGACGGCGATCACCTTTCTCGCCGAGGCTCGGCGTAGCGCGTCGATCATGATCAGAAGCTCCATCAGATGTTCATTGACCGGTGGGCAGGTGGGTTGGATGACGAAGACATCGGCCCCTCGGACGGTCTCCCGAATCTGCACTTGAATCTCCCCATCGCTGAACCGCCCGACCGCGGCGTCGCACAACTCCATCCCCAGCGCCTGGGCAATCTCCGTTGCAAGCTGCAGGTTGGCGGTCCCGCAGAGCAGCTTCAGTTTTCTACCGATCATGCCGCTGGACCTCCTCTTCGCGATCCGCCGTGCGCGGTTTGTTCACTTGGCGTGCGCGGCCGAACGCGATCGTGCGTGGCGGCACGTCATCTGTGATTGTCGAACCCGCTGCTACGAAGGCCTCCTCACCGATCTTGACCGGAGCGACCAACGACGCGTTGCTCCCGATGAAGGCCCCCGGCTCGATGATGGTGGGATGTTTGGCCGACCCGTCATAGTTACACGTGATTGCGCCGGCTCCGATGTTCACCCCTTCTCCGAGGTCCGCGTCGCCGATGTAGGCGAGGTGTCCCGCCTTCACCCCACGACCGAGCCGAGCCGCCTTGACCTCGACGAAGTTCCCCACTCGGGCTTCGGGACCGACATCGGCCCCGGGACGGAGATGCGCGTAGGGGCCGATTTGGGAGTTCGCACGAACGCGCGACGATTCGACGACCGAATAGCGAACCGTGCTCCCATCCTCGACGATCGAATCCTCGATCCAACAGTCGGGACCGACCCGGCAGTCCCGCCCGATCCTCGATGCGCCGCGCAGGTGGGTCCCCGGATAGAGGACCGTCCCCGGCGCCACCTCGACCCCCCCGTTGACATACGTCCGGTCCGGATCAGGGATGATCACCCCGCGACGCTGCAGTCCTTCGAGGACCCGTTTGCGCGCGTCCGGCCCGAGTTCGATATCTTCCTTTGCTTTGTTCATCTCGCCCCACCGCGCATGATACGACACGCGAAGAACCCGGATCAAGCCAAAGCGCCCTTGCAGACGGCACCGCACGCTCCTTATACTGTGCGCCGTGCCCGAATCACGGTCAGGATGCCCAACAGGAGATGGTCGACGATGACGCGTAGGGTTTTTTCCGGGATTCAACCGACGGGGACCCTTCACGTGGGGAACTACTTCGGGGCGGTTCGCAATTGGGTCGATATGCAGACCACGTGCGAAAGCATCATCTGCATCGTCGACTACCACGCCATCACGATCGAGATCGATCCGGAAGAGCTTCGGCGTGCCTCGCGGGCAATGGCCCTCGACCTGCTCGCCTGCGGCATCGATCCGGAGCAGACGATTCTGTTTGTCCAGTCTGATGTTCCGGCACACACGGAGCTCGCTTGGATCTTCAGCTGCGTCACCTCCTACGGTGACTTGACGCGAATGACCCAGTTCAAGGACAAGTCCGAGCGGCAGGATTTTGTCTCCGCCGGTCTGTTCGCTTACCCGGTGTTGCAGGCCGCCGATATCCTCATCTATCGAGCGAGCGGCGTCCCGGTTGGAGAGGATCAGGTACAGCATTTGGAGCTGTCCCGGCGGATCGCGCGGCGATTCAACAGCCGTTACGGCGAGACGTTCCCCGAACCGGAACCGATCGTGGGAAAAGGAGCCCGGATCATGTCGCTCTCCGACCCCTCGGTGAAGATGAGCAAGAGCGCAGGGGAACAGCACTATATCGGCGTGATGGAGGACGAAGCCTCGATCCGCAAGAAGGTCCGATCGGCGGTGACGGACACCGGTCTCGAAGTCGGAACTGAGATGTCCCCTGGGGTCGCGAGCCTGTTCGAGATCCTCGGACTCTCGGCGGAGCTGCTGGGCGACACCGCGATCGTGGCCGAACTCCGCGCCGAGTTCGCGGCGGGGGAGCTGATGTATACCCGGCTCAAGGATCATGTGTTCGACCGGCTGATGGACGTGCTGCTGCCAATTCAGCAACGGCGGGCGCGATGGGAGGCCGCGGGAGACGTGATCGACGTGCTCCAGTCTGGAGCGCGCCGTGCCCGCCTCATCGCAGCGGAGACGATGGAAGAAGTCCGTCGCAAGATCGGCCTCGGGACGGGATGATCGGACCTGTTCAAGCCCTCACTCCTCCATCCGGGAAGCGATTTTTGATCTCATTCCACACCTGTCGAATCGCCACCACAGTGAGGGCGTCGCGCGCTTCCCAGCTCGGATCGACGAGGCCTTTCTCCGGCGTCGCGCGGAACGGCTGCAACACGTAGCGTCTCGCCCCGTGTAGCCATTTGGCGATACGGAGAATGTCGCCGCGGGCGAGCGTCGGTGCGACGGTGGTGCGAAATTCATATTCCGGCGCTCGCCGACGGATCCAATCGATCGTCTGTTCGATTGCCGCGAGGTCGCACGGGACGCCGGCCAATCGCGCGTACGCCCCCGGAGGCGCCTTGACATCCATTGCCACGTAGTCGACGAGGCCGTCCCGCAGGAGGCGGGCAAGCACGTCCGGGCGCGAGCCGTTGGTGTCGAGTTTGACCCGAAGGCCGAGCTCCTTCACCTGTTCGGCGAACCGTGGAAGTCCGGGCTGCAGGCTCGGCTCTCCGCCC
>Ga0180434_10006508_pt1 | contig 13421 bp, 12 predicted proteins | sample SS_ome_7_FD_132453 | JGI IMG/M metagenome (GOLD analysis project Ga0180434, IMG submission 132453) | Hypersaline lake sediment archaeal communities from the Salton Sea, California, USA - SS_1_D_2 metaG | ecosystem: Environmental > Aquatic > Non-marine Saline and Alkaline > Hypersaline >... | reverse complement strand
TTCCGTTACGACATAAGTTTCAAAAGCGGTCATGATATTCCCCGTTTAGACAGTTTCTTCGACATTAGTAATTTGTGCAGTACCACTTGCGTTTGTGGATGCAGCAGTAGCATCATTCCAAAAAAGGACGCCAGGATTTGCAGAGGGTATACCGACTGGAGTTATGGTGAATTCATCTGTTGCGTCAGCAGTATCTCCTTGTGGGGCGTGTCTTGTGGCAGCGTTATCCGTAGCAGTGAAGATTCCAGCTTGCAGCTTCGAATAATCTGTGACTGAAACATTGATCGCTGTCGTTTGCAGAAAGGCGGCAAACGTCAAGCTCCGCGCAACAAAGCCGCCAAGCACATATTGGTTGTCTCCGGTGATGGCCGCCGTCGAAAGACCGGCTCCATTGGTTGCGGAAGGATTTGTCCATGTCTTCGTTCCTTTGCTGTCATTATCATGGACTTGCAAGGAACGTGTCCATATTTTGGGGCCGCCCGCCCAAGCGCCGATGAAGGTGCCTCCAGAGGCAGCAGGATCGACGGAAGGAGCAGTATAAAGGTTTTGGTTACTGGTAATGGTGATCGTGTGATTTTGGGCGCTTGTTCCATCATTGCCGCCGCTTCGCAATCTCGTTGCCGCCTCAGTGACGGTAATCTGCGGGGCGACGGCGGCGATTTCGACAACGTCTTGAGCGGTGGTGGTCGCCGCGTTGGCGTTGCGCGTTGCCACACCGCGAAAGTTGTTTGTGCTGTCGTTGTAATCACCGGACCCCGCGATGCGGGTAACCGTCTTGGTGGCCTGATCTAAGGTTGGGCTGGTGATGGTGAGCTGCGAGTTCGGCGAATCGTAGAGAATGCTGTCGAGATTCGCCGTGGTTACGTCGATGGTCGCCGATTCCGTCGCCTTAAGGGCGTATTGAGTCACCGGGTAGTGAATCGTGTCGATGGTCAACGTCGGATGCAGATTGTTGCAGTTGACGACGTTGGTGCCGTCGACAGAGGCTCCACTGGCGTTGGTGGAGAGGATGGCACCATAAGCACCTGCTGCGTTTTTCGCCTGCACATAGGCAGGTCTTAGCGTTGCAACGTTGCCTTGGTCGGCGATGGTGCCTGACACCGTAAAGCTCGTCGCGGCGACGAAGGCTATTTCAGCAAGAATGCACGCGGAGTCCGGGTATGTGCCAGGGCCGAGAATACGGACTCCAGTGCAGTTCTTGTCTGTTGTGCCGGTGATCTGAAAGGTATCACCGGATTTCAGCTCTGTTTGTGCCCCCGGATATCCCCCGGTAAATGATAGGGTTGCGATCGTCGGAGGAAGATCGACGGCGATTTCAACGTCGCAAACCGCACCTGTCGCGCCGTTGGGAGAGTAGGCGGTGACACGAATCGTTTCGCCTGCAGCGGCAATCGTGACGTTGACGGTGCCGGTGTAATAGCCAGTTTGGTCGGTCAGTGTTGCCGTCGTCGTGCCCAAGGTCGTTGTAACGGTAACTCTTGGATAACTCGAGGTAATATCGAGGCTAAGATCGACCTCTGATGAAGTGCACGACACAAGGACGGTGTCTTGTGGCGTATCCTGATAGACCTTGTTGGAAATAACTTCCAAGGGGTCTTGCGTATCGATGTCCGTAACATAGATGAATCCTTGTCCAGCGGGATATAGGCCGCCCTCGACAAGGAGAGTGATGTTCTGCGCATCGAGAGTAAGGATGTTCGGATCGCTAAGCAGCGTGGTCTGAATCGCCGTTGCCAGCGCAAAAGTTTCCGTCGCATCAGGACAGACCTCACCGTTCCAGTAAACATCCGAAATGATGGCTTTGAGCGTCCTGGTTGCGCCCGCGCCGCTTTCGGTGTCCACTTCTGCGGTAACATTTCCATAGGCAAGCCCTGCGACCGAACTCAAAAGCACGTCGAGACCATTTTGTGCTGCTGTCAGATCAGCGTCCTGATCGGGAACGGAGTAAATGCCAAGGCCCACAATATTGTTGATGATGATGTAACTCATCTCGCACCGTTGCTGCGAAAACAAGGAGAAAGAATGGGTCTATCGGTAGGGGCCGACTGAAATTAAGGATAACAAACTGATATTGATTCGTAAACCGAAAACGCTCAGCGGATTGAGCAAGCATGCCGGATGGCCGCCGCGAAGGATTCGTTCATCAAGACACAGGGATTGCGCGTTTTCAAAAGGGCGATGATTTGATCTTCCTTAAAGCCAAGATGGGTCATTGTTAAGCCGGCCATCAAGGCAGATCTATTCATTCCCATATGGCATACAAAAAGCACTTTCTTTCCATGAGCTATCTTATCTGCGATATAATCGGCAATATTGTAGAGAGCATAGAATTCATGCATGCGAGAGCGAAAGTTCCAAGGAGCATCATCAAGAGGGACATTGATAATTTCTGCGGAGAATTTTTTGGGACAAATAATTTCTTTCGCAGCAATAATAACAACATCGAAGTTTTGAGCAAAGTCCAATGATTTCACTGATCCGACATAGATATTTTTGTAAATTTTTGAGTATGGGCTCGCTTCGAGCATGGTATTAAGAGTGCAAGGGATCATCGACCTCTCCTTTTACGAAATCAAGGGTAAATGGCGTCATCCATCATGTGCAATTCAGACACTGGAATGTATGCTTGAATCAACTGAATTCCTGCCTTGCAAGCGCTATGGATGCGATGCCTTCCATCGATCAATTGAATGCCATTCTTTCCAAAATCGTCTTCTGCTCCTGCTAAGATGATGGGCGTTGGAACATAGCCCTTTTTAAGGAGTTTAACATATTGTGAGATCAATTTGACATCTTTATTCCGCAGCATATTTTGCTGCTCTTTACCATTTTTTATGTAAATTCTGATATATGCCCGAAGCTCTTCCGGGCGCACGGCGATCAAAGCCCATCTGCCAGGATGGGGCTCGATTTCATAGATTGAGTCGAAGACGCCGGCCAAATCGCCGGCATCGATGTTTTCCGAAGCCCTTGTTTGTAGCCAAATATCCAGTAATTGTGTACAAACGTGCATACTGTTGAAAGCTGCATCGGTTGTTTTTCGATACCATAAACCCACGAAACACCTGTCAATTTAATCGGTTGCTCTTTAAGATGTGTTAAAGTACCATAGTCTTGAGATTCTAAACACCGAAAGCTCAAGATCCGACCCCTTCTTAGAGCTTTTTAAAAAATCTCACGATCAAGGGGTCAGTTGTGAGCAGCATCTTCATTACCAATATCGTTGGGGGGAACGATTTTGCTGTTCCGGAAAACGATACCGAGCTTAATACAGCACGCACGGCATTAGACGCTCTTCTCTCCACGGTCGCGGGCCTTGTCTATAGCAATATCGCGGCTTGGGTAACAGATGATAATGGTACCGGAACGCGGGTTTTGAATTGCAATCTTGGGGGAGCTGTCTATAACAGCGAGATTTGTCCGAGCATAGCCGATTCTCTCGTTTTGATGACATTGATCGACGCCACTTTGCTGGCGGATGTCGACATAACGACAGTCGGCGAAATTTATCTGAATCTGGAAAATACTCCTTCAATATCCGTTCCAGCCCACGCCTCGACGCATGAGTCCGGAGCCGCTGACGAAATCGATCTGACGGGGATGACTGGCCTTCTCGGAACGGCGCAGACCCCTGCCGCGCACAACACCTCGCATGAGTCCGGAGGCGGGGACGAGCTGGACCTGACGGGGATGACCGGCCTTCTGGGGACGGCGCAAACTCCCGCCGCTCATAACACCTCGCATGAGTCCGGAGGCGGGGACGAGCTGGACCTGACGGGGATGACCGGGCTCCTTGGGACGGCACAAACCCCTGCCGCGCACAACACCTCGCACGAGTCCGGAGGCGGCGATGAGCTGGATCTGACGGGGATGACTGGGCTTCTGGGCACGGCGCAGACGCCGGCCTCGCACAACACCAGCCATGAATCGGGAGGCGGCGATGAGCTGGACCTGACGGGGATGACTGGGCTCCTGGGCACGGCGCAGACGCCGGCCTCGCACAACACCAGCCATGAATCCGGAGGCGGCGATGAGCTGGATCTGACGGGGATGACTGGGCTCCTTGGAACGGCACAAACCCCTGCTGCTCACAACACCTCGCATGAGTCCGGAGGCGGTGACGAGCTGGACCTGACGGGGATGACCGGCCTTCTGGGGACGGCGCAGACACCGGCCTCGCACAACACCAGCCACGAATCGGGAGGCGGCGATGAGCTGGACCTGACGGGGATGACCGGCCTTCTCGGGACGGCGCAGACACCGGCAGCACATCATGCAACACATGAAAGTGGCGGTGCGGATGAAATTACGGGGATCGGCAAGATCAGCCAACAACAGACGGTTACTGTGGCCTTGTCCGGAGGAGATTATACATCGATTGCTTCCGCCTTAGCAGCGATTACAGATGCGGGATCAACGAAGCCTTATTGTATTTATGTCTATCCAGGAGTCTATACCGAAGCTCCATTGACATTGAAATCCTACGTATCGATTCGAGGGATCGATCCTTCAACAGCGATTATTGCGGCGTCGAACAACTCATCACCTTTGTTCACATTTGCCGCGCACATTTCAATATCAAATTTGACAATTCAAGGCCCGACAAGTGATGCAGCATGTTATGTTGGTGCTGGAATAGCAAATGTAGAAGTTGAAAATTGTCGCTTCATTTCCGGTCAAACAGCGGTTCAGGCATCTGGATCTGGCGCTTCTATACTAGTCGAAGAAAGCAAAATGTTTCCCAGTGTATCAGTCGGATTATTGGCTGATACTTCTGGAGTAATTGATGCTTCGAATGTTTTGTCATATTCGACGACTGCATTCAAGGCAGATGGTGGAACCATATGGCTGCATAATTCAGGTGGAGAAAGCAATACAAACGGCTTATATGCTTTAGGAAGTGGCATCATATATCCGCATAACGTAACATTTGAAAACACAACATATCCAATAATAACAGGCAGTGGTTCTAATCTAATATCAGGAAACTCCGTTGTTTCAAGAGGGACGTCAACATATGACGTCTATCAGACTGCATCTGGAAGCACAATAACAATAACAGGCAGCAGGCTTGATAAAACGAAATTTATGGTTGCAGACTGGAATGATATCAACTGTACGTATGACACGTCGACAGACGATTATGACGCATTTGTATGTAATATGGATATGGATGTTGGGTCTCCAGAAAAGGGAAGGCATTTCAAAGGGGGCGAGGGGTCTGAGTTCGTTCGCGAGATGTTGGTATATACCACTGATGACACCGCGACATCAGCAACAGATGGAGGAAATCTCACCGATGTTTCAACGGCTGCAAGAAGCCGTACTGGTTCAACATTTACATTTCAAGGGGTGGATGCTGATCACACGATCCTCATAGGAACGACATTAGAAAACACAAGCGATAAGCTCAAGCATTGGGGATTGAAAGTTTTGCAAACGACGGCAGCCGTTGAGATTACTCCGAAGTCGTTTGCCTTTGAAATATGGAATGGCACGGCCTGGGCTGCTATAAATGTGATGTCTATAGCAGAAACAACTTTTTATCGTTATGGAAACGAAGTATTTATTCGAGCTAATACGACAGAAGTTATCAGATATGGCATCAATGATGATACCACATGGGCGAAGAAAACAATCGATGGCAATAACTGTTATTGGGCGCGAATTAGAATTACATCTGATTTGACAACAGCGCCTGTTTTTGAACAATTTTCTCTTTCTCCAAGTCATCAAACGATTCATGAAACTGGGTTTACAACGTATTGTGGACTTTCAAGGTTTCGATATACACTTCAAAGCTCAGGCAATGTTTTTGGAGAAGAAAGTGGTGGTGCAGTAGCAGATTTTTCGATGACAGTAGGGACTGGAGGGGTTCCTACGGGATGGACGCATAACGTAAAAAATTCTGGATTTAATGGCAATGGAGACGGCATTCATTATCAATTCAACTTGCCAAAGGGAATCGATACATCGCAACCATTGGATTTTTTAGCAACGATGAATGTTTATTCATCGGCAGGAGCTGGAACAGCATCTTTTGTTCTTTCTGTTTTGCCCATTGAAGTAGAAGGAATCTATGAAGCCGATCCTACAGGAGGAACGACCCCGGTCGCCAGGACGATAGCCAACACAGAAACGCTTGCGGCCAAGGTCGCTCAAACGGACACTGAAACGTTGGATACATCGGTGAGCACGAAGTTAAGAATTATAAGATTTTTTGGTTTTGACGTTTCCGACTATTATGAAGGTGATGCGGTTTTGGTTCGATTGGAAATGGACGATGATGGGGCTTCAAATTCTGATATAGGGCTTGTGTCTTTAGAAGTTGATGGAGTTCGATGGGCAATGGGAAGAGCTTTGGTGTAGCGCGGAGAAAAGCATGAGTGATGCCTTTATACAAAATATCGTAGGTTCTGGAGATTTCGCTGTTCCGGACAGCCAAGCAGAACTCACGACAGCGCGAACGGAATTGGATACTCTTTTATCCGCGATCGCGAATTTTAGCTATGACAGCATTGCTGCATGGGTGACAACGGATAATGTTTCGGGATCTCGCTTGCTCAACTGTAATTTGGCTGGGTTTACCTACAGCGGCGAGAAGTGCCCTGATACGACGACTTCCGTCGCGCTCATGGCGCTCATACAGGCGACATTGATTGCAGATGCGGACATTACCTCAGTTGAAGGAGTTTTTCTTACTCTTGCAAATGTACCAAGCGCGACATTGCCGGCTCATGCATCGACTCACGAAAATGGGGGTGCCGATGAAATCGATGTGACGGGCTTATCCGGAGTCCTTGCCGACCCGCAGCCAGTCGATGATCACAACACCACACATGTTCATGATGGCACGGATGAGCTCGATGGGGATGCCATCGATATCAGCTATGCGCCTTATAATTATCCGCGTATTGTGGTGCCTTCCGAGTCCTCGAGCCTGGAAGAGCTGGCATCTCATTTTGCAGGCATCAACGCGAAATTTTCGGTATTTGGCGGCCTGACGACACTTGATCATTTCGATGGTTCTTCGCTTGCGAATTATTCCGCATACAACCTGGATACGCCAGGAGCCATGAGCAAGGCGACCTTCACCGATATCTATACGAACAATGCGAACTCGGCGGTATTTAATACCAACGAGAATCCGGAGACGCGGCGTTCTTGGCTTTTTTTGCAGGCACCGAACACCAACGAGCGATGCGTTCTTTATCGAGCGGACCCATGGACCGGCGAGACAGAGATGCTGTGGCTCGCACGGATGAAATTCAATCAGAAGGCATCATTTAATGCGGACGATGGCGATATTGGCTTGTTTTGGGCCGATGACGCGATAGGGGTTCCGGACGGCAATAATTATTTTGCCATCTATCTCAACAAGTCTGCGGCCACCATAAGGTCAGAGTTCTACAGCGTTGCAGGAGGAGTTCCGACCTTGGTTGGAAATTCCGATGACTGCCTACTTCGAGGGCAAGCATTAGAATATGTGGCCTTGCAGCGCATAACGAACGATTATCATGCTTGGGTTGCGACGTCGAATTGTAGTTGGTTGCATCTTGGAAGCGTTACTAAGGCAGGGATCAATTATTCTCACATTGGTTTGATTGCGCAAAACAACGGCGCAATAGCCCCTGGAACGAATGTAGTCGCATGCGATTACATTAAATATAACGTCGGCACGAATAGGTTTTTATACTAGTGAGGAAAAAATGAGCAGCATTTCATTGCAAGATATTACCGGAACGAATGCCTACTCTGTTCCAGAAAGCGACGCTGCTTTAGATACTGCAAGCGCTGGTATAAATGCATTGCTGAGCGGTATTGCAGGTCTTAATTACAATGCATTATATTGCATCGTTCCAACTAATGACATTTCTGGAGATAGAATACTCAGTTGTCAACTTGATGGTGTTACATATAATGGAGAAAAATGTCCTGATGACATTGAATCAGTTGCATTGATGGCAGTGCTTATTGCAACTTTGACTGCCGATGCAGATATATCGGCAATAGGGACAGTATTTCTCAATCTTGAAAATATGAATGCGACTGCTTTACCTGCTCATGCGTCGAGCCATGAAAATGGAGGATCTGACGAAATAAATGTTGCTGCATTATCCGGAGTTTTAGCAGACGATCAAACTCCAGCAGCACACAAAGATTTGCACATTCATGATGGAACAGATGAGGTTGATGGAGATACACTTGACATCACTTATGTTCCATCGAATTATCAAAGGATAATCTCACCTACCCAAGTTACAAGCGTTGAAGAGCTAACAGCGCATTTAGGAGCTATTGATAATTGTTTTACCGTATTTAATGCGACGATAAATTCGCATTTCGACGGTTCATCATTGTCGTATTTTAGCGCCTACAATATTGATGCAGCAAGCGCTATGAGCAAGACATCTTTAAGCTCAGCATATGCAGTAAATGCAAATGCGCTGAACATGAATGTACTAGAAAATCCTTCAACATTGCCAAGCTGGTTGTTGATTCAGGCTCCAAATACAAATCAGCGTTGTGCATTGTATCGAGTAAATTCTGGGGGATTGACAAATAATATATTCATTGCAAGGTTCAAATTTAATCAAAAACCGTCATATAACAATGATGACGGAGATATTGGCCTTTTTATTTCTCCTTTTTCTGGACCGATCCCTGATTTTAACAACTATATAGTTGTGTATCTCAACAAATCAGACGGCATAATTTATGGAAGAATGATCAGTTACGCAGCAGGAGTCCCATCAGTCATTGGCTCGACATCTGATAAAGGTTTACAAGGTCAACCTTTGGAGATTGTAGCAATACACAAAATAGGCAATAACTGGTATGGATGGATTGGGAATAGAGTCGGAAGCTGGATTTATCTTGGAAGTGTAAACAGATCGATGCTTGACTCTTATATAGGATTTATAACTCAAAATAACGGTGCGGTTGCCCCTGGTACGAACATTGTTGGATGCGATTATATTCAGCACATTCCAAATGATACAACTTTCTTGATCTAAGGAGAAAAAAGTGAGCGGCATATTCATAAGAAATATTGTTGGTTCAGGGGCTTATGACGTTCCTGATAATGATACACAGCTCACTAATGCAACTTCTGGATTGGATGCATTATTGTCTGGGATAGCCGGCCTTACTTATGATAGCGCCAATGCCTGGGTCACAACAGATGACGACTCAGGAACTAGATATTTGAACTGCAATATCAATGACTTTACCTATGGGGGCTCGATTTGCCCAAGTATTACGGATTCAACGACATTGATGGCTCTTATCAACTCGACTCTTGTCGCAGATCCGGATATTACATCTATCAATCAGATCGATATGAATTTGGAAAATACACCTGATTATTCGGTGCCTGCCCACAAAACGACACATCAAGATGGGGGCTCCGATGAGATAGATGTCACGGGTTTGTCCGGAGTTTTGGCAGATCCGCAAACGCCGGTTACGCATGCTTCGACCCATTTGCATAATGGAGCTGATGAGATAGACGGAGACACAATAGATGTCACATATACTCCTACTGATTATGTAAGAACTACTACGATTTATGCGCCAAATGCCGAAGAAGTTTCTGCCCATCTTGCTGGTATTGATATTAAGACAAACGATTTTGAAGCATATGCAGTTATCAACGATTTTCTTGCTACGAATTCAACGCCAGAACAGACTCAATACTCAGCCTTTAATCTTAGCACGAATTTGCCAATGTCAAAGTTTGCGCCATCTGTCTATTCCGCTAATACAAATGCAACCAGATTAGGTGTCTATGAAACAACCGCATGGTATCCGCATCGAGTAAGCGAGAGGCCAAGTTGGGTGCTCTTGCAAGCTCCAAATACAACACATAGGTGTGTTCTTTATAAGGCAGATCCTTTTGTCTTGTTTACCGAGCTTGTTTATATGGCAAGATTGAAATTCAATCAAAAGTCATCGGTTGTTTCTGGCGATGGAGATGTTGGATTCTTTTGGGGTGCAGAGTCCGGTGGATCGATAGATAGAAATAATTATCTAGCAGCATATCTCAATAAATCATCAACAAATCATCAAGCTGAATTTTGGAGATATAATGCTGGAGTTCCTGGACAAATAGGGACTTCAACAAATACGAGCTTAGCAGGGACTGCGCTTGAGTATGCGGCGATTCATAGAATCAATAATGACTATCATGCCTGGGTTGGCACTGCTGTTGGCAATTGGATTCATCTTGGGTCTGTAAATTGGCCGGCATTCAGTCCTGCATACATAGGAATTATTTGTCAAAATTCTGGAATTGCCTCTCCTGGAACGACGATCGTTGCTTGTGACTGGATCAAAGTTTACACGAATACCATAAGATTTTTGGTTTGATGGAGAAAATAGATGAGCACCATCTTCATACAAAACATTGTCGGAACAGGTACCTATGCGGTGCCGGATGACGATACGGAATTGACGAATGCTCGAGCTGGTTTGGATGCGTTGCTGACTACAATTCCAAATTTTGCTTACACTGGAATTGGCGCTTGGGTTACTGATGATAATGCCGTAGGAACAAGGTTGCTCAATTGCAATATTACGGGTTTTACATATAACACTGAGATTTGTCCAAGCGTTGTTGAATCGGTAGCCTTGATGGCCCTGATTGAATCGACGTTGACGGCGGATGCAGACATCACTTCGGTCGGAGCTGTTTTTCTCAACCTCGAAAATATGCCGGCTTTTTCGATTCCGGCCCATGCATCGAGCCATGAAGATGGCGGGGCTGATGAAATCGACGTTACGAGTCTTTCTGGGACATTGGCCGATCCGCAGACGCCGCTTACTCATCACGCAAGTCATGAAACGGGTGGCATTGACGAAATCGACCTGACGGGGATGACCGGCCTTTTGGGCACGGCGCAAACACCGGCTTCGCATGCTTCGAGCCATGAGTCGGGCGGCGGCGACGAGCTGGACCTAACGGGGATGACCGGCCTTCTGGGCACGGCGCAGACACCGGCTTCGCATGCTTCGAGCCATGAATCGGGCGGCGGCGACGAGCTGGACCTGACGGGGATGACCGGCCTTCTGGGGACGGCGCAGACGCCGGCAGCTCATTCAACCAGCCATGAGTCCGGAGGCGGCGACGAGCTGGACCTGACAGGGATGACTGGCCTTCTCGGGACGGCGCAGACGCCGGCCAGTCACAATGCAACGCATATCCATGATGGCACCGATGAGATGGATGGTGACACCTTAGATATTTCATATGTTCCGACAAATTACACCAGGACCACGACTCCTGGAGAAGTAACGAGTACTGAAGAGCTGACAGCTCATCTTGCTGGTATCGATAATGCGTTGTCTGGTGGAGGCGGCGGTGTAAGCCAAGATGATGTAATAAAAATCAACTGGGCATTTGGATCATAATAAAGGGAAAATAGATGGCGATTACAAGTTTCGGAGTAACGGGAAGTCTTTCAACATCGAGCACTGCGTTGAAGGCTGCTTCTGGAAGCAAAGTTCATGTAGTCGGATTGAACTTTCATAATACAAGCTCAACGACAACAAGAACGATTACTATCAATGTTGACGACAGCTCTACTGATGTTGTTACGAAAATTTTTGACTTAGAACCTCTTGCAGACAGAGAATTTACCTGGCCAGGAGCAGGCTGTGTGATTGAAGATGGAGGAGATCTATCCGCAAAGCAAGATACTGGAACTGATGTTACTTTTCACATCTCAGGAACAGAAGGTTAGGAGCTTCAAATGAGTGTAAGAAGCTCAAGATTGGTAGATAGATATAATAGGCCCATTCAATATCAAAGTACTTATGATACTGATCATCAAACGACAAAATCTTTGCAATTTGATGGATCTGACGACTATGTTTTATGTGGGCAAGAGATGGATTATGACCGTACTGATCCGTTCTCAGTTTCGTTTTGGTTGAAACCTACGGCAAACACAAATGTCAGGGGATTATTTGGAAAAGCAGCAGGTGGTGCTGGGATTGTTGCCAACAAATGGAGTGATAATAAGGTTCGATTATTGATGTCAGATGGGGTTGCAACAATAGCTATATTTTCGACATCTACAGTCTCTTTGAGCACATGGCAACATCTTTTGTTTACTTATGATGGGTCTGGAACAGCAAATGGGATGAAGTTCTATCTTGATGGTGTTGAAAACTCCACGGTTACTACAACAGGACCTTTGACTGGGACGGTCTCTAATGCTGGGATCTTTTATCTTGGAAAAGATCCTGGTGCTGCTGGTATCATTCAAGGAAATATCACAGAGCTTGCTTTCTATGGAACAAATTTGACAGGGAATGATGTTACCGCATTGGCTGAAAAACCGCATAATTTATTAAATCTTGCATCGAGTCAATATCTTGATGGGTGGATCTCTTTGGGAAACAATGACCATGATGCCTATCCAACATTGTTGAATGAAATAGAAGGCGCATATCATGGTTATATGGTGAATATGAGTGCTGCAAGTATTGTAGCAGATGCTCCTTAACGCAAGCCCTTCGGTCGAGGCCAAATTCCTGGCTTCAAAGTTTGAACAAGATCCTGATCATAGTTAATGCGAACGCCGCAAACAGCATGGGCGAGCGCGTCGGCGAGCTGCTCGCTATCGAGCTTTTTCTTGTCCCTTGAATGGATGAAATCGAAGCGATAAGTCCGCTCGATCCAGTCGAGAATGTGTCCGAATTCATGATACAAAATTGCTCGAATCCGGTCGGTCTTCTGTTTGCCAAGATCCCAACAGAGATACATCATCGTCGGATCGCCGACTTGGACGCCGGCAAAGTTACGAGGGCTTGTTTTGAAAGAACAGTCGACAAACACTAAAATGTCAGGAATTTCAAATGGTATGGCCTCTTCGACTTCGCCATGGATCTGCTCGAGCAAGTCGCAAATTTTCTTGAGCGGCGGTGGTTTGTTGTAAAGAATCACATTAGAAGCATACCACAGATTGGAGTTGCTGTGTGCTCACGCTGTGGCTTCGGCAGCCGTGGTTTCTGGTTGCGCGGGAGGGGGCACGGAATCTTTGTTGACGGCGGCGGCCTCGGCGGCGGCCACGGCGGCGGCCTCGGCCTCGACGACGGCTTTCGGCTTGCGGCCACGGCGGCGCTTCACCGGCGCGTTCGGATCTATTGGAGCTGCTGTGGCGGCGGGACGGCCCCGGCGAGTTCCTTTCGGTTTCTTGGGTGGCTCCGACATCAGCCATCGCAACGAGTTGGCAATGGCCTTGGCATTTTCCATGCTTTCGGAATCATTCAGTTCATGGACTTTGCCGCCGGTCGCTTCCTTGAGCAACTTCAGGTCGACGGCGGTACTTTCGCATACGAAAGAGACGCTCTGCTCATACAACATTTCAATTCTCTTCTGAATATCCATTTGACGGGGCTCCTTCTTCATTGTT